>Ga0315275_10001605_pt1 | contig 20076 bp, 14 predicted proteins | sample YL17G03_0_MG_FD_205557 | JGI IMG/M metagenome (GOLD analysis project Ga0315275, IMG submission 205557) | Sediment microbial communities from Yellowstone Lake, YNP, Wyoming, USA - YL17G03_0 | ecosystem: Environmental > Aquatic > Freshwater > Lake > Sediment | place: USA: Wyoming | collected...
AGCTAAATCACCAGCTTCTTCTTGCCGAACCTGAGCTTCATGGTTAGGACCCGGTCCGTGGAAAAGATCCTGGCCGCGATGATGATCAGGACGATGAAAAAGGCGAGCATATAGAGGATGCCGAACACCACAGCCTGGTAGTTCTCGAGCAGCAGGTTCTGCGTCGTCAGGAACGGATGGGAAAAGGGGATGGCGTAGAGGAATATCTTCATCGGCAGGGAAAGGCTCTTGGGGTCGGAGAAGAAGGACAGGAAATACGGGATCATCACGAGAAAGATGAGCGGCATGATCAGGCTCTGGGCGGCCCGGAAATCTTCGGCCAGGACGCCCAGGATCGTCGCCAGGGCGAGCGCGACGAGGATGGCGAAAAAGAGCGAGATCCCCAGGATGATGTAGCCCTTGGTGGTCATGGCCAGGCCGAGCTTCTGGATGACGCCGCCCATGCCCGAGCCGACCGTCCGGGATACGTCGCCCATGAGGCTGCCGAAGGAATACCTGTAGCCGATCATGTAGATGACGGCGGAGATGAGCCCCACCACGGCCGAGGCGACCATCTTGGCCGTGACGATCGAGGTGCGGCTGATGGGAACGGTGAGCAGCGTCTCCAGGGTCTTGTTCTGCTTTTCCATGGCGATGGCTGAGATGACCATCTGGGAGGCATAAATGATAATCATCATCAGGATGATCGGCACGAAGATCGATTGCGAGGAGACAAATCCGGCGATTTTCTCTGCCGCCCCCTCGGCCATCCTGTCCTTGACGATGACGAAGTCCCGGCTCTTGATCGGGTTCTTCAGCTGCTCCGGACCGATCTCGGGAATCTTCCGCTTCAGGTAATCGTTCGAGATAAACTCGTTCATCGCCTTGATGACGGCGTTGATGATGACCGAGCCCCTGCTGCCGACGATGGAAAAGGTCCTCAGGAAGCTGTAGGTCTCGATCTGCTTGTTCTCGAACTTCTCGACGGACTCCCCGAAACCCGGGGGGATGACGAGCAGCAGGTTGATATTGGTTCCCTTGGTCCACTGAATGGCTTTTTGGGTGTCGCGATCCGGCACCGGCTTCGGCTCGAAATTCGCGCTTCGCAGCGCCCCCAGCAGGTTCTGCGAGAGGGCCGAGTCATCCAGGTTGAGGACGGCGATCTCCTGGACCCGCATGGCCTTCTTCATCTCGGTCTTGAGCATCTGCCCGATGAAATAGAAGAGGAAAATGGTGAAGAGGAGCGAGATGAAGAGCTGCATGGTGATGAGCTCGCGGATCTCCTTCTGGAGGAGGTTGAGGAATTTTTTCATTGGAGGGCGCTCCTGAAAACTTCTTCGAGGTTCTTGGCGTGGTGTTTATCCTTGAGCGTCTCGGGCGTGCCTGAGTCCAGGATCTTCCCTTTGTCGATCATAGCGACGCGGTCGGACAGGAACTCGATCTCGAGCATGTTGTGCGAAGAAAGCAGCACCGAGATCCCCTCCCTGGCGAACCGCTTGACGATCTCCCGGACCTCGAGGGCGTTGATGACATCGAGGCCCGAGGTCGGCTCATCCAGGATGGCGAGCTCGGGCCTTGTCATGAGCGCCCGGCCTAGGAGAAGCTTGCGGGTCATGCCCTTGGAGTAGGTGCCCGACTTTTCGTTGAGCCGTGTCCCCAAGTCGGCGATCTCCTTCGCCCGCTCGATGAACTCCTGGGTTTCTTTCTCCGATTCCGCGTAAAACTTGGCCATGAACTTCAGGTAATCGATCCCCTTCAGGTTTTTGTAGGCGCCGGCTTCCTCGGGAAGATAGCTGATCTTTTCGCGGAACTTTTCCGGCTGCTTCTTCAGGTCGAAACCGAGAAAGCTGACCTTCCCGTCGGAAGGCGAGAGCAGCGTGGCGACGATCCGGAGGGCCGTCGTCTTGCCCGCCCCGTTCGGCCCGATCAAGGCGAAGATTTCGCCCCGGCCGACCGTGAAGCTGATCCCCTTGAGGGCTTCCAGGCCGCCGTAATACTTCTGCAATCCTTCAACGACAAGAACGCTGTCCATCCGAACCTCCAGAGGCCTTCATTGGCTCAACGATTCCGACAATCCCTGTCGATGCAATAATTCATATCGTGTGATTTTAGCACGATTTTAGAAGAGATTGGTGAATATGTAAATAAGAGGTCTGCTGAATTCGGTCAGCAAAGCCTGACGGCTCTGGCGGGATCAGGATCAAGCTCTCGGGCCGTGCGACCGGGCGTAATCCCTGAGCGTGAGCATATTGGCCTCTGGGGTACCCCGCGGAACCTCGCAGCCAGCAGCCACGATGTAGCGCAGACCGGCCTGGCGGTGGCATTCTTTAATGGCGGCAGTCACGAGCTCCGGGGTGCCGCGGCGCATGACGGCCACCGGGTCCACATTGCCGGCCAGGACCTGAGCCGGTCCCATCGCGGCGCGGGCGCGCTCGAGGGACACCATCCAGTCAAGATCGATGATCTCGCAGCCCAGGCGGCCGAGCCAGGGCAGGATGGCTGTCGTGTTGCCGCAGATGTGCAAGCGCACGCGGCTTCCCAGGCCGTGGACAGCATCGACCAGCTTCTTCTGGAAAGGAAAGACAAATTCTTCATAGATTTGCGGGCCGACGAGGGAAGACGCGGCATCGCCGATCCCCATAATATCCACGCCGGCCTCGACCTGAGCGCGCGCAAACCGGATCTCCATCTCCAGCACGAAAGCGAAGAGTTCGCGCACGAACTCCGGGTCGTCGATGAAGTCCATCATCAGCGTGTTGATTCCCCGCAGGTCGGCGCCCTCGGCGCACGGCCCCTCGATCCAGCCTTCGATGTATTTCTCGCCGCCGACTTCCTTCCTGAAGAGGGCCGCCGCTTGTACTCTGTCGGTCATCCGGCCGCCGCCCAGGGGATCGGGGATCTTGAGCGACGCAAGCACGCTTTTATCCCCGAGAAGCGCCCGGGATTCGACGATCGCCGGCGGTTGGTCGTCGAAAAACTGGACTGTGGCGCCGCAGTCGGCGGCCTCCCGCGCCGGGTCGGAGATGCATGATACATAGTCGATGTCGAATTTCCGGGCCGTGAAGATCTGCGCCTGGATGAGCTCCCGATAGTCAGTGACGTATTTCCGGTAGCTCACGCCGGCCTGGTCGGCGGCGAACATCATCGTGATGGGCATCAGCGGCAGGCTGTCGGGAGCGGCGCCCTCGATCAGCGACAGGATACGCTCGCGGCCGTTCATGTTTCACCTCGCGATCTTCGGAGAGGAGTTCATATCCCCAAAGCGCGCCCCGAGTCAAGGATGGAACAAAGATCAGGATCGTCTATTCAGTAAGGTTGTGAGAAGACGGGTCCTGTCACGGCGCGTCCCCGTCCGTCCTCGCGCCTCACCCGTCAAGAGAGGGGTCCCCGTCGCTTCGGGCGGGCGGGGACTAGCGCCCTGCCACCCGTCTTCAAAACAAAAGCGATTGAACCGGAAGGCGGCTCGTATTATCATTACCCCGAAACCAGCCTTCCTCGGCCCGCCCGAATAGGGGAACGGCCTTGGATCACGCGGGTGAATAATAGGAGGCGATCATGACCCATTTCCATGCCGCTTGGGGATTCGTGCCGGCCGTCATTCTGGCCGTCGCGGCGTTGCCGGCTTCGGTCCACGGTCAAGCGCACCGCGTGGCCTCGCCGGGAGGCAAGGTCAAGATCTCCGTCGAAGTGAAAGAAAACAAGGCTAAGCACCCCGGTGAGCGCCGGCTCTACTGGTCCGTCACCTACAATGGCGCCCCGGTCCTTGTCGATTCGACGTTCGCCCTCGAGTTCAAGGATATGCCGCCTCTCGGCCAAGGCCTCGCGGTCAAGGAAGCGGGCTCCAAGGCCGTCCGCGAAACGTGGCAGAGAGTCTGGGGGAAGCGCCAGAACGTCTCCGATGCGGCCAATGAGCTTCAGCTCGACCTCGAAGAAACCGGCGCACCCCACCGGAAGATCTCGCTTCTCTTCCGTGCCTACGATGACGGCGCCGCTTTTCGGTATGTTTTCCCCGAACAGGCCGCCTTTTCCGATTTCCGGCTGGCAGCGGAAGAATCGGAGTTCGCCTTCGCCGGCATTCCCCGGGTCTGGGCGGCCGACTACGGCGGGTTTGTCTCCCACCAGGAATCGGAGTTCAACGAGACGGCGATCAACGACCTCAGCCCCGAAAAGCCCTACGGCCTCCCGATGCTCGTCAAGTCGGACGGCGATTTCTGGGCGGCCGTCACCGAGGCCGATCTCCTGGATTGGGCCGGCATGTATCTCACGCGGGACCGCGCCCGGATCAACTCGCTCGTCAGCGTCCTTTCGCCCCGGCCGGATGAGCCCGGCGTCGCTGTCCACTCCCGGGCGCCGCGGCGATCGCCCTGGCGCGTCGTCATGTTGGGCGAACGTCCCGGGGACCTCATCGAATCCGACCTCATCGACAACCTGAGCTCGCCCTGCGCCCTCCAGGACACCTCCTGGATCAAGCCGGGCCGCGCGGCCTGGGACCGCTGGTGGTGCGCCGATTACCTTCCGGACGCAAACTTCAAGGTCGGCATGAATACCGAGACCATGAAATATTTCGTCGATTTCGCCGCCGAGATGGGCTGGGAATACCAGCTCGTCGACTGGCTCTGGTACGGCAAACCTTTTAAGGAAGGGACAACCATCGGCGACCCGACGACCGACATCACCAAGTCCATCCCCGAGGTCGATATCCCCGGGCTCGTCCGTTACGCCGGGGAGCGCGATATCAAAATTCTCGTCTGGCTCGACTGGGAGGCGGCGGCCCGGCAGATGGATGAGGCGTTCCCGCTTTACGAAAAGTGGGGGGTGGCCGGGGTCAAGATCGACTTCATGCAGCGCGACGACCAGGACATGGTGAATTTCTACGAGCGCGCTGTCCGGAAGGCGGCAGAGCACCATCTCACGGTGGACTTCCACGGCGCCTACAAGCCCACCGGGCTGAGCCGCACCTATCCGAACCTCCTGACGCGCGAGGGGGCGATGGGGCACGAATACAACAAGTGGAGCGCCCGCATCACTCCCGATCACTGCCTCACGCTGCCATTCACCAGGATGCTGGCCGGCGGCTTGGACGTCACGCCGGGCGGGTTCCGGCAGAAGACGAAGGACACCTTCCGCGCCGTGGGCGCAGAGGTGCCCGGGCCGTTCGTCATGGGGACGCGCTGCTTCCAGCTGGCCCAGTTCGTGGTCTACGAGAGCGCGCTCCAGGTGATGGCCGATTCGCCCTACTGCTACCGGAGCAGCCCGGCCGGGCTCGATTTTCTCAAAGCCGTGCCGGCGACCTGGGATGACACCCGGGTCATCATGGGCGAGGTGGGCGATTTTATCGCCATCGCCCGGCGCCGCGGCGATACGTGGTTCGTGAGCGCGATGACGGATTGGCAGCCGCGGACTCTCGATATCCCGCTCGAATTCCTGGGAGAGGGGCGCTTCCAGGCCGAGATCTGGCAGGACGCCTATGAAGCGGATGAATATCCCGACCGGCTGATGAAAAAGACGCAGGCCGTCTCATCCAAAGACGAGCTAAAAGCGCCGATGGCCTCGGGCGGAGGATATGTCGCGGTTATCCGGGCATCACCAAATTAAAGAGATATTCGGCCTTTAACAAGAGGCCAATAGTTTTAGTCTTTCTGGTTCCGATTTCGCCAACCGAGGACTCGGACCCTGAGCGGTTGGCCACCCCCGGCCGGCACCTGACATTCCATCGACAAGCGCCCGGCCTCAGCCCGTGACTTCTTTGGCGGCCTTCTTTTTCCAGGCGACTTTCGTCAGCACGAGGACGAGGATGATGATGAGCGCGAACACCGCCCGGGCCGCCCAGAGGTACGGGTGGCGCTCCGGCGGCTCGCCCTTCATCAGGAACTTCTTCCCGACGTCCTGGTAGGTCCAGACGCCGACGATGATGAGCATGTAGAGCGGCGTGATGTATTTCATGACGAACTTGTAGGCTCGGGGGATGCGCAGGTCCGCCCCCTTGTGCATCTCCTTCCAGCCCCGGTCGATCCCGAAAATCCAGGAAAAGACGATGATCTCCAGGAGCCCGAAGAGAACAACCCCGAGTGTACCCGCCCAGAAATCGAACTCGTCGAGGACCCCGTACTTGAAAAAGAAGACGACGAACAGGACGCCCGCGCCCACGAAGGCGAACACCGAGTTCACGGCTTTCTTGCGGGTGAACCCGAACTCGTCCGTCAGAAAAGCGACGAGGGGCTGGAGAAAGGCGACGGAGGTCGTGATCCCGGCGATGAAGAGGAGGCCGAACCACATGAACCCGAAGAGCTGGCCGAGCGGGATCCTCTGGAAGATGATGGGCAGCGAGACAAAACCGAGGTCGAACGCTCCGCCCTGAGCGATGACCTGCGTCTGCGCCAGGCCGAAGAAGGCCACGGCCACCGGGATGGCGATCGTCCCCCCCAGGATAACCTCGGCGAACTCGTTCACCGAGGATGTCGCCAGGCCGTTGAGCGTGACGTCCTCTTTTTCCCGGACGTACGAGGCGTAGGTGTGGATCATGCCCTGGCCCAGGCTCAGGGTGAAGAAGATCTGTCCGGCGGCGACGAGCCAGACCGAGCCCTGTCCGAGGCGGCTCAGGTCGGGGTTCCACATGAACCCCATGCCGTTGGCGATATTCCAATCGGGGTGCGCGGCGTCCGGCGTGCCGAGCGTCAGGACGCGGACGACGAGGGCGATGCCGAAGATGAACAGGAGCGGCATGCCGTACTTGGCCAGGATCTCGATGCCCTTGGCGATCCCCCGGCTCAGGAAGGCATAGTTCAGCGCCAGGCAGATGGCCAGGAAACCCAGCGCCGGGAGGATCGAGGAGAAGTACTGATTCGATTCAACGCCCTGGAAGCCCTTGAGGAAGGCGCTCATCGAGGACTGGTCGGGGTGTCCGAAATACATCCCGGTCGCCGAGAAAAAGGCATAGCCGAGGCACCAAGCCATGACGAAAAGGTAATAAACACCCACGCCGATGGGTATGAAGATGCCGAAGGCGCCGATGTACTTGGCGACGGGGCTCTTCCACATGACATGGAACATGCCGGGAGTCGAACCGTGGCCGTGGGCGCCGCCGTGGCGGCCGATCGTCCATTCGACCCACATCAGGGGAACGCCGAGAAGGAAGAGCGCGCAGAAATAGGGTATGAGGAAGGCGCCGCCCCCGTTCGAGGCCGCCTTGGCCGGAAACCTGAGGAAGTTGCCCAAACCGATGGCGTTTCCGGCCATCGCCAGGACGAGCCCGATGCGGGTCGCCCACCGCTCCCGGGAGACACCCGCCCCGGCGTGATCCTCGTCGATCTTCTTTTTACCGAACAGGACCCTGGACAAAGAGTAGAGGCTCAGGGCGAGAATCAACCCCCAGCCGAGGATAAAGGCGGACCAACCCCAAATCGTCATGCCCTGGTTCATGGACGTCTCCTTGGATGCATCATCGGAGGTGAGCCTTATAGCACAGCGTTTCCCGCCTTGTCAAAGATGTTGTCGCGCGACGGGCTCGGTATTATAATCTCCTCCGTCGGTGCTGAAACTCAACCTCATCCACACGGTCGCCTTCTCCGGGATCGTTCTGTTCATGGGCTACGGCCTCCGCCGCCTGGTGCGTCCCCTGGAGCGATTCAATATCCCGGCGCCGGTGGTGGGCGGCCTCGTCATAGCCCTCTTGACCCTGATCACACGGCACTACGGTCTGACGCTCTTCGAGTTCGACATCACGCTCCGTGACCCGCTCATGATCGCCTTTTTCACTACCATCGGGTTCGCGGCAAGTATTTCCTTCCTTAAAAAAGGGGGGCCCCAGGTCTTTATCTTCTTCCTGGCCGCGACCGTCTTCGCCGTGATACAGAACATCTGGGGCATAGTGATGGCCCTCATCGTCGGGGTCAAACCCTTGTTCGGTGTGCTGGCCGGTTCTGTGTGCCTGACCGGAGGTCCGGCCACCGGCCTCGCTTTTGCGCCGCTCTTCGAGAAGGCCGGGGTCAGCGGCGCGGCGACGATCGCCGTGGCCGCGGCCATGTTCGGCATCGTCTCCGGCGGCCTCGTCGGCGGTCCCATCGGCACTTTTCTCATCGAGCGCAACAAGCTGAGGAAGCCCCGGGCCAAGGCACTGGAGCTCGGGGTGGAGAGCGCCGAGAATATCGTTGAGGAGAAGATGGGCGAGCCTTCGGTTTCCATCCCGGTGGACGAGGACAAGGAGGCCTATATTCTGCTTAAAAACCTCGTCGTTGTCCTCGTGGCCATGTGGGCCGGCTCGTGGCTCAGCAGCCTGTTCATCCGGCTCGGCATCACGCTCCCGGCTTATGTCGGAGCCATGTTCGTCGCGGCCTTCATCCGCAATTTCGACGACTTGACGGGCTGGCTGAAGCTCTCCCAGCGCACGATCGACGACATCGGGCACATCGCCCTGTCGCTTTTCCTGGTCATCGCCTTGATGACGCTGCGCCTCTGGGAGCTGGCGGGACTCATCCTGCCGCTGGTGATCATCCTGGCCGGGCAGCTGGTCCTGGTGGCGGCGGTCAGCGCCGGGCCGATCTTCAGGCTCATGGGAGGCGATTACCAATCGGCCGTGATGAGTGTCGGGTTTTTCGGGTTCATGATGGGCACCATCGCCAACGCCATGGCCAGCATGAAAACGATCGTCGAGAAGTACGGCAGCTCGAAACACGCCTTCCTGGTCGCCTCCATGGTCGGCGCCTTCTTCATCGACTTCACCAACGCCCTGATCATCACCGTGTTCCTGAATGTATTCCGGTAAACATGACATGAAATCCGCGCCGCCCGAGCTGCCCCGGGTGCTCGGCCTCTTCAGCATCGTGGCCATCGTCATCGGCACGATGATCGGCTCGGGGATCTTCATCAACCCCCCCAAGGTGGCCCAGGAGATCAAAACCCCGGAGCTCATAATGGCCGTCTGGCTGATCGGGGGAATCCTGAGCTTTTTCGGGGCCCTGTCCCTGGCCGAGCTCGGAGCCTCGTTTCCCGAGGCCGGGGGGATCTACATCTACCTTCGGGAAGCCTACGGCTCCCTGATCGCCTTTCTCTTCGGCTGGACCCTGTTCCTTGTCGTCGAAGCGGGGACCTTGGCCACCCTCGCGGTCGGGTTTTCCACCAAGTACCTTCCCTATTTCGTCAAGCTGTCCGGCCTCCAGGGGAAGGTCGTGGCCGCCTCCCTGATCCTGATCCTGGCGGCGGTGAACACCCTGGGCGTGAGAAAAAGCGCCGCGATGATGAACTTCCTGACCAGCCTCAAGTTCATCGCCCTGATCGGCATGTGCGCCGTGATCTTCATCTTCGCTAAGGGCAGCGCCGGCAATTTCCTGTCTTCCTCTTCGGGCGTTCAGTCGGGCGGGGGAGTGCTCGGGAGCTTCGGCGTCGCCCTGGTGGCGGCCCTCTGGGCTTACAAGAGCTGGGAGACGTGCACCTACAGCGCCGGCGAAACGAAGAACCCGGCCAGGAACCTGCCGCTGGGATTGTTCATCGGCAGCGCCGCGGTCATGTTTCTCTACATCCTGGCCAACCTGGCTTACCTGTACGTCTTCCCCGCGCCCGTGATGGCGCAGTCGAGCCGGATCGCCGCCGACGTCATGGCGGCCGCCATCGGGCCGGTGGGCGCCTCGATCATCGGCCTGATCATCCTGGCGTCCATCACGGGAACGTGCAACGGCCACCTGATGACCTCGCCGCGGGCCTTCTATGCCATGGCCAAGGACGGCCTCTTCTTCAAGTCGGTGGCCAGGATCCACCCCAAGTATCTCACCCCCTACGTCGCCATCCTCATCATGGCGCTTTGGGGCGTACTCCTCAGCCTGAGCGGGACCTTCGAGCAGCTCTTCACCTACGTCATCTTCGGCTACTGGATTTTCATGGGCTTGACAGTTGCCGGAGTCATCATTCTCCGGAAAAAGAGACCCGACTTGCCGAGACCTTACAAGACCTGGGGCTACCCGGTGACGCCGATTCTCTTCATCTTCTCCGCTGTCTTTCTCACCCTTAATTCGCTCATCCGGACGTTCTGGAACTCCTTTGCCGGGCTGGGCGTCATCGCCATCGGCATTCCCGTCTATTTCTTCTGGAAGACCCGGCTCAAGAAAGCCCAGGCTTAAGATTCACGCATCTGGGTCACCAGGAAGGCGAAAGCAAGTGCTCCGCCGGCGCGGTTACCTGGAGAGAACAGCCAGGGACTCGAGGTGGGGTGTCTGCGGGAAGAAATCAAAACAGCCGAGCTTGCGGAGACGGTAGCCGTGGTCGAGCAGCAGCCGGAGGTCCCGCGAGAACGCGCCCGGATTGCAGGAGACATAGATCATGTTGGGGATGTCGAGGCCCAGGATCTGCTTCATCCCTTTGCCGCTGATGCCGGAGCGGGGCGGGTCGATGACGAGGAGGTCGAACCCCCCGAAGGCCGCTTCCCGGAGGACCGCTTCGACGCGGCCCTCGATAAACCGGCAGTTCGCGATCTCGTTCAACCGGGCGTTCTCCCCGGCGGCCAGGATGTTCGCCGGCTCGGAATCGACGCCGACGACCTCGCCGACGGCCCGGGCGAGCGAGAGCTCGATCGAGCCCGAGCCGCAGTAGAGGCCGAGCGCCCTTCGCGCTCCCAGGCGCCTCGCCTCGTCGACGATGCCGGCATAAAGAATCGCGGCTCCCGCCGGGTTCGGCTGGAAGAACGACTCGGGATAGATCCGGAGCCTCAGCCCGCCGAGGCTTTCTTCGATCGCCCTCTCTCCGGAGATATGTTTCTTGCCGGTGTAATCGACGACGTCCGAGACGCGGTCATTCTCCACTGACCAAAGGCCCTTGACTTGGGGAGCGGCGGCCGCGAGGCTTTCCGCCAGGCTCTCGAGCTCCAGCCGCTCGCCGCTCCTCGTTACGAGAACCGCCAGGAGCTCTCCGTTGGCCTTGGACTCCCGAAGGACAAGGTTGCGGAAAAACCCCGTGCGGACCATGGGGTCGAAAGCCGCCAGGCCCGCTGAGCTCGCGAACCCGGCGAAAATGGGGAAAAGCTCGGCGGCCGAGGGACTGAATATCGGGCAGACCGCGAGGACGGCGGTGCTTTTCTTATAGAGATCGAGCGGCGACGCCCTTTCCCTGAGGCCGAGCCGAACCTGTCCGGCCGGCCCGGTGAAAGCGTACTCCATCTTATTGCGGTAGAAGTAGGGCGTCGGCGAGGCAACAATCGGGTCTTTCTCGACGCCGTCAAGCTTCACCCCCCCGATCCTCTCGAGCGTCCGGACGAGGTAGCTCTCCTTGACCTCGAGCTGCTTGGCGTACCCGAGGTTTTGGAAGGAGCATCCCCCGCAGACGCCGAAGTGCGGACATTGCGGCTCGGCGCGGTATGGCGATCTTTCTTCGACCCGGATGACCCTCCCGAAGAGATGACGTCTTTCCTTTTTGGCGACGGCGACCCTGACTTTATCCCCCAGCACCGCTCCCGGGACGAAGATGACCGCCCTGTCGATCCGTCCCACCCCCCAGTCGTGGGGGAGAGCCACATCGGTGATGGTGACCGAGTGTTCGGGCGGCGTGAATTCGTCGAGCATTTTCCTGACGCACCTGACCGGGAGCCCGACGACGTTGTCGTAGTCCCCGTCGAGCCGCTCGACGAACGTATCGCCGATCTCCTGGACGGCGTAGCTCCCCGCCTTGTCCAGGTACTCCCCGCTCGCGAGATAAGATTCGATCTGCTCCAGGGTCAGCTCCCGGAAGGTGACGCGGCTGATGGCATAGCCCGTCACCAGCCTGTCCTCGTCCTTTTTGAACAGGATGACGGCGGTGATGACGCGATGGCGGCTGCCCGAGAGCTTCCCGAGCATGCGCCTGGCCGTGTCGATGTCCTTGGGCTTTCCCAGGATCTCCCGGCCGAGGTTGACCACGGTGTCGGCGGCGATGACCAGGGCGGAGGGGAATTTCTCGCCGACGTCCCTGGCTTTGGCTTCGGCGGCGGCGATGGCGAACCGGAGGGGGTCTGGTTCGCGGATCGCCGCCTCGTCGAAATCGCTCGGAACGACCCGGAACTCCGGGACGATCCGCCGGAGCAGCTCCTTCCGGCGGGGGGACTGCGATGCCAGGATGATGTCCATGGGGCACACCACTATAGAATCGCCCCGGCGATCTTGTCAACGCAGGCGCTTTGCTCTCTGTCCGGAAAATATGATTTTCCCCGGCGACGGTCAACAAGACGCCGGTTTGATTACCGCCGCGGACTCATTCTCCTTCCTTGAGCTTGCCCAGTTTCGCGAGCATCGTCTTGATGTCTTTCCAGCCCCTGATGCCCACGTAGATCGTGATCGTCGAATACCAGAGGATGACCGCGGCCGACATCAGGTTCCAGAACCAGTGCTTAAGCATGGGAACCTCCCTCGAGGGCCGGAAGTTTTGGTTGGGGCTTGAGCCATGAGCCGACGATCATGGCGGCCGCCACGATGAGATAGGTGGCGATCCCGGAATAATAGGGCCCGATCCTCTTGGCCAGCCCGGCCGTCGACGGCAGCTGCTCGAGGACGAGGAAGCTCACGGGAATCACCGCCCCGAAGAAGATCGCCGCGGTCGCTCCCCAGTTATTGGATTTCTTCCAGTAGCTGCAGGCGATGAGCAGGACGGACATGCTCGACAGGTAGATCGTCCCCGTGACGCCGAGATAGGTCCACAGGTCGCCCTTGAGCGGATACCAGAGGCCGAAGACGAGGAGGAACACCCCGATCAGCGCCACGATCGACCGGTTCCAGAGCAGCCCCTTTTTCTCGGACCACGGCTTTTTCCGGAAAGGCGCCATGATGTCGTTGTAGATCACGCCCGTCCAGGTGATCATGTAGGAGGAATAGCTCGACATATCGGCCGCCAACATGGCCGCGATCAGGAGCCCCATCAACCCGGCCGGCAGGATCTGGCTGAGAAGCATCGGCATGGCGCCGAGCGTATTCGTCCCGACCTGGGTGGAGGTGAGGAAGGCCAGCGCCGCCATGCCCCAGATCCCCGGGATCATGAACCGGCAGACGAAAAAGAAGGCCGTCCCCTTGTAGACCTTCAGCCCGGTCTTGGTGTCCTTGGATGACAGGACGCGGACGATCGTCGTCTGCCAGGTCAGGACGGCGGCGGTGCCGAGCATCAGGTTGAACAGGACGAACTCCCAGCCCAGATCGGGATTGACGAAGGGGTTGAACCCGCCGGCGCCAAACTTTGTCTCGACGGCCGTGACGATCGTCCCCCAGCCGACCTTGCCGATGATCACGACGGTGACGACGATCAGGCCGACGCTCATGACCACGAACTGCAGGAAATCCGTGACCAGCACGGACAGCATGCCGCCCAGGATCGTGTAGACGGCGACCAACAGGAGCAGGGCGGTCATCGTGATCTCGAGGTACCTGATGTTCATGCCCGTGACCTGGACCAGGAACTCGCCGCCCGTCCGGAGGAAGACACCCATGTTGAGAAGGCCCCCCAGGACGATGACGACGCCCGCGGCCCAACGGATCTTGGGGCCGAACTTCTTCTCGAAAAGCTCCGGGATGGTCATGACGCCGGAATCGCGGAGCGGCTTGATGCAGAAACCGGTGACGCCGATCAGGAACATGGCGGCGGCCTGAAGCAGGCCCGGGACCGCTCCGGAAAACCCGTAGCGGTAGCCGTTCTGGGCGCCGTACATGCAGGCGACGATGCCGAATTCGGTCGCCGCCAGCGAGGCGATGCCGAGATAGACATTCATCTCGCGGCCCGCCACCAGGAAGTGCTCCACCTTGCCGACGTATTTCCGGACCATGATGCCCGCCACCATGGTCACTAGGAGGTAGAGCCCGATGATGCTGCCGTCCACAAGCCAGGAGAAATCGGTCATGTTGTTTTGCTCCGATGCTGTCTGATCGTATCAGGCATGGCGAGTTGAGCCTGGAATCATCAAATTATGGCCATGGGGACAGAATAGCCGACATAGGAAGAGCGGATACTATAGAGGAGGGCGATCCCGCCGAAAATCCAGGTCAGCCGCACAAGCGCAGGAAGACAGCCGCCACCGGATTCGGAGTTTACGGACGGTTGAGGATTTTGCACGGGCATGGCGGCCCGACCACCCATTGAATAACAACCTGCGCAACGCCCCACGCGTGGCGCTCCCGAGCGGCATTATAGGCGATTAAGAGAACCCGGTCAACGAAAATGCGGGAAATACACTGGCGCTGTAAAAAGCTTCACGGCAGGGAAGGGGAGCGGCCGGCATGACTAGCGTTCAGGATTCCGCCGGTTCGAAGACCGTGAAGCCCGGCATGAGCATGATGGTTGAACAGGGCATTCCAGAGGTGATATATTACAAAATAAGTCCGTCAGGATTCAGTTTATTTCCCGCAGGTGTCTTCATCGCTGGCTGAACCGCGAGTGAGGAGTAGAGGATGATCATCTGGCTCGAATTTTTGTCGGTGACCGGGCTGATCCTCTATTCCGGAAGCCGCTTGAGCCGTTACGGGGACATGATCGCCGAAAAGACCGGCCTGAGCCGGCTTTGGCTTGGCATGGTCCTCATGGCCGGGGTGACGTCGTTGCCGGAGTTGGCGACAGGCCTGAGCTCGGTCGTCCTGGCCGGACTGCCCGACATCGCGGCCGGGGACATCCTGGGCAGCTGCGTATTCAACATGTTCCTCCTGAGCGTCCTGGATGCGCTGTCGAAAAAGGTGCCGCTGGCCGCCCGGGCGCTTCAAGGAAACGTCTTGACCGCCGGCCTGTTCCTCATGCTGGTCAGCACCGTCGGCGTCGGCCTTTTCCTCGGTGACAGGCTGCCGGGCCTGGGCTGGATCGGCCTGTACACGCCTGTCCTCATTGCCGGCTACTTGGGAGGGGTCGGGCTGACTTTCAGATATGAGAAGCGCGCCGCGCCGGCCGCCGGGCTGGGCGAGGGCGGCGTTGTCCTCTACCAGGGGTTCACCCTGAAGCGGGCGGTCCTCGGCTACGTGATCAATGCCGCCGTGGTGGTCGGGGCGGCCGTTTTCCTGCCGGGGATCGCCGAGCAGCTGGCCGAGATGACGGGCCTGGGAACGACGTTCGTCGGGACCGTCTTCGTCGCGATGTCGACATCGCTGCCTGAGTTGACGGTGACCGTCGCCAGTTTCAAGCTGGGAGCGGTCGACACGGCCGTTGGCAATCTCTTCGGCAGCAACCTCTTCAACATGGGTGTCCTGGGAGTCGATGACCTGTTTTATTTCCAGGGGCCGCTGCTCGCCGCCGTCGAGGAGCAGCATCTCATCGCGGTCATGTCGGCGGTGGCCATGACCGGCCTGGCCGTGGCCGGGCTCATCTACCGGTCCCCCAAGAAGCGCTGGCGATTGTCTTGGGATACCTTTGGCATCATGCTGGTGTTCGTCATCAATCTGGTCCTGCTCTATCTATTGCGGTGAGCAGGTTCTGAAGAGATTCGTCTCCAAGGAGGTCAAGGTGACCCGACGTGAATATCCCGCCTTGATGTTGGCCGTGATCTCGCTGGCCGCCGCCCCGGCCGCGGTGAAAGCCGTAGGACAGGAGACTGCCGGCTTCCGGCTCTCCGCCTCGGCCCTCGAGAAAACGGGCCGGCTCCAACAGGTCCGTTACAACGCCGAGAACAAAGGCTTTCTGCTCAAAGATATGGTCCTCTTCGAAGATGAGGCCGCCGCCATCGGGAGGCCGCAGGGGGCGACGGACAGGTCCTGGTTCGAGCGCCTGCGCCAGGGCGTCAGGATCCGCAAAGACTTTATTCTCGACGACCCCCGCGCTTTTTCAGGCTATCTCGTTTTTAACGGCCTCGAAGCCGTGAACAACGAAGAGCCGCTCCGAATCAGCGTCAACGGCCTCGAACTCATCCGGCCGGGTTCGAAATACGCCCATCCTTTTGCCCGCGAATATTACACTCGCGAGTGGACGTCTTTCGCCGATTTCGACAACTGGTTCCGCGTCGAAATTCCTGTCGGAGCGCTTAAAAAGGGACGGAACGAATTCCAGCTCTGGGCGGAGTCGGAGACCCCGGCCTGGGAGATCATGGTCGCTTCAGATAAAGAATACGCCACGGGCTCGTCGACCCAGCTTCATCATCCGAACCGGAGTGCGAAAAGCCGCGACGCCGGGCAGACCTGGGATTTCGACCGGCTGGGCTGGAAGGATGAGATCGACGGCGAATACGTTGTCAGGTTAAGCCTGGACCGCTATGTCCCCGAGGGCACGTGCCTCTCACCCGTCATCGACCTGGCCGAAGAGCCCGGGAAAGAGATGATCAAGCAGCACTTGGCGCTTGAGGAAGCGGAAGTCGCGTGGGATATCGAATTGCCCGAAGGCACGACGGCGGAAATCTCCTCCCAGCTTGGCCGCAGCCCTGTTCCGGGGTCAGGCGGCTGGACCGCACCCGAGCCTGTCCAAGGTCTGACAAAAACCTGGACCTCTCCTCCCGGGCGATATCTTCAGTTCAAGGTCGTCCTGAAGACGGACAACCCTCTGGTGACACCGGTGTTCAAAGGTGTTTCCGTGAAGGCAAAGTCCAGGTCGCTTTTAAACAGGACCGACACCCTAGTCAAGATCATCAACAGCCGGAATCCGGACATCATCCGCCCGTCTGTTTTATTCACCCATGAGGATTTCTCGAAGCTCAGTCATTGGAGGACGCGGTTCGAGCTCGATAAAGTCGTGGCCGGCGCCGGCACGGAATTCGAAAAACAGCTCAGGCTCATGCGCTGGGCGTACGAGATCCCGATCCAAGGGCTCGACCCATACAAATGGAGCTACGACGACCTCCCCATCCTGAAGAAGGACGCTCAGGGTAATATCCTCATGGACACCGCGTTCCAGGAGAAAGGCCGGCGGCGCGGCGGGCATTGCCTCGACTGCAATCTGACTCTGATCGGCGCCTGCCTGGCGATGGGCTATCCTGCGCGCTGGGTCAATATCGCGACCATGAGCACCTATGGCCACGAGGTTGCCGAAGTCTGGTCGAACGATTTCAACAAATGGGTTTTCCTGGATGCCACGCGGGATTATTTCATTTACGATCCGGAAACCGGCATCCCGATGAGCCTGATCGAGATCAACGGGAGGTTGAGCGAGATCATCCCGCGGCCCGTTACCTGGGAATCCCCGCTCAAGTGGCTGGTCCCGGACGTGTCACTGGCCGACAGCGTCAGGATCGCCTACCGGGAAGGCAGGAACAAGTTTTCCATCAAGGAAAAAAACCATGGCCCGGAGCTCCTTCTTTACAAAGGCCACTTGAGCCAGGTCCTCCGCAATGACTTCGCCAGCCGGTCGACCCCTGTGCCGTGGCGCCTTTCGAGCAACTGGGGCGGGCCGCTCTTTTACGGCTATTTCGCCGAGAAATTCCCCCCCAAGCGTGAATACGCCCTCCACACGGATCGATGGCAGGATTTCAACCCTTCGCTCAATCAAGCTCATCTCACCCTGTCTGAGACCGAGACTCCCGGAAATCTCTGTGTGGATGCCGACACCGAAACTCCTTTTTTTCAGGCTTTCCTCATCCAAATCGACGCCGGAGCGTGGACGGAAAACCCATCGACAACTTTCTCCTGGCCTCTGCATGAAGGGCTGAATACTCTGGCCGTCCGCGTCCGCAATACGGCCGGCGTCATGGGAACCCCGAGCACAGTGGCGATCGTCCGGAACGACTGAGTTTTGCCCGGCGGAAAGGGGCCTTTGGGCCGCCGGGGGATCGCCGTGACAGGACCCTATTATCGAGAAAAACGATCGCATAAAAAGGAATGCTCACATCGTCTTGCGGGCGCTTGCAATTCGGTCGTGCCTGAATATCATAGGATGCGGTTTCGCACGCGATGAACAATCTGCCTCCCGCCGCTAGCCGCCCCGGGCATTTCCGCTGGACCGTCTGCGGGCTGCTGTTTGCCGCTTCCACCATCAATTACATCGACCGGCAGGTTCTCGGAATCCTGGCGCCCCACCTTCAGAAAGTCATCGGCTGGAACGAGGTCCAGTACGGCTACATCGTATCCGCTTTTCAGGTCGCTTATGCCATCGGCCTAGCCGCCTTCGGCCGGTTCATCGACCGTTTCGGGACCCGCCTCGGATACGCTCTGGCCATCTTCCTCTGGAGCATTGCGGCCATGGCGCACGCGGCCGCCCGGAGCGCCCTGAGCTTCGGTATCGCCCGTTTCGCCCTCGGGCTCGGCGAGTCCGGGAACTTCCCGTCGGCGATCAAAGCCGTGGCCGAGTGGTTCCCCCGCCGGGAACGGGCGCTGGCCACGGGCATCTTCAACGCCGGGACCAATGTCGGAGCCGTGGTCGCCCCGGCCGTCGTGCCCTGGATCACCATCCGCTTCGGCTGGCCGGCCGCGTTCCTGCTCACGGGCGCGTTGGGGTTTGTCTGGCTTGTGTTCTGGCTGGCCCTCTACGAGGTCCCTGAGCGAAAGAAAAACATCCGCTCCCGCGAGCTCGCCCACGTCCTATCCGACCCGCCCGAGGCGTCGAGCGCGAGGATCCCCTGGCTCCGGCTCCTGAGTTTCCCCCAGACCTGGGCGATCGTCGCCGGCAAGTTCCTCACCGACCCCATCTGGTGGTTTTATCTCTATTGGCTGGCCAAATTCCTGAACGCGAAGTTCGGCCTGACGCTCACGAAGCTGGGGCCGCCGCTCATCGTCGTCTACCTCATCACCGATGTCGGCAGCGTCGGCGGCGGCTGGGTTTCCTCGGCGCTCATCAAGCGCGGCTGGACGGTCAACCGCAGCCGGAAATCCGTCATGCTGGTCTGCGCGCTGTGCGTCGTTCCCGTCGTCCTGGCGTCGGGGATTTCCTCACTCTGGGGGGCGGTGCTCATCATCAGCCTGGCGGCGGCGGCGCACCAGGCTTGGTCGGCGAATATTTTCACGTTCGCCTCGGACATGTTTCCTAAACACGCCGTGGGTTCGGTGACCGGGCTCGGGGGAACGGCCGGCGCCGTCGGGGGGATCATCTTTTCGGCCTCCGCGGGCCACATCCTGCAACTGACCGGAAGCTACCTGACGTTGTTCATCATCGCCGGGTCGGCCTACCTCGTCGCCCTGGGGCTGATCCAGCTTCTCGCTCCCCGGCTCGAGCCGGTCCGGTTCTGATGCCCTCAGCCCGTCTTGACTGTTGACAACTTCCCCGGGAGAAACTAAAAGTAGGGGCGTCTCCCAGTTCTCGTCGAAGGAAGGTCAATAGATGTTCAAAGGGCACCCCAAGGGGCTGATCGTCGCTTTCCTCGCCAACATGGGCGAACGGTTCGGGTTCTACACGATGATCAGCATTTTCGTCCTGTTTCTCCAGGCCAAGTACGGCCTCAGCGCGTCGGCCGCCGGCATTATCTACAGTGTGTTCATGGTAGGTGTTTATCTCTTACCCCTCCTGGGCGGTTACCTGGCCGACCGGTACCTGGGCTATGGGCGGACGATCAGCCTGGGGCTGGTGGTCATGTTCGCGGGGTATGTCCTCATGGCGCTGCCGAGCGCCATGGCGACCCATTTCATCGTGGTCATCGCCGCCCTGGCGACGATCTCCTTGGGGACGGGTTTGTTCAAAGGGAACCTCCAGGCGCTCGTCGGCAACCTCTATGACGACCCCAAGTACAGCGGGCTCCGCGACCGCGCCTTCAACCTCTTCTATATGGGGATCAACATCGGCGCCATGTTCGCGCCGACGGCCTCGGAGAAGGTCAGTAACTGGATCCTGGGCCAGTCCCACTTTTTCTACGACGCGCGGATCCCTGCCCTGGCCAATGACTTTATCAAGGGGAAGCTGGCCGACGCCGGCGAGTACTTAAAGATCGCCCAGGCCCAGGACCCGGCCGTTTCGCTCGAGGGTCTCAGGCAGTTCTCGGAGAGTTACATCAACTCCCTGAGCAAATCCTACCACTATGGCTTCGGCGTCGCCTTGATCGCCCTGGTCATCTCGATGATCATCTTCTGGGGTTTCCGGAAATACTACGGGCACGCGGACCTCTCCGAGCGGCAGAAAGCCAAGTCGGAGACCCTCCGGGCCCAGGTCGTCGAGCTCACGCCGCAGCAGACGCGGGAGCGGTTTATCGCCCTGGGTCTTGTCTTCCTGGTGGTCATTTTCTTCTGGATGTCTTTCCACCAGAGCGCCGTCACCATGACGTATTTCGCGCGC
>Ga0315275_10001607_pt1 | contig 20068 bp, 22 predicted proteins | sample YL17G03_0_MG_FD_205557 | JGI IMG/M metagenome (GOLD analysis project Ga0315275, IMG submission 205557) | Sediment microbial communities from Yellowstone Lake, YNP, Wyoming, USA - YL17G03_0 | ecosystem: Environmental > Aquatic > Freshwater > Lake > Sediment | place: USA: Wyoming | collected...
CGGGCAACGGGCAACGGGCAACGGGCAACGGGCAACGGGCAACGGGCAACGGGCAACGGCAAGAGGCCGCGGTTAGCCGCCCGCCTCGCCGCAGCGAGTCGCCTCCGGCGACTTGGTGGGCGCGGCCGTTATAAAGCAGGCAACAGGCAACAGGCAACAGGCAACAGGCAACAGGCAACAGGCAACAGGCAACAGGCAACAGGCAACAGGCAACAGGCAACAGGCAACGGACAACAGCCTTCTTGCGGCCGGCGGCGGGGCATTCTAGAATGGCTGGAGTAGGGCCTTCCGAGGAGGCACGTCATGGCCGCCAAGGTGCCGCACGGGCTGGTGATCATCAACACGGGCGACGGCAAGGGCAAAACCACCGCTGCCCTCGGCATGGCGATGCGGGCCGCAGGGCACGACCTGCGCGTGGCCTTCATCCAGTTCATCAAGGCCTGGAGCGTCGGGGAGCACGAGGCGGCGTCGCGGCTGGGGCCGAGCCTGGAAATCTTCCGGATGGGCCGGGGGTTTGTCATCGGCGAGCCGACGCCTGAGCATTGCCAGGCCGCGAGCGAGGCCCTGGAGTTCGTCCGCCAGAGCCTCCGCGAAGGGCGATACCGGATGGTCGTGGCCGACGAGGTCCTGACGGCCGTCGGCCTGGGTCTCCTCGGCCGCGAGGAGGTCGAAGCGCTCCTCGGCGACCGGCCGAGCGACGTCCACCTGGTTCTGACCGGCCGGGGAGCGTGGGATTCGCTCATCGAACGGGCCGACCTTGTGACCGACATGCGGCTGGTCAAGCACCCGTTCGAGAAGGGCGTCGTGGCGCAGGAGGGCGTGGAGTACTGATAAAGCAATGACGAAGCACGAATGACGAATGAATGACGAAACGGCAATGACGAATCACGGGGGATACGCGCCATGGGGACTTTTACCATCTTCGACCATACGGCCGACGTAGGCCTCGAGGTGCGGGCGAAGAGCCTGGAAGACCTCCTGGCGACGGCCGCGCGGGCCACGTTCGACCAGATGCTCGAGGACTGGCCCGACCGGGTGGACGCCCAGGAGGAAGTCCGCGTCGTGCCGCAGCCGGGCCTCGCGGGCGACCTGGGGGAACTGCTGGTCGTGTGGCTCCAGGAACTGCTCTATCGTTTTGACACGGAGCGCCTCGTGCCGCTGCGATACGAGTTTCTCTCAGCGAACCAGCGCGAGGTCCGGGCGGACGTCGCTTTCGGGCGGTTCGAGGCCGGCCGCCATCGGACCCGCCTCGAGGTCAAGGCCGTGACGTACCACGAACTCCGGGTTGGCCGCGAGGCCGACGGGACCTGGTCGGCCCGGTTCATCCTTGATGTGTGAATGGTCAGGGGAAGCGCCATGCCTGGGGAAGCCTTTCAGGGCCCGCTGGAGGACATCGGCGGATATCGCTGGCGGATACCGAAATCCTACAAGCGGGGCATGCGCGTGGACGGCATCATCTACGCCGACGCCAAACTCATCGGCGAGATCCGCCACGACAACGCCCCCGAACAGGTGGCCAACGTCGCCTGTCTGCCCGGCATCCAGAAGGCCAGTTATGCCATGCCCGACATCCACTGGGGCTACGGGTTTCCGATCGGCGGCGTTGCGGCGACCGACCCGGCCGAGGGCGGCGTCGTATCCCCCGGCGGCGTCGGTTACGACATCAACTGCGGCGTGCGGCTCGTGCGGTCCGACCTCGCGCTCGAGGACGTCCAGACGCGAATCGAGGAACTCCTGACGCGGATCTTCACCGACGTGCCGTGCGGCGTGGGCGTGGGCGGCCCCATCAAGTTCTCGCCGGCCCAGATGCGGCGCATCGTGTCGGAGGGGTCGCGGCGGATGCTTGAGGAGGGCCACGGATGGGACGAGGACCTCGACCGCACCGAGGCCGGCGGCTGCATCGAGGGCGCCGACCCAGACGCCGTTTCCAAGAGAGCCTACGAGCGCGGAAACGACCAGGTCGGCACACTGGGCGCGGGCAACCATTTCCTCGAAGTCCAGGCGGTGGACGAAGTGTACGACGCCCGGGTCGCGCAGGCATTCGGCGTCGCCCAGGGCACCATCGCGTTCATGATTCACTGCGGCAGCCGCGGCTTCGGCCACCAGGTCTGCGACGATTTTCTGAAGACGATGCGCGGCGCGGCCCGCCGATACGGCTTCGAGCTGCCCGACGAGCAATTGTGCTGCGCGCCGGTCGGGAGCCCCGAGGGTCAACGGTACCTCGGCGCGATGCGTGCGGCCGCAAACTATGCATGGGCCAACCGGCAACTGCTGATGGTTCTGGTTCGCCGGGCCGTGGCGGCCGTCTTCGGCCGGACGCCCGAGGCGCTGGGCCTGCGGCTGGTTTACGACGTGGCCCATAACATCGCCAAGATGGAGCCGCACGAAGTGGACGGCCGCCGCCGGACCCTCTGCGTTCACCGCAAGGGCGCGACGCGGGCCTTTCCGGCGGGCCACGCGGAGGTGCCCGCGGCCTATCGCGAGGTCGGCCAGCCGGTCCTCATACCTGGCGACATGGGGCGCTACTCGTTCCTCCTGGTGGGCCGCGAGGCCGCCATGAAAGAAACGTTCGGCTCGGTTTGTCACGGGGCAGGGCGGGCCATGTCGCGGCACGAGGCGAGCCGGCGCGTCCGCGGCGACCAGGTCCGGCGCGACCTCGCCGCGAGGGGCATCGTGGCGATGGCGCGCAGTTGGAAGGGGCTCGCGGAAGAGTACTCCGGCGCCTATAAGGACGTCGCCGATGTCGTGGCCGTTGTGGAGCGCGCCGGCCTTGCACACAAGGTTTGCCGTCTTCGGCCTCTCGGCGTCATCAAGGGCTGACGCCCGCGTTTAGAACTCGATCCCGAAAAAGGACTCTTCCCGGACCTCGCCGTAAAGCGGCGGCATCGGGAGATCCACGCAGCGGAGGTCCACGCGGGTCCCGCACTGGAGGCATTGGATGGCCACTTCCTGCTGGACGTCGTCGAGCGTGGTCAACAGTTCCGCCTGGCAGTGAGGACACGAGAGGGGGATGGTCATATTGATGTGCCCCTTCATGGTGTCCCACCTTCCTGCGATCTGCGGTTCATTTGCTCTGGCTATTATACCTCAGATCCGCCTCGAGCGGAAGCCAGGGTGGAAGAGTTGAAAGAATCTTGAAAAGGGCTTCAAGGCCCGCTAACATGAAAAACCTTCTGTGACGGTCGAGAGTGACAGGCACCGGGCTGTCCGTGGCGGCAACACTCCGCGGGCGGCAGCCGAGGAGCATGGTGATGAGACTGCGCGACTTGCTCGACGAATCCGTAGTGAAGGTCGGCCTCGGAAGCCACGATAAGGAAGAGTGCTTCGAGGAGATGATTGACATCCTCGTCCGGGCCGGCCGCCTCTCGGACCGCACGGGGGCCTTAGAGGCCGTCCGCCAACGCGAGGCCCAGGGGACCACCGGCATCGGCCAGGGCGTCGCGATTCCCCACGGCAAACATCCGTCGGTGCCCGCCCTTACGGCGGCGCTCGGCACGTCGGCCCGGGGCGTCGAATTCGATTCCATTGACGGGGACCGGGTACGTGTCGTATTCATGCTCCTTGCGCGGGTGGATGATCCCGGTCCGCACGTCCGCGCGCTGGCCGAGATCGCCCGCCTCATCCAGACACCGGGGTTTTACCGCCGATTGACGGAAGCCAAGTCGGCCAGGGAAGTCCTCGAAGTCCTCGATGCCGAGGAATAGCCGGCGCCGGTTGATGGGTCTTTCGGAGAGTCCATCAATAATGCGCGAAGTGGTTCAGAAGATGATCGAAGCCGAGGGCGAGGCCAGACGCATCGTGGATGCGGCCAAGGCCGAGGCCGACCGCCTTCTGGCCGAGGCCCGCCGCGCGGCTCACGAGACGGCCGAGCGCAGCCTCCGGGATGCTCGCGCCGAAGCAGACCGGATCCTCGAGAAGGCTCGCGATGAGGCCGAGTGCGAAAGGCTGGAGCGCCTGGCCGAAGCGATCGCCGCCGTCGAGGCCCAGGTCCGACTTGATGAGCGCGCGCAGCGCGGCGCCGTCGAGGCGGTCGTGCGCGGCGTGTGTGGCAAGGCCTGACCGGCGAGGAAACAGCGGATGCCTATGCCAGTTCATATGCCCACGGGCGTAGAATTCGTGGCCGCGCGTCTCCACGTGCGCCGCGCCGCCATGGTCGAAGCCTCGCGCCTCGATGTCCTGTGTCGTATCCGCACGGTCGGTGAACTCAGCCGTACGCTCTGGCCCGAAGCCGCCCCCGCCGACTCCGCCATCGAACTCCAGCGCCGCATGGTCGGCGACCTGGTGTCGGAATGCCTCTGGCTGAGGCGCCTGCTGGATGGTCCCGCGGGCGACCTCCTGGAGTGGGTGGGCGTGCGGTTCCAGGTGGAGAACCTCAAGGTGCTGGCGCGCGGAATGGCCGCCGGCGCCCCTTGGGATGAAGTGCAGGCGCATCTCCTGTCGCTTCCGGGCGACCTGGCCGTGAAGGCGCAGGCCCTTGCCTCCGCTGAATCAATCGCCGCCTTCGCCGCGCTCGTGCCGCATCCCGCGCTCCGGAAAGCGGTCCAGGCGATCCAGGATGTTTTTCGCAGCCAGCCGCAGGCCTTCTTCATCGAGGCTGCGCTGGACCAGGCGTATCTGGCCGAAAGTCTCACCCGAACGGCCGCGCTCGCCGACGAGGACCGCGACGCCGTCTTGCCCATCATCCGCCAGGAGATTGATGCGTTTCACCTGGCGCTCGTGTCGCGCGGCAAGTTCATTTACGGGCTGAAGCCGGAACTGCTTACGCCGTTTCACGTGCGTGGAGCGGGCATCCGCCGCGTGAGGCTGGTCGCGATGCTGACGGCGGCCGACCTGGCGGACGTGGCGGCGAAGGCCGTCGGCCTGGCGATTGACGAACTCCCGCACGAACTGTCCGGCCAGGCCGGGCCGGCGAGGGCCGTGGACCCTTCGCTCCTGGAAGTGATGGCCTGGAACAGGTTCCTCCGCCTGGCGAACCGGGCTTTCCGCCGCAGCCATATGGGCCCGGGCGCGGTGATCGGCTATACGGCGATCCGGCGCGTGGAACTGGCCAACCTCATCACGCTGACGGAAGGGATCCGCGTCGGCCTGCGGGCGGAGGCGATCCGGGCACACCTGATTCCTCGGGCCGCCTCTGCTGCGGCCAAGACAGACGCCGAGGTGCCGCTTGCTTAGGCCTGTCCCCATGATGCGGCTGTCGGTCGTCGTCCTCGAGCGGGACGAGCGGACAGTGCTGCGCGAACTGGGCCGGCTGGGGGCGGTGCATCTGGTGCGGCTGGGGCCGGGGCCGGAGACCGCGCCGCTCGCCGCCCCCGACCGAACGGCGGAACTGACCCATTGCGAGAATCTGCTGAGTCGCATCGAGAGCCTGCGCCAGCGCCTCGAACTCGGCCTTTTGCCCGCCAGCGCCCTCGAACCGGTTGATCTCGCGCTTGGCGCGGCCGAGGGACGCCTGCGGCCGCTGGAAGAACGCTCCAGCGCCATGCTGGAGCGCCAGGAAAACCTGCGGCGCCGATTGGCCGAGGCCTCGGCCATCTTCCGTCAGGCCGGGCCGTTCCGGGAACTGGACGTTCCGCTGGACCTGCTGGGCGGCTCGATGTTTCTCCACTTCGCGCTCGGCACGTTGCCGGCCGACAACCTCGCGGCGCTCCAGGTCCGCGTCGGGCCGAACGTGGTGCTCGCCCCGCTGGCGGAGCACGAGGGCCGGCGGCCGCTCATCGCGCTCACGAGCCTTGAGACGCGCGAGCACCTGGAAGCCGCCCTGACGGATTTGGGTTTTGTGCGCGAAACGCTCTGCGCGGAAGAAGGTGCCAGTGCCAGGTCGCTGGCCGAGGAAAGCCAGGACGAGATAGAGTTTCTGAGGGGCCAACTTGAGGAGGTGCGCGAGGCAGTCGCTGCGCTCGGCCGCGAGGTTGCCCGGCCGCTGGCCGATCTCAAGCGCCTCCTGGAAATGGAGCGGGCCCTCTGGGAGGCCGAGCAGCAATTCCCTCGCACCCAGGCAACCGCGCTCGTGGCGGGTTGGGTCCCGGCGCCTGATCTGCCGCTCATCCGCCGGCAGGTCCACGAGATTACGGGCGGCCGATCCGTCATCCAGGCGGTTGCCCCCGAGGACGTGCCGGAAGAAGAAGTGCCGGTCCTCTTGCGCCACTCGCGTTTCCTGAGGCCCTTCGTGATGCTCTTGGAGAACTACGGCCTGCCCACCTACCGCGAGATCGAACCGACCGTCTTCATGGCGGTCTCGTACCTGGTGATGTTCGGCATGATGTTCGGCGACGCCGGCAACGGGGCCGTCGTGGCGGCGGGCGGCGCCTACCTCTTGTGGAAAGGCCGAACGGTCGCGTACCGCGATGCTGGGCTGCTGGTGCTGATGGCGGGCTTGGCGAGCGTTGCCTTCGGGATCTACTTCGGCAGTTACTTCGGCATTACGGAGATCGGCGGCCGACGGCTCGGCCACGATCCGCTGGGCGGGTCGCCGGTCAGCCTGATGCTGGCGGCCGTCGGCATCGGTGTTGCGCTGATGAGCGTGGGTCTCGTGCTGAACATCGTCAACCGCCTGTGCCATGGCCAGATCATCGCCGCACTCATGGACAAGTTCGGCCTGGCCGGGGCGGCGTTCTACTGGGGCATGTTGGCCGTGCTCCTGGCGATGAAGTTCGCGGACCTGCGCCAGTGGCCGCACGCGGGCCTGATGGTTCTTTTGGCGGCCGTCGTGCCGTTGACGGTGGTCGCGCTCAAGGCGCCGATCCAGTTTTTTCTGGCGCGGCGCTCAGGCCACGGGGTCCACGGCAGCCTTGGCGAGGCGCTCATCGAGTCGGCCATCGAGGTCTTCGACGCCGTCTTCGGGTACCTTGCCAACACGGTGAGTTTCGTGCGACTGGCGGCCTACGCGATATGCCATGCGGCCGTGCTGTTCGCCTCGGTCGTGATCGCCAAACGACTGATGGCGGCGTGGCCCGGCGCCGGCGGGGTTGTCGTCGGCATTATCGTCATCGTCCTGGGCAACGGCGTGGCCATCCTGTTGGAGGGCATCGTGGCCTCCGTCCAGGCGCTGCGTCTCGAATACTATGAGTTCTTCGGGAAGTTCTTCTCGGGAAGCGGTCAGGCGTTCAAGCCCTTCCGTTTGGCGGTCACGGAGTAAGGGCGGTCGCTGTGAGGTTAGGAGGACACTCAAATGAAGTCACCACGTTGGGTTGTGATGGTGGTGCTGGTGGTCATGGCGGGCCTGGCCTCGCTGGCCGTAGCGGCGGAGACCGCTACGGCGCCGGGCGCGCCGGCGCCGGCCGAGCCGTCGGGCTTCAGCAAGGTGATCGGCCTGGCGTTTGCGGCGGCCCTCGTGGCGGCTGTCAGCATCGCCAGCGCCGGTTATGCCGTCGCCCGCGTCGGATCGGCAGCCGTCGGCGCGGTGGCCGAGAAGCCCGAACTGGTGGGCCGATGCCTGGTCTTCGTCGCGCTGGCCGAGGGGCTGGCTGTGCTCGGTTTCGCCCTGGCTGTCGTCATGCTGTTTGCCATGTGAGGCCTGCCCGCCTGGGGCAGGTCGGAGGCGGACGTGGATTTCTACTGCATCGCCGATGAAGACACGGTGCGTGGTTTCCGCCTGGCCGGCGTGGACGGCCAGGCCGTCGCCTCGCCCAAGGAGGCCGCCGAGGCGCTGGAGAGCACGGTCGGCCGGAAGGGCCTGGGCATCCTGATCGTGACGGACGCGGTGGCGGCGGGGATTCGCCACGAGGTGGACGCCGTCCGGGCGGGCCGCGGCTTGCCGCTGGTGGTTGAGATTCCCGGGCCGGAGGGGCCGATGCCCGGCCGCAAGACGCTCCGCCAGTTCATCCAGGAAGCGGTCGGAATCCGGATCGGGCACGAGGAGGGCGCCTAGAGTGACGGCGGCCAAGGGCGATCCCCAGGAAGTCTTGCGGGCAGAGATCCTCGCGGAGGCCAAGCGCCAGAGCGAGCGACTCCTGAAGCATGGCCAGAGCGACGCCGGGGAGACCGTCGCCAAGGCCGAGGCCGCGGCCGCCAAGCAGCATCAGGACCAGGTTCAGGCCGCCAAGGCCGAGGCCGCACGCCGGCGCGAACTCGCTCTGGCGACCGTGCCGGTCGAGGCCGGACGCCGACAGGCCGCGCGCGTCGAGGAGATCCTCCAATCCATCCGCGAGGAGGCCCGGCACCGACTCCTGGCGCGGGAAGGGTTTGATTACCGCGAAGTTCTGACGGCCCTTGCGGCGGATGCTATCGGCAAGATGGAGGGCGACAGGTTCGTTCTCGAACTTTCGTCGGCAGACCGCCAGGCCTTCGGCGACGAGTGGGTCCAGGAGGTTCGCCGCAGGGCCGCCGCGGGGCGGCCTGAATCGAGAAGGGCGGGCCTCGAGGTCCGCCTGGCCGCCGAACCCGCGGACATCAAGGCGGGCGTCCGGGTCCGCGACGCCGAAGGACGCCAAATGTGGGATAACAGTCTGGAGTCGCGGCTGGAGCGGCTGTGGCCGGCCATGCGCCGCCAGATCGCCGTCGAGACGGCGCTCGTCGGGAGCGGCAAGGCGTCGGACGCCTCCGCCCAAGCAGCCGCTTCCACCCTCCGCAGCGGCAGCGCCGCTGCTGCGGAGGACGGGTCGGCTGCGAAGGCCGGATCGGCTGCGGCGGCTGAAGAGGAGTCCTAGATGGCTGTCTCTGCACCACAGGCCGGAGCGATCGTCACCCGCGTCAGCGGTCCGATTGTCTCGGCCGTCGGCATGCACGGGGCCTCGATGTACGAGGTTGTCGAGGTCGGCGAACTCGGCCTCGTCGGCGAGGTCGTCCGCCTCGTGGGCGACCGCGCCACCATTCAGGTCTACGAGGACGTAACGATGCTCAAGCCCGGCGCGCCGATCCGGCGCACGGGGGCGCCCCTGTCGGTCTGGCTCGGACCGGGCCTTGTGGGCAACATCTACGACGGCATCCAGCGGCCGCTCCGCGGCATCCAGGCCCGCAGCGGCGTGTGGGTCCGTCGCGGCGAAAAGGTCGAACCGCTCGATACCGAGGCGCGGTGGCTGTTCGAGCCGGTCGCCCATGCGGGCCAGCCGGTGGCCGCAGGCCAGGTGCTCGGCGAAGTCGCCGAAACGCCGCTTGTGAAGCATCGGGTCCTCGTGCCGCCCGGCGTTTCAGGGACCGTGCGGTCGGTTGCCGCCAAAGGCGAATACACAATCAAGGATACCATTGCCGTCATCGAGACGCCCGCCGGCCAGCGCGAAGTGACCATGGTCCAGCGGTGGCCGGTCCGCGTTCCGCGGCCGATCCGCGAGCGCCTGCGCATCAACCGGCCCCTGATCACCGGCCAGCGGGTCATTGATACGTTCTTCCCGATCGGCAAGGGCGGGACGGCGGCCATCCCCGGCGGTTTCGGCACCGGGAAAACCATCACCCAGCACCAGTTGGCGAAGTGGTCCGACGCCGACCTGATCGTCTACATCGGTTGCGGGGAGCGCGGCAACGAGATGACCGAGGTCCTCAGGGAGTTCCCGGAACTGAAGGACCCGCGGACCGGGCGGCCCCTGATGGAGCGGACCATCCTGATCGCCAACACGTCGAACATGCCGGTGGCGGCCCGCGAGGTTTCCATCTATACGGGCATCACCCTGGCGGAGTTCTACCGCGACCAGGGCCGCGACGTCGCCGTCTTCGCCGACTCGACCAGCCGGTGGGCCGAGGCCCTGCGGGAACTGGCGGCGCGGCTGGAGGAGATGCCCGCCGAGGAAGGATTCCCCGCGACGCTCCCGACCCGCCTGGCCCAGTTCTACGAACGGGGCGGGGCGGTCAGGACCCTCGGCGGCCAGGACGCCTCCGTCAGCATCGTCGGCGCCGTCAGCCCGCCCGGCGGCGACTTCTCCGAGCCGGTCACCCAGCACACCCGCCGATTTGTCCGGTGCTTCTGGGCGCTCGACACCGAACTGGCCTACGCGCGGCACTATCCGTCCATCCACTGGCTCCGCTCGTATTCCGAATACATTGAGGACGTGTCGGCCTGGTGGGAGGCGCGTGCGGCAGACTGGAACGGCCTGAGGACCGAGGCCATGACGATCCTCCAGCGCGAGGAGCGGCTTCAGCAGATCGTCAAACTGGTCGGGCCAGACGTCCTGCCCGACACGCAGCGCCTCATCCTCTTCATCGCCGAGATCCTCAAGGACGGTTTCCTGGCGCAAAGCGCCTACGATGAGAAAGACAGTTACTGTACGCCCGAGCGCCAGTTGGCGCTGCTGCGCATCATTGTGACGATCTACCGACGGGGCCTCGAACTGGTTCATGCGGGGGCGCCGCTCACGCGCCTGCACGACATGCCGTCCGTCAACGAGGTCATGCGGGCCAAAGGGGTTTTCGGAAACGACGACATGGCGGGCCTCAAACAGTTGGAAGGCCGCATCGCCAAGGATCTCGATGCGCTGGCCAACGAGTACCTCAAGCAGGGGTTGTAGCATGGCGGACCTGAAACTGGACGTCCAGGACCACGGCCTTCAGTATGTGGGCTCGGCTCGCATCGAAGGGCCGCTCGTTTTCGTCGAGCGCGTCCGCGACGTCGGCTTCGACGAGACCGTGGAGATTATAGACCCCGCGGGCCGGCCGCGCCTTGCGCGCGTCCTTGACGTCTCCGACACACAGGCGGTCGTGCAGGTCCTGGAGGGGACGACGGGCCTTTCGAACGCGGCGACGCGCGTGCGGTTCCTTGGCGAGAGTTTTCGCCTGCCGGTTTCGAAGAACATGCTGGGCCGCGTCTTCGACGGCCTCGGCCGCTCGTTTGACGGCGGGCCGCCGCCCCTGGCCGCAGACCTGCGCGACGTTAACGGCATGCCCATTAACCCTTACTCGCGGCGCTATCCGCGCGAGTTCATCCAGACAGGCGTGTCGGCCCTGGACGGCATGAACTCGCTGGTGCGCGGCCAGAAACTGCCGATCTTCTCGGGCAACGGTCTGCCGCACGACCGGATGGCGGCCCAGATCGTCCGCCAGGCGCGACTCCTGGAAAACGCCGTGAACTTCTCGATCGTCTTTGCGGCACTGGGCGTCAAGCACGACGTGGCGGAGTTCTTCATCCGGAACTTCGAGAACTCCGGCGTGCTGGCCCGCGTCGCCATGTTCCTTTCGCTGGCCGACGCGCCGAGCGTCGAGCGGTTGCTGACGCCGCGGGCCGCACTCACGCTGGCCGAGCACCTCGCCTTCGACCTGAATCAGCATGTCCTGGTGCTCCTGACGGACATGACGAACTATTGCGAGTCGCTCCGCGAGGTCGGCACGGCGCGCGGCGAGATCCCAGGCCGCAAGGGATACCCGGGCTACCTCTACTCGGACCTGGCGAGCGTTTACGAGCGGGCCGGTCGCGTCGAGGGTTCCGACGGCTCGATCACCCAGATGGCCATCCTGACCATGCCGTCCGACGACATCAGCCACCCCGTGCCCGACCTGACCGGGTACATCACCGAAGGCCAGATCGTGCTGGACCGCGACCTCTGGCAGCGCGGCATCTACCCGCCGGTCGCGGGCTTGCCGAGCCTGTCGCGGCTGATGAAGGACGGCATCGGCAAAGGCTATACGCGAGAGGACCATCCGGCGCTGGCGAGCCAACTGTTCGCCTGCTACGCCCGCGTCAAGCAAGTCCGCGGCCTCGCGGACGTCGTCGGCGAGGAGGAACTGAGCCCTCTCGACAAGCAGTACCTGAAGTTCGGCGACGCGTTCGAGCGCCGCTTCATCGCCCAGGGCGAGTTCGAGGACCGCAGCGTCACGGCCACGCTCGAAATCGGCTGGGACATCCTCTCGATCCTGCCGCGGGCCGAACTCCACCGCGTCAAGGACGAACTGCTGGACAAGTATTACCGCGAGGGCCGGACCGAGGGGGCGGGCGAGATCGCGCCTCGCGCCGACGCCGCACGGCGCGGGAAAAGCGTCGCAAGCGAGCCCCAGGTCAGCGACCGGAGCGCGACCGATGGCTAAACTAAAAGTGCCGCCCACCAAGTCGAGTTACCTGAACCTGAGGCGCCAACTGGCCTTCGCCAGGGAAGGCTTCGACCTTCTGGACCAGAATCGCCAGATCCTGATTTTCGAACTGATGAGCCGTCTTGGACGCGCCCGCGACGCCGAGCGGCGCACGGCCGGCGCCATGGCCGAGGCCTTCGCCGCCTTGCGAGAGGCCGTCCTCGCCACCGGGTCCGACGCCGTTGACTGCGCGGCGCTGGCCGTGAGGCCGGAGTATGAACTGAAGATCGCCGAGCAGGCCCTGATGGGCATCCGGGTTCCCATGCTTACCGTCAAGGCCGAACCGCCGAGCGCCCGCTTCGGCCTCACGGGGACGTCCGCGGCGGCGGACCTGGCGATGCGCCGGTTCGTCGAGGCCCTCGCGGTCCTCGCGGAACTCGCGGAACTGGAGAACGCTGTGCTGCGCCTCGCCAGGGAACTCCGCAAGACCCAGCGCCGCTGCAACGCCCTCTCGAAGATCTTCATCCCGGACTACAGCGAAACGATCGGCTACATCCTCGCCAGCTTGGAGGAACGCGAACGCGAGTCCTTCATCATCCTGAAGATGATCAAGAGCCGTCTGGCGAGCGCGATGGAAGGGAGCGTCGGCCAATGACCAAGTCCCGCGTCAGCCACATCCTCGTCCTCGTGGACGGGACCGAGGCATCCTTTCACGCCGCCGATTGGGCCATTGACCTGGCCCGGTCGCTCGGGGCGCGGCTGACGGCGATGGCCGTGATTGACATCGAAACCCTCCATGAACTCTTGAGCGTCAAGATCCTCGTGGATGCCGAACTCGGAGAGTTCGAAAAGGAACTTCAGGGAAGCGCCGTCCGCCACCTCGCCATCGTCCGCCAGAGGGCACTTGACCATCGCCTCGTCATCGAGGAAGCCGTAGTCACCGGCAACGTCGAAGAGGTGGTGCCCAAGGAGATCCAGGCGCGGGCGGTGGACATGGTCGTCCTGGGCGCCTTTGAGTTTCATCGCGCGGGGCACGACCTCCTGGCCCGCCAGCGCCAACAGATCGTGGCCCGCGCCGCCTGCCCCGTCCTGATCGTCAAGTAGCGCCTTCGACGCGTCCCTCACCAGGACCTCACCGCGCGAAGCCCACCGCAGCGAGCAGCGCCCGCGCGAGGATCATGTGGCCGACGGCGTTGGGGTGGACGCGGTCCCACGCGATCGCCATCGGATGGCAGTGGGCCAGCACCGCATCGAACGCTGCCTGCGTGTCCACGAAGATGGCGTCGTGTTTCTTCGCCAGTTTCCGGACGGCGGCGCCGTATCGGTCCATCTGTGCCCGCATCGGGTCCTTCTTGTTCGGCTCGATGAAGTAGGGCGTCATGAGGACTAGCCCAGCGAGGCTCGGCCGCGTCGCCTCGAGCAGTGCGTCGCAGGTCTGCTCATACTCCTCGAGAAGCACGTGGATTTCGCTTTGGCGCGGGCAGTCGAACTGGCGCCACACGTCGTTAATGCCGATCATCACGCTCAGCCAGTCCGGCGCGAGGTCCAGCACGTCCCGCTGCCACCGGGCCTTGAGGTCGCGCACCGTGTTGCCGCCTGTGCCTACGTTGACCACGCGCACGGCGAGTTCAGGATAGGCCGCCGCCAGCAGTGCGTCCACGTAGGCGACGTAGCCCCGGCCGAGTGCCTCGCCGCCGCCTTCGCCGACCGGCTGCGCGCGGCCGGCGTCGGTGATCGAGTCGCCGATCATGACGAGTTTGCTGCCCTTGGCGATCTTCATGCGGTTCCTTCCCGTCCATTCCCCCCGTCGGTCCATGATTTCAAGAATAGTCTTACGGAATTCCGTCAGGACGCAAGCGCATTCGGCTCTTATGCGCGGATGAGTCGCGGCGGCGTGCTTTCGCCCGCCAAGATCGCGGCCAGAGGCTCTTTCGTCCCGCCGCTCGGCTCGAGAAGGCAGAACTCGGCGGCGAGGCCCGCCTTGAGGTCGCCGGCTTGGTCCTCCAGGCCGAGCGCGCGGGCGCCGCGCCGCGTCGCAAGGTCCAGGACCAGCCGCGGGTCCGCGCCGGCCTCGGCGGCGAAAATGTGCCGCGCTTCGTCCAGCACCGACAGGCTCGGGCTCGAGGCGAGGCTGTCGGTCCCCAGGCACACGTTGACGCCGGCCGCCAGGAGCCGCCGCCACGGGTGTTCCCGGTGTTTGAAGAAGGCGTGGCTTCGCGGACAGAAAGCGACCGAAGATCTGCTGCGCGCCAGGACGGTGATCTCCTCATCGGTCAGGTAATTGGCGTGGGCGACCAGGACCGGCCCCGAGAAGAACCCAGCCTCGGCGAGCATCCGGATCGGCCTCGCGCCCGCCGGCCGCCAGTCGCGCGGCAGGAGCCGGTAGCGGTGCATCAACTCGTACAGGCTCCCCTCGCCGCGCTCCGTGAAGGCGATCTCGTCCTCGGTCTCGTGGAGGTGTGTCGAGACCGGCCAGCCGCGCGCGTCGGCCTCGCGCCGGACGGCTGCGAAAAGTTCCGGGCTGAGCGTGTAGGGGGCGTGGGGCGAGAGGCCCACCCGCACCGGCGCCTCGTGGGCCAAGCGATCCGCCTCGGCCACGGCCTCGCGGAACCGCGACTCGCCCGCCCGTCCGAACCGCAGGACCTCGACGAAGACCGTCCACCGCTCGCAGTCGCGGCCGAGGCCATTGTCGAACCGCGCATCGTACGTTAGGTCGGCCCCGGCAACGGTGCCGGCAGCGGCGCTCTCGTCGGCCCCGCGATGGACGGCCCGCCGCATCGCTGCCTCGGACCGCAGCACCCGCCGCGACGCAAGCCGCGCGATCCACCCTGCAAAGTTCTTCGTCGGGCGGAACTTGCCCCGCATGTCGGAAAGCGACAGGTGCGTGTGGGCATTTACGAAGCCGGGAAGGATCGCTTCGTCGGGGAAATGTTCGACCACGTCGCTCGGGGCCACGTGAGGCCGCAGTTGAGGCCACGGGCCGACGCGCTCGATGCGGCCGCCGACGGCGACGATCGCGCCATCCTCCAGCACCGGGCCGTCAGCCGGGATCAGCCACCGCGCGCGATAAACGTTGGCCATTTCGAGGCCGTTCGCCAGGATCTCGCCCATCAAGATGGGCGGCTAACCAGGAATGCGTTGCCGTGGCCTTCCTGTCGTTCATGCCGCATTCCGCACTTCGCATTCCGCATTGTTCAGGTCGTGTACTCGGCGTTGATCTTGACGTAATCGTAACTGAGGTCGCAGGTCAGGAACCGCGCCTCACCCGCGCCCGCGCCGAGGTCGAGGCGGACCGCGATGTCATGGGCCTCCATGATGGCCTTCAAGTGCCGTGCGTCGGCTTCGACGGGGCGGCCGCGGTCGAAGATGACAAGGTCGCCCAGCGAGAGGCGCATGGTTTCCGGGCCGCTTGAGATGCCGGCGTACCCGGCGGCCGAGACGATCCGGCCCCAGTTCGGATCCTCGCCGAAGAAGGCGGTCTTGACGAGCGGCGAATTGGCGATTGTCGCGGCGACGCGGCGGGCTTCGGCCCGGCTGGCGGCCCCGGTGACGCGGACCTCGATGACCTTCGTGCCGCCCTCGGCGTCGGCCGCTATCTGCCGGGCTAGGCTGTCGCAGACGGCCAGGATGGCGGCGGCCAGCGCCCGCCCGTCGGCCGACCGCTCGGCGACCCCTCGACCATGCTCGGGGTCACCCTGAGTAGGTCGAAGGGCGACGGCCTTGCCGCCGTCCGGAAGCGCCAGACCGCTCGCCAGAATGAGGAGCGTGTCGTTGGTCGAGGTGTGTCCGTCCACCGTGAGGCAGTTGAAGGTCGAGTCGGCCGCGCGGCGGAGCATCCGGTCGAGCACGGGCGCCGCCAGCGGCGCGTCAGTGGTCAGGAAGGCCAGCATCGTCGCCATATTCGGGGCGATCATGCCGACGCCCTTGGCCGCTCCGGCCACGGTGACGTTCCGCCCGCCAAGCGCGAGGCGAACCCCCGCCTGCTTCGACCGCGTGTCGGTGGTCATGATGGCCCGAGCGAAAGCGAGGTCGGCCGGCGGACCGGCGGCCAGGGAGCAACCGGCCTGCTCGATGCCGGCCCGGACCTTGTCCATCGGAAGGAGGTGTCCGATGACGCCGGTCGAGGCCACAAGGACCTGCTCCGGGCGGCACCCGATCCGCTTGGCCGCAAGGCTCGCCATCTCGCGGGCGTCCTGGAGGCCCTGCCGGCCGGTGCAGGCATTGGCGCTCCCGGAGTTGACGACCACGCCGCGCATCTTCGTGCGGCGGGCCGCGAGGTGATTGCGGCTGAGGATGACCGGCGCGGCGCAGACCTTGTTCTGAGTGAAGACGGCGGCCGCATGGGCCTCGACCTGGCAGGCCAGCAGGGCCACGTCGGGCTTTTCGGAGAGTTTCTTGACGCCGACGGCCGCGGCGGCCGCGAGGAACCCGCGGGGCGACGTCACGCCAAGCGTCGTATCCACCTGGAATCGGGTTTCTCGCGTCATCTCAGACCTGCCGTTTCGTCGTGGCCGAAGAGGAGGTTCATGTTCTGGAGAGCCTGGCCCGCGGCGCCCTTCGTGAGGTTGTCGAGGACGGCGCTGACGACCGCGCGGCCGCCGACCACGGTCGGGTAAATATGGACGTAATTGGTTCCGACTACATGCTTGGTGGCCGGCGGTTCGCCCCGCACGACGACGAACGGTTCGGCGTCGTAGGCCTTGTGGTAGAGGTCCGCGAGGTCGGACGGCGAAAGTTTCTGGAGGAGCCGGGCGTAAATCGTGGATTCGATGCCGCGGTCCATCGGCGCGAGGTGCGGTACAAAGAGGACTTCGACGCTGATGCGGCCCAGCAGGCTCAGTTGCTCGACGATCTCGGGCTGATGGCGGTGGGCGCCGATCGCATAGGCCTGGAGCGATTCGTTGCACTCGGGGTAATGCGTGAGGAGTTTCGGCGTGCGGCCGGCGCCCGTGGCGCCGCTCTTGGAGTCCACGATAATGTCGCTCGGAGCGACGAGGCCCTCGCGCACCAGCGGCGCGAGGCCCAGGATCGCGCTCGTCGGATAGCAGCCGGGGTTGGCGATGAGGCGGGCCGGGACGATCTGGTCGCGCCAGAGTTCCGGCAGGCCGTAGACGGCGTGGGCGAGGTTCGCCTCGTCGGCCTTGTGGCCGTAGACCTTCTCGTAGAGGCCGGGGGCCTTGAGGCGGTAGTCGGCCGAGAAATCAATGACCTTGAGACCGGCCCCGAGGAGCGGCCCGACGTACGTCATGCTGGCCGTGTGGGGAAGGGCCAGGAAGACCACGTCGCAGGCCTCGGCCATCGCTTTGACGTCGGAGGGGACGACCTCCAGGTCCAGGCGCCCGGCGAACTGCGGGAACAGTTTCTCCAGGGGCCCGCACTTGTCGGGCAGGTCCGCGAGGGCCGCGATTTCCGCCGCCGGATGCGCGAGGAGCAGGCGCATGAGGTCTGCGGCGGCGTAGCCGCTCGCGCCGATTATGCCGACACGTGTCATGGTATGTGAACTCCTAGCAAAACATGTTCGTAGTGCCGAAAGCGCGCGCCCCGCAGCCTGCTCCGCCGAAGCAGCCGCTTCGGCTGCGAAGGCCGATAGCGGGGCGGCTAACCAGGATACGGCCCGAAAAAGCGGCGAGCGGCCCCTCCAGGAGCCGCCCGCGTTCCAATCCTGCCCGCCCAGGGCGGGTTCCAAATCGTCCGACTCTAGCGCTTGGAGAACTGGAAGCGCTTGCGTGCGCCTTTCTGGCCGTACTTTTTGCGTTCCTTCATCCTCGGGTCGCGCGTCATGAACCCGCCGTCGCGCAAGGCCCCTTCGAGGCTCGAATCGGCCTTCTTCAGGGCCCGGGCGACGCCGAGTTTGACGGCGTCGGCCTGGCCGGTTGTACCGCCGCCCGACATGTTGACGAAGATATCATACGTCGTCAACTGGTTGGTTGCCACCAGCGGGCTGCGGGCGCTCTCGCGGTCCTTCTCTTCGGTGAAGTACGCGTCCACCTCGCGGCCGTTGATGAGGAACTTGCCCGTGCCGTTCAGCAATCGGACCCGGGCCACGGCCGACTTGCGGCGTCCGGTGCCCCAGATGGGGTTGGCCTTCGTGATTTCCACGGGAACCTGGGTCACTTGAACCTCCTTCTCGCGACTACAGTTTCAAGGCCTGGGGCTGCTGGGCCTGGTGCGGATGCTCCGAACCGGCGTAGACCTTCATCTTCCCGAACATGCTCCGGCCCAGAGGCCCCTTGGGCATCATCCGCCGCACGGCCAGTTCCACCGGCCGCGTCGGATGACGCTTGATCATCACGTCGTACGTCAGGACCTTGCGGCCGCCGGGATGGTACGTGTACCAGTCGTACTCCTTGTTGCGGCCCTTGGCGCCGGTGACGCGAATTTTCTCGGCATTGATGACGATGACGAAGTCGCCGGTGTCGCGGTTCGGCGTGTACGAGGGCCGGTGCTTGCCCTGGAGGATGGGGGCGATCCTGGCGGCCAGGCGTCCGAGGACCTGGCCCTCGGCGTCAACGACCCACCAGGTACGGTCCACCTGCTCCGGTTTCAGGGAAACGGTCTTGGCAATCATCGCTTTGCCTATCCTATAATCACTAGTGCGCACGCGCCATGACGTTACTCTCGCACGGCGCGAAGCAACCAGTATAGGCCCTGCGGCGATTCTGTCAATGCCGAATTTGAGCAACCCTTCGCCCACACGCCCATCAAGATGGGCGGCTGACTGTACGCCGTTGTCGTTTGGCTGTTTCCTTTCACTCCGCGGTCCGCGTTCCGAGTTCCGCGTTTACTTTGTGGGGTCGGCCAGGCGGCCCATGAAGAGGATCGCGCCGGATTTCTCGTGGCGAATGAGGAACAGGAACGGATGGTCGGCCTTGAAGACGACCGGCGGCTCCGGCTCCGCCGGCGCGGACATCCGCGCGATGACCACGGCGGTGGCGGCGGCGGCCTCGGTGCCTTCCTCGTTCACGTCCACGAAGGCCTTGTGGATGACGTTGGAGATGAAGAGTTCCCGCTTGCCGGTCATGCCGGAGAAGTCGGCGGCTGTGACGGAAAAGGCTTCGGCCATTCCCATGGCGGCCAGGGTTGGCGCCAACTCGAATGCCTCGGTCATTTTGAACTTGGGGAGCGAGAGGTCCACCATGTCGTTCTGGGTCCACTTCAACCCCTTGACGAGGTCCGGCGTCAGGGATTTTTCGAGGGCCGCCAGGCCGTCCACCTTCTTCGGCAGGAGAACGATCATCGCAAGGTCATAGCCCTTGTAGGCTATCTTGACGGCCTGGAAGGCGTCGCTGGCCGCATAGGGAAAGTGGCCCCAGGCATGCATCATGGGCGCGGTGATCTTTTTGTCCGGCGCGGTGGAAAACGGTTCGTCCTTTGTGTGTTCCTTCCTGAAGTACTCGGAGGCCCAGTTGCTCTTGAAATAGATCGCATTCGTGAGGACCAGCCGCGTATCGTCGCGAAGAACGTTCGGCTGAATCAGATCTTTGATCTTGTCGCGGGTCTCCTTCTCGACCCATGCGTTGATGGTCTTACGGGCGCCTTCGGCGTCCTTTACAAAGTCCACTTCCGAGAGGCCCGCGCCGTAGTTGGTCTTGACGAGGTTCAGGAACGCCGGCAGAAACGCATAGCCCTTCTGTCCCCACAGGGCATTGGCGACGGAGAGTTGATAGCCGCGCGGCTTGCCGTCGGGCCCTTTCTCGGCGTTCAGGTCCTTGAGAAACGCGCCGAAGGCGGAGTGGCCGACCCCGAAGCCGGATGGGACCCATTCGTCGCCGGCCCCGATATGCAGGACGGCGGCCATCTGCCCGGCGGTTTTGCCGCGAGCCCCGGCATAGGTCATCACCAGGGCCGTCTCGATACTGTTGGGCGAGAAGAAAAGGTTCCCTTCCTTGGCCGCCAACTTCGCATAAAGGTCGGCGGCAAAGGTATTGTTGGCCTCGGCGACGGCCTTCGCGTCTGCGGCAGGGGGCCTTGCCGCGCCCTCCGGCGCGACGGCGCCACACGGCGCCATGGCGAGGAGCATCGCGGCCACCAGGCCCAGGCCAACCGTCATCCATTTCAGGCTTTTCATGGCGGCTCCTTTTCTCTTGGCCTTCTTGAGCGTATCCTTGTCTCGCGCGGTGGGTCGGAGACCCACCGCGCGAAC
>Ga0315275_10001609_pt1 | contig 20058 bp, 15 predicted proteins | sample YL17G03_0_MG_FD_205557 | JGI IMG/M metagenome (GOLD analysis project Ga0315275, IMG submission 205557) | Sediment microbial communities from Yellowstone Lake, YNP, Wyoming, USA - YL17G03_0 | ecosystem: Environmental > Aquatic > Freshwater > Lake > Sediment | place: USA: Wyoming | collected...
CCACAAAACAATAAGGAAGTGTTCCATTAGGGCATCCTGGCAACCCAAAGCCTGTTTATGGTCGGTTGACGAACCCTTGTTAGGGAACTGCAAGGATTTCAGGGGGTTCTAGGTGCTCTCCTAACTATGATGTTAAGGTCGCCTGAGCCATTGTATTGTATACTATTGGCAAGAAAACAAGCACCACTCCTCGCAGATTAACAATCGAACCTTCCGAAAGTGGTAGCCCGAAGTCAGGCTACCGCAAAGGCAAACCCGGTGAAAACCGGGGACGCAAAACCATGGGTCTAAGGCTGAGTTCCAGCTACGACTGCCAGGCTGCCGAAGAAGTTCACGCAAGCAAGTTCCTCTCAGCGGCCTGGCGATAAGCCAGGTCGCTGTGTTTTCAGCACACAGGTAGGTTCGAGCACAGAAACGCAGATTAACAATCCACTCCGACAAAGGCAAACCCGGCGAAAGCCGGGGACGCAAAACCATGGGTCTAAGGCTGATCTTCAGCTATGACCGCCAGGCTGCCGAAGAATGAAGTTCTTTAGCGAGTTTTCCTTTCAGCAGCCTGGCAAGAAGCCAGGCTGCACTGCTTCTAGCACTGGGGGCTGGCTCGAAAGGAAAACGAAATGTCAAAGACACTTTTCCGCCTCGCTACAATCACAGCCATCCTCTTGACGGTAATGGGCAGCCATACCACTGCGCAAGCTGCCTCCTCGCCAGTCTTGGGCACGAGCAAGATCATCAATCTGGCTTACTTCTACAAGCCTCCCGAAGACAGCGATGCGCCCACATTGGCTCACAACTTCAGCACATTCATCCTGACCCGAGCAGATGAAGCCTTCCGCGATCAATTGATCGCCAGCGGCGTACAGGCTCCGATCCTGCAATACGTCCGTCTCGAAGCGATCATGGATCCGGGGTCGTGCACCGCTCAACCCTACCGTGACAATGTGGCCTACAAGATCGGCGATTTCTGCACCATCAGCCAGGATCACCCGGATTGGTTCCTGCTGAATGCCGACGGCAGCCGCATCAAAGTGGATGGAAAGTACTTCCTGATGGATCCGGGCAACCAGGAATGGCGCGCGTTCTGGCTGAGCCGCACCCAGGAGAGCCAGGAGCAGCTTGGCTGGTACGGCGTTTTCCTGGATAACGTCGAAGGCAGTCTGAGCAAGGTTTACAGCCTGGGCGGCGCCCCAGCCAATTATCCCAACGATGCCAGCTATCAGGCTGCCATCCAGGGTTTCCTGCAATACATCTACACCAGCTACTTCCAGCCGCAAGGCCGCCCGCTTCTGGCGAACATCATCTCGCTGCCCGATGAAGCCACCTGGTTCGATTACCTCCAGTACCTCGACGGCGCAATGGACGAGGCCTGGGCGGTTGACTGGCATACCGGCTACCGCAGTGTCTCCGAGTGGAACGCTGAATTGGCCCTTGCAGAACAGACCCAGAACAATGGCAAGTACGCCATCCTGATCTCGCAGGGCGATCAATCGAACACCAATCGCCAGGGCTTCGCCTTCGCCTCCTACCTGCTGATCAGTAGCGGAAGAGCGGCTTTCCGCTACACCAATTACGATAACTACGGAAGAACCTGGCTGTATCCCAACTACGCTATTGATCTCGGCAGCCCGCTTGGCCCGCGCTACTCCCAGGGCAATCTCTGGAAGCGTGACTTCACCAATGGCTCGGTGAGCGTAGACCCGGCCAATCACACCGCGCAAATCTCGATCACGCCCGCACCGACCGCGACGCCCACACAGCCCCCTGCCACGCAGACACCTGTACCCACCGCAACCCCCACTCAGCCTCCTGCCACGCAGACGCCTGTACCTCCTACATCAACACCCACGCAGCCCCCCGCCACGCAGACACCTGTACCTCCTACAACAACGCCCACACAGCCTCCTGCCACGCAGACGCCTGTACCTCCTACAGCAACGCCCACGCAGCCACCTGCGACGCAGACATCTGTGCCTCCTACATCAACACCCACGCAGCCCCCCGCCACGCAGACACCTGTACCTCCTACAACAACGCCCACGCAGCCCCCTGCCACACAGACGCCTGTACCTCCTACCGCAACGCCCACGCAGCCCCCTGCCACGCAGACACCTGTACCTCCTACCGCAACGCCCACACAGCCCCCTGCAACGCAAACCCCTGACTCTAATTCTACTTTTGTAGACGTTCCACTTGATCACCCTCTCCACGCCTATATCGAAAATCTATATCACGCTGGAATTACGTCTGGCTGCAGCACCAAACCGCTGATGTTCTGCCCTGAAAGCAACGTTACACGCGCTCAGATGGCGGTTTTCTTGCTGAGGAGCAAGTACGGCAATAACTACACTCCACCGGCAGCAACTGGCATCTTTGCCGACGTGCCAATGACCTACTGGGCTGTCAACTGGATCGAGCAGCTATTCCACGAAGGCACCACGAACGGCTGTGCTGTCAGCCCGTTGGAATATTGTCCAGAGAACAATGTCACACGATCCGAGATGGCCATTTTCTTGATGAGAAGCAAGTACGGCAGTGGTTACGCGTCGACGCCAGCGACCGCGATTTTTATGGATGTGCCGACGACTTATTGGGCGGCAGGATGGATCAACCAATTGGCTGCGGAGGGCATCACCACCGGTTGTGGTAGTGGAGATTATTGCCCAGAAAACCCGGTGACGCGGGCACAGATGGCCGCCTTTCTGGTGCGTGGTTTCAATTTGCCATAAACGAGAAAACATCCTGCATAGCAAATACTAGTTATTGAGATTCGAAAGTCCTGCGTTGAGGCATAATGGTAGGATGAGCAGAAAAGGAACAGTCGAACAACTTGCATAACAGCGGGAAAGTGGGCTGGCGTTCCTGTAGCAAGGCTTGAAGACGAAGGAAGGGCGGCGGGAGTGCGCTGCCTGCCCTACCTGCCTGTACTTGCGTAGGTTGCAAGTGCACCTGACGCCCTGGCCTGTCGCCAGGACAGGCAGGCACAGGTGGCGGGCTAGGCCAGGGGGCGCTGGTGGAAGTAGCCTCCCGAAGGACACCAGGACGATGTGGCGGGCAGTGAAAGCCGACCAGCACTGGAAGAAACACTTCGATGAATTAAAAAAGCGCATGCATCCCAACCAGGCGATCGTGACCCAAACAGGAAAATAATGGTAGCTTCACTTCAGCCACCATAGCCAAGAGCGTTCTTAAAATCATAATCTCCCGTGACTATGAATATTCGTTGTCACGGGAGGTTGTTTATTCAGTTCAGTCACATCCCACTACCACAATCAGCCCTATTGTCTGCTTCCGAAATATCTGCTAGGATATTCCCAACTTCATCCCAGGAGACTTGCGTGAACATCCATCCCGTCCAAAACCAGAAAAATCTGACCACTTTCATCGAACTCCCCTACCGTTCGTACAAAAACGACCCCATCTGGATCCCGCCGTTGAGAGACGAGCAACGCGGCCAATTCGACCCAAAGCGTAATCCGCTGCTCGACCACTGCGCCTGGCAGCTCTTCCTGCTCGAAGATGCAGGTCAGGTCATTGGCCGGATCGCGGCTTTCATTGACACCCTGGCCGTGGATTTTTGGAAGGAAGCCATCGGCCTGTTCGGCTACTACGAGTGCATCCCGGATCCGGCTGCGGGTGGCCTGTTGCTCGAGGCCGCACGTAACTGGCTACGAAGTCTCGGCATGAAGTCCATGCGCGGACCGTGGTCCTTCATCTCCCAGGAATGGGGCATGGTCGTCGAGGGCTTCGAGCCGTCACCGGTCATCATGGCCCCCTACAATCCGCCCTACTACAACGATCACCTGACTTCGTTCGGCATGGAAAAGGTCAAGGATCTGCTGTGCTGGTACGTCTCGGCGGCGGAGGGACATCGCCTCCCGGAACGTATCTTGAAACTGACCGACGCAGTGCAGGAGCGTTACGGGGTGCGCATCCGCCAGGTTGATATGAAGCATTACGATCGAGAGGTGCAGAATATCATCGAACTCTCGAACGCCAGCATCATCGCCAACTGGGGCTTCTCGCCCGTGACCGAGGCCGAGGTTCAGGCCATGGCGCGGGATATGAAACCGATCATCCAGCCTAAGGGCATACTCTTCGCCGAGGACAGGGATGGGCGTCCCATTGGTTTCGCCATCACCCTGCCGGATGTCAACAGCCTGCTCAAGGGCTTGAACGGCTACCTGTTCCCCTTTGGTTTCATCAAACTGTTGTGGGGCATTCCGCGCCTGCGCCGTTACCGCATGTTCGCCCTGGGCGTGATCCCCGAATACCAGGGCAAGGCTGTGGACAGCCTGCTCTACCGAGCCCTGAACGACTCGCTCTACGCGCCGGACTTGTGGATGGAGATCAACTACGTGCTGGAAGATAACTGGCCGATGATCAACGCCATCAAAAAGCTGGGAGCCGTGCCGCTGAGACGATACCGGGTGTACGAGATGAAAATATAGGAGCCCCCCCTGTTCTTCGGACATCCCCCTATTTTCGCCTGTAGACTCACAACTACTGAAGACTCACCATGGGCGAAAATAGGGGGACTGAGGGGGGCTGAAAACAATCCTGGAACAATGCAATGGGTAGCAGCGTCATAAGCACATAGATTTCCTCGAGGAGGAGATGCCCCATGCCTGTTTCCCGCCGTGACTTCATGAAGGTTTTCGGCATATCGGTTGCCTCGCTGCTGCTGACGCGCTGCCGGTTTCCCATCGGTGTCACCTGTTACGCACCGCTCCCGCCCACGGCGCTCCCGGATTCCACTCGCGGGCACTTGCGTCTCTACTGGCTGCACTTCAACGAACTGGCGCAAGCAACGAGCGCAGATTATGAAAAGGGGGATACACTCTCACAGCAGATGACTGCCGACCACCGCGCCGCCTTGGATGAAATGGTCTCCACCGGTGAAATTCCCGCCCAGGTGGCGGATCTGGTGCAGGAGGCCTACGCAGCCGCCGTTTACCATGTCTGGCGCTCGAACGCGCCAATGACTTGTTATGCGCCAATGGTCGTGAATTACGCTCCCACCAGTGCGGGAGTGCTCGTTCAGCAGGCTGAGGCGCTCAGCCAGGCTGCCAGTCAGGGAAGCATTGACCCGCAGACACTGGCCAAGGCACAGGCCACCCTCGAGCACGATATGGCCTATTATGCTCTCAGCGACGCCGACTTGCAGGCGCTGTACGACCGCCTCATTTCGGATTGGCGGGCTAACGGTCAGTCCATTCCATCTTTCGAAACCCTCGAACTGGAACAGACTCCGGATGCCAAAGCCGCGGCGCAATTCATCCTAGATTTATTGACGGGAAAATGACCGGCAAACCGCACCTCCTGTCGTTGATCGTGGAAGTCACGCAGTGCTGCAACCACGCCTGCCTGCACTGTTACAACGTCTGGCAGGGGGGACAATATCCCAAGGGCGAACTCGATACCTCCCGGACCCTCGGCCTGCTCGCCAAAGCCCTGGACGAGAGCGATTGCTCCCACGTCACACTGACGGGCGGCGAGCCGCTACTGCGCCCAGACCTGCCCGTCATCCTGGACTTCCTGCGCCAGCGCGGCGTGCGGGTGACGGTCATCAGCAACGGGAGGCTACTCGACGAAGCAATGACCCGCGACCTGCTCCGGCGCGGCGTCGGGTTGTTCGAGCTTCCCTTGTTGAGCGACAGGCGCGAGGTCCACGACGCGCTTTCGGGCGCGCCGGGCGCCTGGGATGCTGTCCTGGCGGCGATGGCCAATATCCGCACACTCCGTGGACAGTTCGTCGCCGTCTTCGTCGCCACGCGTCTCAACATTGACCGCCTCTACGAGACCATCAAGTTAGCCTTTGCCTTCGGGGCGCGCGGCCTGATGCTCAACCGCTTCAACCCCGGCGGGCGCGGACGGCAGCACATCGAGGAACTGCTCCCCACCGTCGGGCAGGTACGCCAGGCGCTGGAAGTGGCCGATGCTGCTGCGGAGGAATTCGGCCTGCCCATCTCCTGCTCCATCCCCATCCAGCCCTGCCTGATAGACACGCGTCCTTTCAAAAAGTTGGGATTCGGTTTTTGCGCGGCCGGAAGCGAGCGCGCCTACTACACTCTCGACCCGCTGGGCAACCTGCGCCCCTGCAACCACACACATACCATCCTGGGCAACCTGTTCGACGAGCCGTTCGCCGCGCTGATCGCTCCCGAACGGATGGATGCCTTCACTCGCGCCATCCCTGCCTTCTGCGCTGAATGTGCGCGCCGCTCTGAATGCCAGGGCGGGTGCAAGGCTGCTGCCCAGGTCTGTTATGGCTCGCTGACGGAAGAAGAACCTTTCCTTCATTACATCCGGAATGCGGTGGAGAAAAATTTCCTCGAACCCCTCACCCGTGATATAATTTCCTCACCGTACTGATCCAGGAGCAGAAGGAATGACAGACACCCTGTAGATAACCAAACGATCCCGGGCAACCCAACCCGTTTGTTTTGATTCCAGCCGGGGGCGTCTGCCCCCGGTTTTGCATTCCGCGAAGCGTCCCCGTTGGGGACACAGGACTGTCTATGCTTACTGCTCACCAACTCACCAAATCTTACGGCCTCCATACTGTACTCCAAGACATCACCTTCAGCATCTCCGCCGGCGAGCGCCTCGGACTGATCGGTCCGAACGGCTGCGGCAAGACAACCCTGCTGCGCATCCTGGCCGGAATGGACGAGCCTGATTCTGGAACTGTAACGCACACGCGCCCCGATCTGCGGATCGGCTACCTGCCTCAAGGCTTTGACCTCGACCCCAGGCAGACGCTTCGGACGACCCTCAGCCTGTCCGCCGTTTCGATGGATATTCTCGAAGCCGAAGTCGCGCGCCTCGCCGCCGCTTTGGCTGCGCGTCCCAATGACGCCTCCCTGCAAGCCAGATACGACGCTGCCCTGCGCCAACTTTCGAACTCCAACATCAAGCCTGCAACCGTCCTCTCACCGCTCGGCCTTGCAGAAATCCCTTACGACACGCCGGTTGGCAGCCTCAGCGGCGGACAAAAAACCCGTCTGCTGCTCGCCCATCTCTTGCTCGCAGAGCCGAACCTGCTGTTGCTCGACGAACCCACCAACCACCTCGACATCCAGATGCTCGAATGGCTGGAGGGCTGGCTGGCGCGCTTCCCCGGCGCGGCCCTGATCGTCTCGCATGACCGGACTTTCCTCGATCACACCACCAGCCGGATCCTCGACCTGAACCCTGAGACGCACACTGTTAGAGAATATACCGGCAATTACAGCGCATACCTCGAACAGTACATAAAAGAACACAAGAAGCAACTGTCTGCTTATGCTAACCAGGTGGTCGAAGTCCGCCGTATGCGGCAGGACATCGCCCGCACCAAACAGCAGTCCCTGAAAGTCGAACGGGCCACCACCTCCCGCGAACCCAGTGTGCGCCGCATTGCCAAAAAGGTTGCTAAAAAGGCGCTCGCGCGCGAGAAGAAGCTCGACCGCTACCTGGCATCGGAAGAGCGCGTGGAAAAGCCGAAAGAGAGCTGGCAGATGAAGCTCGATTTCACCGCGCCAGTCCACCAAAGCAAGGATGTGCTCATCGCCGAAAAATTGACAATTGGATATCCGGGTCATGCGCCGCTGCTGGAAAACGTCAACCTGCAGGTGCGCGCCGGTCAACGCATCGCGCTGACAGGGCCGAACGGCTGCGGCAAGACCACCCTGCTGCGCACCATCGCCGGGCAACTGGAACCCGTTTCCGGGTCCGTACGGCTCGGTGCGTCTGTCAAACTTGGTTACATGGCCCAGGAACAGGAGCTGCTCGATCCGTCACTATCTGCATTGGAGCTTATCCGAAGCACGGCGCCCTTCAACCAGACCGAAGCCAGGCACTTCCTGCACTTCTACCTGTTCAGCGGTGACGACCCCTTGCGCCCAGCGTGTGACTTGAGCTTCGGCGAGCGCGCCCGCCTGCAACTGGCCTTGCTCGTGGCGCAGGGATGCACCTTCCTGCTGCTCGACGAGCCGATCAACCACCTGGACATCCCCTCACGCGCCCGCTTCGAGCAGGCTCTTGGCCGCTTCGAGGGGACTGTCCTGGCGGTGGTGCATGACCGCTATTTCATCGAGCGCTTTGCAAAGGAGGTGTGGGCGGTAGAGGATGGGAAGGTGAGAAAGATTCAGATTTAATACAAAGGGCACAAAGACGATAGTCTCCCTTTCCAGTGTGGTTATCGAAGATACGCGAAAGTTAACCGTGAAGACGCGAAGAACGCCAAGACAACCTTTATAAAAAGCCTTTGCGGGCTTCGTTTCTTCGCGGTTCATATCCGGGATCATTCAACCCCACTCAGTGGGGAGACTACCAAACCAGAGAGGCTGTTATTAATAATACGGTATGTTTCATTATACTAAATCCATTGACATACTGTATCATATACAATATAATGTCGCCAATGGTGAAACTATGACAAACGAATCCTTTGAAAATGTCATCCTTGAACTACGGCGCGGGGTGATTGTGCTGGCTGTCCTGAGCCGACTCGACCAGGAGCAATATGGCTACTCGCTTATCAAGAACCTGACTGATAACGGTCTCGAAATTGACCAGGGCACGCTCTACCCCCTACTGCGGCGGCTGGAAAGCCAGGGACTTTTGCAATCCAACTGGCGGGTCGAATCCGACCGTCCGCGCCGCTACTACGTGCTCAGCGATGAAGGTAGGACTCTCCTGCCCAGGCTGAAAGAAGAATGGAACAGCATCGTTGCGATGCTGGCAAAGATGCTTTCATGACGAGGAGAATACCATGAACTTAATAGACACCTATGTTTCTGAAGTCGGACGCCGCCTGCCGCGCAAGAACCGCCTCGACATCGAAGCCGAGATCCGCTCGGTTTTGCAGGATTTGCTCGAAGAGCGCTCGCAGACGACCGGTAAGCCCGTTGACGACGAGCTGACCTTCGAGGTGCTGAAAGAATACGGCGCGCCAGAAAAAGTAGCCGCCTCGTACATGCCGGAACGTTACCTGATCGGCCCGAGGCTGTACCCAATCTTCTTGACGGTCGTCAGAATCGTTTTTCCGGCTATCGTCATCATCGCTGCGACCAGCGTAATCATCAATCTCAGCCAACACGCTGCAACAGTGAGTGACCTTGCCAGCGCTTTCAGTTATGCACTCGTTGGATTGGCGACCTCGGCCATCTCAGCCCTGGGCAACCTCGTGCTGATCTTCGCCATCATCGAGTGGGTACTGCGCAATGAGGGGATAACCGTCAAAGGCAAAGACCGGATGAAAGAGAAGGAATGGGATCCGCGCTCGCTAACAAGAATATCAACGCCCGATCAGGTCAAGCTTGGAGAGAAGATCGCCGAGATCGTTACAAGTTTCGCGGCCATCGTCATCTTCAACTTCTATCCCCGGATCATCGGATTCACGCCAAGTTTGAATAGCGTTGCAGAAACCGGCAACTGGTCATCCGTAACCTTCGTCCCGCTCCTCTCCGAGGCTTTCCTTTTCTACGTTCCCTACCTGACCCTGGTCTGGGCGCTGACCATCTTCCTGGATATTTTCCTGCTGCGCCAGGGAACCTGGAACGCGGTGACGCGCATCTTCGCGATTGGTCTGAAGCTCATCAGCATCATCATTGCCGCCTCCATGCTGGCTGTCCCCTCGCTGGTAGCCCTCACAACCGAAACCCTGGCCGCCGGCATTGGCGACGCAGGCGCGGCGCAAATCCTGATGAGCCTGATTTCCCAGATCGTACACATCGCGCTGTGGATCGTAATCATCGTGGAGAGTATCGAAGTGGTCAGGCTCGTCTACCGGCAGGTGGTCAGGACACCCGCACATCCCCCACTCCCTGGTTTCGTGAGATGACACGATCAAGATACATGCCAAACTTCAGCAAACCGATCACAGAGATCATCCGGCGACGTTTCTCGTGCCGGAGGTACCTCGAAACGCCAATTGACGAGGGCACACGGCAACGCTTACTGGATTTCATGGACACACGCCAGAGCGGACCCTTCTGCTCGCGTCCGCGCTTCAGCCTGGTCGCGGCCACGGAGCAGGACCGCAGCGCGTTGAGGGGTCTCGGCACGTATGGATTCATCAAAGGCGCGAGCGGGTTCATCCTAGGCGCGGTGGAACCGTCGGAGAGAGACCTGGAAGATTATGGCTATTTGATGGAACGCATCCTTCTGTTTGCAACCGATCTCGACCTGGGTACCTGCTGGCTGGGCGGCACATTTACCCAAAGCAGCTTTGCCAGGAAAATCTCGCTGACGGAGGATGAGGTTATGCCAGCCGTTGCCTCCATCGGCTACATTGCCGATCCAGAGAAGGCCCGAGACGGCTTTATCCGTCAATATGCAGGCGCGCACCACCGGCTAGCATGGGAAAAACTGCTCTTCGATAGACAATTCGGCGTTCCACTTGCGCTCGAAGACGCCGGTCAATATGCTATTGTGCTGGAAATGGTGCGGCTGGGGCCTTCGGCTTCCAACAAGCAGCCATGGCGCATCCTCAAAGATGGCAGCGCCTGGCACTTCTACCTGGGGCGGACGCCTGGCTACCGTGAGGGTTTCTTCCAGGTGCTCTTGAACCTGGTTGACTTGCAGCGCATTGACATGGGCATCGCTATGTGCCATTTCGAGCTGACAGCCCACGAGGCAGGTTTGAAGGGCGAATGGATTGTGGAAGAGCCAGAAATCGAAAAACCAGATGGGTTGACGGAATACACAGTAAGTTGGAAAAGTTAATAAGCCTTGCGGACTTCCACCCGTAAAGCTTTTTCATTCCCTCCTGAGATAAAATACATACATGTCTCCCCTACTGAACACTGATCACTGTTCACTGAAAACTATCAGGGTAGGCTGCCCGGCCCATAACTGCGGCGGACGCTGCCTGCTCATCGCCCATGTCGAAAATGGGCGCATCACCCGCCTGGATACCGACGACCGCCCCGACAGCCTGGCCGCGCCGCAACTGCGCGCCTGCGTGCGCGGACGCGCCTATCTGCGCCGCCAGTATCATCCCGACCGACTGCTGCATCCGTTGAAACGAGTCGGCGGGCGCGGCGAAGGCAAATTCGTCCAGATTTCGTGGGAGGAAGCGCTCGATACAGTCGCCGCGCAAATGCAGCGGGTCAAGCAACAATACGGCAACTCGGCCATGTTCGTCCCTTACGGTACAGGCAGCTACAACCAGCTCAACGGCTCACATATCGCCCGACGGCTGATGAACCTGTTCGGCGGCTGCCTGGGCATCTACAACTCCTACTCGTGGGCCGCCATCAACGCCGCCACGCCGACCGTCTACGGCACACTGGTCACCGGCAACCAACGCCAGGACTGGCTCAATAGCCGCTACATCATCATGTGGGGCTGGAACCCGGCCGAGATGCGGGACGGCACGAACAGCGATTACTTCGTCAAGCTGGCGCGCCAGAATGGGGCGCGCGTGGTGTGCATTGACCCGCGCCACTCGCTCTCCGCTGCTGCCCTGGCCGACGAGTGGATCCCCATCCGCCCCGGCACAGACACGGCCATGATGAGCGCCATGGCTTACGTGATGATCGCCGAGCGGCTCTACGACGCAGAATTCGTACTTACTCACTGCGTGGGGTTCGATGCCAGCCAGATGCCGACTGGGAGCGAGGGCGAGGAGAGTTACAGCGATTACATCCTGGGCATGCGCGATGGCATCCCCAAGACTCCCGCATGGGCGGAAGTCATTACTGCCGTCCCCGCTGAGACAATTGCCCGCATCGCCCGCGAATATGCCACGATCGTGCCCGGCGTGCTCTACCAGGGTTACGGGATGCAGCGCCGCGCCTACGGCGAGCAGGTGGTGCGCGCTGGCTGTGTGTTGGCAGCCATCACTGGCAACGTTGGCATCCCTGGAGGCTGGGCGAGTGGGTTGGGACTGCAAGCCCCGGACGGTGGCCCGCAGTGGATTGTCTTCCCGGCCGGAGAGAATCCGGTCAAAGCAGCCATCCCGGTCTTTCTCTGGACCGAGGCCATTTTGCGCGGAAAAGCGATGACCCAGACTGACGGTTTGCTCGGCGCCGAGCGGCTCGATAACGACATCAAGCTCATCTATGCCGTGGCGACGAACTGTCTCATCAATCAGCACGCGGACGTTAATCACTCTGCTGAAATCCTGCGCGACGAGAGCAAAGTCGAGTTTCTAGTCGTGCAGGATAACTTCCTGACCCCCACCGCCTGCTTTGCTGACATCATCCTACCCGCCTGCACACAATTCGAAACCTGGGGCGTGGAGGACGGCTGGAAGTATGGCGATGAAATCATTTTGCAGCCCAAGTTGGTCGAACCGCCGGGCGAGTGCAAGAGCGATTACCGCATCTGCGCTGAACTCGCCGAGCGCTTGGGCATCGGCGACACATACACCGAAGGACGTGACGAGCGCGCCTGGGTGGAGTGGTGCCTTGACCGTTTCCGCGAAACGCGCTTCCCGGATCTGCCCACGCTGGAGGAATTCATCGAAAAGAACCTGGGCGTGTACGCCAACCCGGTGACGAAACCGGCCATCGCCTTTGCCAATTTCCGCGCTGACCCGGGGAAGCACCCGCTCGATACGCCCAGCGGCAAAATCGAGATTTTCTCGAAGCAACTCTTCAAGCTGAACAACCCCGAAGAGATTCCCCCAATCCCGAAATATATTCAGGAATGGGAGAGTCCTTTCCCATGTCATTGCGAGGAGGGTCGAGTAGGCAGCGCTCTTCCGCCGTATCAAGACCCGACGAAGCGGTCCTCCGTTAAACGGGATACACCAACACCCGAGGAGATTGCTTCGGGCACACCTGCCCTGGCGGGCGGTGCCAGGGAAGAACGCCCTCGCAATGACACATACCCATTACAAGCCGTCGGACACCACAACCTCGCCCGCGTCCATTCCACCCATGCCAACAACGATTGGCTGGAAGAAGCTTTTCCTCAACGAGTCTTCATCAACCCGATTGATGCGGATGCACGTGGCATAAAAGATGGTGAGGAGGTCAAGGTTTTCAACGCGCGCGGCGCTCTGGTGCTGCCTTGCCGCGTCACGCAGCGCATCATGCCCGGCGTGGTGGACATCCCGCAAGGGGCGTGGTGGTCGCCGGATGAAAATGGCGTGGATCACGGCGGGAACGTCAATGTGCTCACCTCGCAGCGTTGGACACCGTTCGCTTTCGGTACCGCGCAGCATACGATCATGGTTCAAGTTACCAAACAGGATGGACAGGATTGACAGGATGAACCTTTTAAATCACCCTGTTCATCCTGTCCATCCTGTCTAAAACATGACCTACGCTTTCTACTTTGACTCCACGTACTGCACCGGCTGCAAAGCCTGCCAGGTGGCCTGCAAAGATAAGAACCACCTGCCGCTCGGCGTGTTGTGGCGGCGCGTGTATGAGATCAGCGGCGGCGGATGGGAACGGCAGGGCGAAGCGTGGATAACGGATGTATTCGCCTACAACCTGACCCTCGCCTGCAATCACTGCGAGCATCCTGTTTGCGCCGGGGTTTGCCCCACGCAGGCCTACTCGAAGCGGGAAGACGGCCTGGTGCTGCTCGACACGGCCAAATGCATCGGCTGCCAGTACTGCGCCTGGGCGTGTCCTTACGGCGCGCCGCAATACAACCCAGACGCCGGTCACATGACCAAGTGCAACTTCTGCGAAGACAGCCTCGAGGCCGGCCAGCCGCCGGCTTGCGTGGCCGCCTGTCCCATGCGCACGCTCGACTTCGGCCAGCGCGCTGACCTGGAAGCGCGACCGGATGTGCTGCCCGCAGTCTACCCGATGTCCCAAACGGCATCGCGGGACCCAAATATCCTGATCAAGCCGCACCAGGCGGCGGAACGGGCAATACAAGAAAGCACAGAAATAGCAAACCGAGAAGAGGTTGCACCACGCAAAGCGCAAAGGCTGGAAGAAGCCCCCCTCGTCGCCTTCACGCTCCTGGCGCAGATGGCGATTGGCGCGTTCTGGGCTGCGGCGATGATCTTGTTCGGCCTGCCAGACCATTACTTGGGAGAACGGATCACCTTCGATCCAATGCTGGCAGTCGGCAGCCTCATCGCCATCGCACTGGCGACCTCATTATTCCACCTGGGCGCGCCCAAGAATGCCTGGCGGGTACTGGCGCACCTGCGCAAGTCGTGGTTGAGCCGCGAGATTCTATTCATGCTGGCATTCACGGGATTATGGCTGCTGACGTTGTCCTCGTGGAGGCCGCCGTATGATGACATCATCTCGAACACGCTGTTCCTGCGCAATGCGCTGGTGGTCATCACTGCGCTGACCGGCGCGGCGGGCATCTACAGCATGGCGCGCGTCTATCGCTTGAAGACCGTCCCGGCCTGGTGCAATTGGCGGATAATGGCCGGCTTTTTCGTCACGGCCATCCTGCTGGGGCAACTGTTGGCGGCTTCTTTCCTGGCAGCGGACGTGTTGCGGGGATCGCCTGTTGCTTCCTATGCAGCGCTGCTTGCGCATACGGGAGTTAGCCTGGTCTTGCTTTTCGGCATCCAGTTCTGGCTGGTAATTTCCAGCGGGCAATCAGCTGACGTTACAGTACACAGGCTGAGGTTGGGTCTGATCGGGGCCGGGATGCTGGGGGCAGTCGCCATGTCCATCGCAGTGGAAAAGGCCGGGGCGTGGATCACGTTCCCGATTTTCCTAGTTATTTTAGTTGAAGAAATCATGGGACGCTGGCTATTCTACCGATTGCGCCAATGAACTTTCACGGTCATGTTTGTGATATACTGCGAGAAATTCCCTGAGTGCTCGCGCGCCGTGAATACCAGATCATGAACTGGCAATTCTCTCCCTATTCGATCATCTTATTCGTTTCAGCCATTGCCTCCACCCTTACAGTTTACCTGGCCACTCGCCAGCGTACAGCAGCCGGGGGAACAGCTTTGGTTTGGCTGATGATTGCAATCTCTGAATGGTCATTTACCGCCGCGTTAGAAACTGCGTCAGTGGGCGTTCCAGCGAAAGTGTTTTTTTCCAAAGTAGAATACCTCGGCACGGTCAGCGCGCCAGTTCTATATTTGCTTTTTGTCCTGGAATATACCCGAATGGATAACCGGTTGACGCCTCGAAGAATGCTCCTGATATGGCTGATACCAGCTGCCACGCTCATCCTGGCCGCGACGAATGAATGGCACGGATTGGTTTGGAGCAGCTTTACCCCAAGTGCTAACAACCTGCTGATTTACGACCACGGAGCCTGGTTCTGGATCTTCGCCCCGTACGAATATCTAATGATCGCGGTTGGCATGATCATCCTCGTATGGGCCTTTATTCGCTTTCCAAGACAATTCCGCCGTCAGATTGGCACTTTAATCGTCGGATCGAGTATGCCAATATTGGGAAACGCAATTTACCTCGCGGGCTTGAGTCCGGTTCCTGGTCTGGACCTGACGCCGGTTATGTTCACATTGACCGGTTTGACTCTCACATTCGGCATTTTCAAATTTGGATTGTTTAGCCTCATCCCCGTTGCGCGCGATGCCCTGGTCGAGAGCATGAGCGACGGCGTGATGGTCCTGGATGAACAAAACCACATTGTGGATATCAACCCGGCCGCGCGGCAGTTGATCGGCTCCGCGGCCAGATCCGCCATCGGGCAGCCCGCCGAGGTCATTCTGGCTACGTGGCCCGAATTGATATCCAAGTGTAAAAACACGTTGGAAGCCCAGGCTGAGATCTGTCTTTCCGAAGAACCGCCCAATTATGCTGAACTGCGCATCTCCCCAATTTACAACCGACGGGGGCGTTTTACAGGCCGGTTGATCACTATTCGAGATATGACCAAAAGTAAATTTGCCAAGCACGCGCTGGCGCGCAACGCTCAAGAAATGGCAGCGTTATATGAGACTTCGCTAGAGATCAACACCCAGCCGGACCTTTCTACTCTTCTACACACTCTCGTCCAGCGTGCAACCAAGCTGCTCGGTACGACAATGGGCGCGCTTTACTTGGTCCGTCCAGATGGAAAATCGTTGGAACTGGTAATCAGCTACAACCTCGGCAAGGATTATACGGGAACGATCCTGCAGTTTGGTGAAGGCTTGTCTGGTCGTGTCGCCCAGAAAAACGAAGCCATAGTGGTGGAAGATTACAGTCAATGGGAAAACCGCGCCGCAGCCTTCAGCGATATTGCGATCAAGCGTATACTGGGCGTACCGCTCAAATATAAAGGGAATGTTGTCGGCATTCTCAACATCACCGACGATCAAAAAACCGGCTCTTTCACACAGGAGGAAATCCGGCTCGTCGGCCTGTTTGCCGATCAAGCCGCCATCGCCATCGAGAACGCCCGTCTACTGGAAGAGAAGAACCGGCACGTCGAGCAACTAGGGATCATCAACCGCATCAGCCTGGCCATCACCTCCGGGCTGGACATGGATCACGTATTAAAGACCCTGTACGAGCAATGCCAGCAAGTTGCACAAAGCGATGTTTTTTACGTGGCGTTGTACGACGAGGCCAGTTCCCTGATCAACATCCCCCTCTACTACGAAGATGGACAATACCAGGCCGGGCCTTCCCGCGACGTTCAAGAACACCCCGGCACCCTCGGCAACGTCATCCAGGCGCGCCAGACCCTTTACCTGCACAACCGCACCGAAGCAGACACCCACCCATCTCGATCAACCACAGCCAGACTGAGGAACCCATGCCAGTCATATGTCGGCATTCCCCTCACCCTGCGGGAACGGGTAATCGGCGTCATGGTCGTCCAGAGCTACAAGCCGAATGCCTACACGGAAGACGATTTACGCATGTTAGAGACCATCGCATTGCAGGCTGCCATCGCCATCGAAAATGCCCGCCTTTATTCTGAAGTACAGCGCCTGGCGATCATTGACGAGCTGACCCTTGTGTACAATTATCGCGGCTTACTGGCTTTGGGTGGGCGTGAAATTGACCGGGCGCAGCGTTTCAACCGCAATCTCTCCGCCCTGTTCCTCGACATTGATGGCTTCAGGAACTTCAATAATCAATACAGCCACGCCACCGGCAACCTGGTGCTGACAGCGGTGGCAGGACAGTGCCTGTCCAGTATGCGCTCGGTTGACCTGGTAGGCCGCTTTGGGGGTGATGAGTTCGTCGTCCTTCTCCCAGAGACCACAATCGAAACCGCCAGGAAGGCCGCCGAAAGATTGCAGATGGAGATCGCATCTACGCTGGTGAAAACGAAACATGGGGAATTGTCCGTCACCGTCTCGATGGGTGTAGCCCAACTGGCCGCCGACATCCCCGACCTGGGCATGCTCATAGACCGCGCGAATCAGGCCGAGCACAAGGCTAAGGAAAAAGGGGATGGCAATCTCGTCGTTTTTGGGGATTGAGTGAACTTAGTTCCCGAAGAAAAGTCCCAACCAGATCTGCCAGTTTTCGAGCTGAGGGTTCGGCAGCGGCGGCGCGGGCACTGGCGTCGGCGTGGGAGTCCCAGCCGGGACGGGCTGTATGGGGTTTTCTCCAGTCCTTGCCATACCGATCCCTCGCGCATAGTCCTCAGCGGCCTTGTCCGAGGTTGCGTAAGCGATTTCCGTGATTAATGCGTTCTGGGTCTGCAAGACCGCCGTCCCCTCGACACGGACAGTCGCCACTTGCGTGGATAGCCGGTTCAACCCCTCCAGTCGCTGGTTGAAATCCATCACCAGAACGACCAGGATGAACAAGCCAACGAGAATGCCGATGTGCTTCGGTTTGACAGGCAACCGGTTCATAGGCCTATTTTACCCCTTCTCTACTGAATTTGCAGGCAGTTCGCAATCCCTACGCAGCAAGTCTGCAGGCGTCTCGCGCCTCTGGATTTGATACGCGTGCCCCCCATCCAGCCACAATACAGCCGGGCGCCGGGCAGCGTTATAGTTGCTGGACATGCTGAGGTGATACGCCCCGCTGACGGGGACGGCGATCAATTCGCCCGCTTCAACCTTGGGGAATGGCAATCCTTCGATGATAACATCGCCGCTCTCGCAGTAGGGGCCAGCCATCCAGACCATTTCTTCGGCGGGTCTTTCCGGACCCTTGACCGGCAGCGCCGAATAACGCACCCCATACAATGCTGGCCGGGGGTTGTCCGCCAGGCCGCCGTCCAGCAGCAACCAGGTACGGTGCGCCGTCCGCTTGACTGCGCCGAGGCGATAGAGCGCCACTCCCGCCCGCGCCACCAGGCTGCGGCCAGGTTCCAGTTGCAGGCGCGGCAAAGGAAGTCCGCACTTTTGGCAGCCAGTCTTCACCGCTTCCGCCACAAAGCGGACATAGGCGGCCACATCCGGCTGCGGTAGTTCATCTTCATGATAAGCCACACCCCAACCGCCGCCGGGGGAGAGGACCCAATCCTCGTTGAGATCAAGTGATCGGGCAAGATCGAGCGTCTTTTCGATCGCAATTCCCAGCGGCGAGGGGTCGCGGAATTGCGAGCCTTGATGAAAATGCAATCCTTTCAAGGGCAGTTGATTTCCACGGCATATCCGAGCCGCTTCGAGAATCTCATCCCTGCCCATGCCAAACTTGCTATCTGCATGACCGGTCTGGGTGTAAGCATGGGTCTCGACCGCCAGCCCAGGCTGGAAGCGTAGCCACAGGTCGGGGAGAGAATGGCTGGTCGCCAGGGAAACCAGCCGTTCCAGCTCATTCAGATTGTCCACCACGATGATCCTGGCATGGCGAGTGGCAGCCTCCAGATCAGCCGAGGATTTATTCACCCCATGCACCACGATATGTTCACGCGGCACGCCCGCCACGACAGCGATGGCGATCTCGCCCAGGCCAGAGCAGTCCAACCATAGATCTTGCTGCCGGCACCACTGGGCAATGGCAAGACATAGAAAGGCTTTGCCAGCATAGGTGAGTCTGCTCTCAGCCGGATAATGGTAGCCATATTTCGGGCTACCATAATATTCATTTAGCAGACGCCGGTACGCGGTCACGGATGCATCCAGCGTGGCGCGGTCGTAGAGGTACAGCGGCGTGCCATATTCGTCAGCAAGAGCGGAGAGATCACAGCCGCCGATGGTCAAGGCATCGTTTTCGATGGTGGTCGTATCGGGAAAAAGTTCGAGGCGGTCCATGCTCTTGTTTTACCACAGAGCGCACAGAAACTTTCTCTGAGTTTAAAAAGACTCTTTGCTCTCTGTGATCTCCGTGGTGAAGTATTCAAAACGAAAACCCGCGTTCCCGCGGGTCTGCCGCAAAATTCGCGGCACCTTGTTGTGCCGAAGGAGGGACTTGAACCCTCACGGGCGTAATGCCCACTAAGCCCTGAACCTAGCGCGTCTGCCAGTTCCGCCACTTCGGCAAGGATTCGATAAACTCAGCCCATTGGCCCTGTGCAAGCACTCCGGCTTGCGGGGTGTATTTTATCCGAATCCTTCAGTTTGTCAACCTGTGGATGTAGAGGGGGTGGCGAATTAGATGGGTTGACCTTCTTGTCTGTCATTCTGCCTGCGCCAGCCTGTCCTGGGCAGTCTAGGGTACCGCCCTGGCCTGGCCACCAGGACAGGCAGGCACAGGTGAGCGACCCCCTCGACAAGCTCAGGGTAAACTCCGGGAGCGAAGAATCTCTTCATTTTGCCAGCAAATCCGAGATTCTTCGCCGCTTTGCGGCTCACACTTGCCTGCGCACGGTGCAGGCAGAATGTCAGATAGTTACATGTTTAACCCACATATATCGCCACTCCCATTTAGAATAGTATCTTATCAATGAAATTCTTGCTTTTTGTGCAAGAAAATTTCACCAAGTAGAACACACACCATCGTGACGCTAGGCTTTCATACCTTCAACCAGTCTTTGGTACAATTTTGTTGTTGAAACCAATGGCTCCATTCCTAATTCAGCGGAAAGCGCTTTCTGTAAATCCTGATACTGGTGTGCCAGCCCAGCCTGGTCTCCGAGCGCGGCGTAAGCCCGCATGGTCTGGCAGTGCAATTCCTCACTCAAATTATCCACGCGCAGTGCACGTTGAAGCAATTCAAGCGCATTGGTGTAACGCTCATGCGTGAAGTGAAAATCGGCCAGCGTACGCAGAGCAGAAATATAGGTCTGGATCAACCGTCGGCGTTCAGGGAGGAGCCAATC
>Ga0315275_10001610_pt1 | contig 20049 bp, 22 predicted proteins | sample YL17G03_0_MG_FD_205557 | JGI IMG/M metagenome (GOLD analysis project Ga0315275, IMG submission 205557) | Sediment microbial communities from Yellowstone Lake, YNP, Wyoming, USA - YL17G03_0 | ecosystem: Environmental > Aquatic > Freshwater > Lake > Sediment | place: USA: Wyoming | collected...
TGGGGCACGACGAACATGAACGATGCCTACACCTTCTTCAGCCGCATCAGGCTGGAGAGGTTCAAGGGCTTCGTGGATTTGGGGTGCGGCGATGGCCGCATCGTCCTTATCGCCTCCCTCTTCACCAACGCGACCGGAATCGAAGGAGAGACGGAGCTGGTCGACATTGGAAACAAAGCCATTAAGGAGATAAGGTATTGGGAGGGGGGCCCTGGATCCGGTGCTACGGGACCTTTCCCTGTGACGCTCAAGAACAAGGACTACGCCACTGAGGACCTCTCCCAGTACGACGTGCTCTTCATGTTCCCGGACAAGCGGTTCGACGCAGCGATGGTGGGGAAGCTCCTCTCGGAGTTCAGGGGGTACCTCTTCGTCTACAACAGGGTCTACGCTCCCGCGGGCATCAAGGCGGGGAAGACCTACTGGATTGACCAGCTCCCCATCGCCAGCTACGCCATCAACGTGGAGGAGAGGAACCTGGAGATGGAGTAATCCACCGTAAACCCTTATAAACCTTTAAATAGGACGGCAGGGTTTGCCCTCCTGAAAACCATAACCTTTTTAAAGGAAACAGGGTACCCTCCCAGTAACAGGTTGCGGTTCTCCCCCGATTGAACGGTTCTTGCTCCCAGCGTCGCGGGGCACCGCAGCAACGGGTGGTACAATGAAGGAAGAGGCTCAGCGGGTCATCACCGGCACGACCACGGTGGGGCTGCTCGTCAAGGACGCGGTCGTCCTGGCGGCAGACATGCGCGCCACCGCAGGGACGCTCATCGTCGACAAGAGGATCAGCAAGGTGGTCCCGATCACGGAGACCATCGCCGTCACCACGAGCGGCAGCGTCTCCGACCTCCAGCTCCTCATCAAGTATCTCAAGGCAGAGCTGAAGCTCCGGCAGATCCAGACCGGCAGGCCGAGCACGGTGAAGGAGGCGGCCCATCTCCTCAGCGCCTGGGTCTACAGCATCCTCAGGACGAACATGGGCATCTGCCACTTCGTCCTCGGCGGCTACGACCGGCAGCCAGGCCTGTATGACATCTACCCCGACGGGAGCCTCACCGAGATGAAGGACTACACTGCATCGGGGAGCGGCAGCGTCATCGCCTACGGCGTCCTCGAGGACCAGTTCAAGGCGAACATGTCCCTTGAGGACGGCGTCCAGCTCGCACTGAAGTCCATCAACGCTGCGCTCCAGCGCGACTCAGCCACCGGCAACGGCATCACGATCTACGTGATCGACAAGAACGGCATGCGGCAGCACCTCGTCAGGGAGCTGACCCAGAGCCTCATGAAGTAGACCCCCATCTGAAGATTCATCTGGATAACTTTTACGTGAACGCTCCGAGAAGCGAGGAGCGATGTCGCCATTGCGAGACTAAGGTGAAAGGAACATGATAGAGCAGAAGGCGAACGGCTCGTCCGGCAACATCATCAAGGAGATCATGAAGCACCTGGAGGACCGGGAGATTAGCGACGCGGCCTTCGAGGGGGCGAACATCGTCCTCTACACCAAGTCAAAGGAGTTCTTCCTCAACGACCAGGGCAGGATCCGGGAGGTCGTCAACACGATCAAGAAGCGCGTCGAGCTGAGGCCCGACCCCTCCATCTGCATGGGGGAGGAGGCGGCGGCGGCGAGGATCAGGGCGATCATCGGCGAGGAGTCGGTCATCGGCCAGCTCTTCTTCGAGCCCGAGCGCGCAATGGTGACCGTCGAGGTGGAGAAGCCGGGCATCGCCATCGGGAAGAAGGGGGAGAACCTCCAGCGGATCAAGGAGGAGACCCTCTGGGTGCCGATCATCAAGCGGACCCCCGCCATCAGGAGCGAAATCATCGAGGGGATCCGCGCAGTCCTGTACGAGCACTCCGACTACCGGCGGAAGTTCCTCCACAAGACAGGGGAGCGGATCTACAACGGCTGGCTCCGCCAGAAGAAGGAGGAGTGGATCAGGGTCACCTACCTCGGCTCAGCGCGCCAGGTCGGCAGGAGCGCCATCTTCCTCCAGACGCCGGAGTCCAGGATACTGCTCGACTGCGGCATCGACCCCGCCAACGGCGCCAACCCCTACCCCTACCTGGAGGCGCCCGAGTTCAGGATCAACGAGCTGGACGCGGTCATCATCACCCACGCCCACCTCGACCACTCAGGGTTCCTCCCCTACCTCTTCAAGTTCGGGTACCGCGGACCCGTCTACTGCACCCCGCCGACGCGGGACATCATGGCGCTCCTCCAGCTCGACACCGTGAAGATCGCGCGGAACGAGGGGCAGGAGCCGATCTACACGAGCGACGAGATCAAGGAGATGGTGAAGCACTCCGTCACCCTGGAGTTCGAGGAGGTGACGGACGTCACGCCGGACGTCAGGATTACGTTCTACAACAGCGGCCACATCCTCGGCAGCTCCATGGTTCACATCCACGTCGGGAACGGCCTCCACAACCTCCTCTACACGGCGGACATCAAGTACGCGAAGACGCGGCTCCTCAGCCCTGCGGCCACCAGCTTCCCGCGGCTCGAGACCCTGATGATCGAGGCCACCTACGGCGGCAAGGAGAACGTCCTCCCGCCCTACAAGGAGGAGGACGACTTGCTCGTCGACCTCATCCTCACGACCGTCAAGCGAGGTGGCAAGGTCCTCATCCCGACCCTCGGCTCAGGCAGGGGGCAGGAGGTGATCGTGATGATCGAGGAGCTGATCCGCGAAGGGCGCCTCGAGTCGATCCCCGTCTACGTGGACGGCATGGTCTGGGACATCACCGCCATCTACACCGCCTACCCCGAGTACCTCAACAGCACGGTCAGGAACCAGATCTTCCACAAGGACAACAACCCCTTCCTCGCGCCGAACGTCCACCGCGTCGGTTCGCAGAAGGAGCGGCAGCAGCTCATCGAGGAGACGGGGCCGTGCATCATCCTCGCCACGTCCGGCATGCTCGTCGGCGGCCCCTCGGTCCAGTACTTGCGGGAGCTGGCGGACAACCCGCGGAACACCCTCGTCTTCAGCTGCTACCAGGCCGAGGGGAGCCTCGGCAAGATGGTCAAGGACGGCCTCCGCGAGGTCTCCTTCCAGAACAACGGCAAGCTCGAGACCGTCCAGATCAAGATGGACGTGGCGAAGCTGGAGATCAGCGGCCACGCCGACAGGCGCGAGCTGATGAACTTCCTGAAGCACCTCACGCCGAAGCCGCGGAAGGTGATCGTGAACCACGGCGAGCAGTCCAGGTGTCTCGACCTGGCGCGCTCCATCCATCAGCAGTTCAAGATCGAGACCGTCGCGCCGCGGAACCTCGACGCGATACGGATACGGTAAAGTATTTGCTTTCTCGAAATCTTTATAATCCAGACATTATTTAGTTAGTGTGTGGTTTGTCAAGTATGCGGTGCTAAATCTGGTTTCTACCCCTTATGTAAGGATTGTTTTAAACTGAGAGATTCTGGCAAAATAACCAAATGTCAAGAATGTGGTATCTGGAAGAATGATAGCAAACCTTTATGTTATGATTGCTGGTTGAAGAATAAAAAGGAAGAAGAAAAGAAGTCTGTCTCCTACAAGGAGTCAGAAATTGAGCGCGAAGATGGCGATTTTCGCAAAAAGTTTCCTGCAAACTTCCGTACAGAAGATGGGCACTATGTCAGATCGAAGGCTGAAAAAATAATTGACGATTGGCTTTTTCACAAAGGGATTCCCCACGCATATGAGCGAAGGGTGCCTTTTGAAGAGGAAGTTTATTGTGATTTCTTCATCGGGATAGGTCAAAAAGTTTGGATAGAGTATTGGGGTTCTGAAGAGAAAAACTATCTTAAGAGAAAAGAGCTAAAAATTAGCTTTTATAAGAAGAATAATAAGAATTTAATAGAACTTATCGATAGAGACATCGAAAATTTAGATGATGTTTTACCGTTAAAATTAAGACCGTTTTTACCTCCGACATTTAGCTTTGATTGAGAATGACGAAACTAGCTAGAGTTGTCACAGGCGCAAAATCCGTGGCTTCTGCTGACCTTCTAGAAGTCATAAAAGACGAATATGTTTTGACGGAAGGTTCTGGAAAATGGTTACTTATTGCGATTCTCGCTAATATTCTCCCCATTATTACCTTTGTCGCATTTATCCCTTTTGTCTCTCAAATAGTGACGGCACTCGTGTTAGTATTTTTTTGGAAACGATACATTAAATCAACTGAGAAAGAAAAAATCGAAGCTGTCGAGAGCAAGACTGCGAGTTTTACTATGTCGAAATTGGGCTATGTTTTGATTTGGATAACAATAATCATTCAATTACCTCTTGCATGGGTCCCATATCTGACTCAAGTTACCAGTACGATACTTCTAGGTATAATTTACGCAACGATGACGAAATATAAAGAATAGAATCTAAAAAATCCGTTTATTTCTCCTTCTTCTTCGCGCTCTCGCGCTCGTGCGGGAGGAGGCGCTTCACGTCGATGGGGATGGCGCCCGTCTCGAACTCGCGCCGTGCGATCTCGATGGGGTTGTACCGGATCTCCTCGAGGTCCTTCTTCGAGAGCTTGACGAGGATCGGCGCCCCCTGGCTGATCTGGAGCGCCCTGCTCCCGATGATGCGCGCGCGCTCGTACTTGGTGTACTCGTCCGGCTTCCGTTCAATCTTGAGCATGCGACCACCTCACCCGAGCAGCGCCCGGAGCCGCTTCCCCGTCTCGACAGCCAGGTCGATCATCCGCTCCAGGTCCTCCAGCGTGATGGGGGCGCTGCCGCCCTTCTGGAGTGCGCAGATTGTCCCGTCCTCGAGCGACGTCACGGTAAGCCGCGCGTCGGCGACGCGCATCTCGTCGTCCGTCGGGTCGACGAGGAGGTTCTCCCCGATCTTGACGATGGTGACCGGCACTGGCAGGCAGCTCAATTCCAGTCGCTCGTCGCTCTTCTCGTGGTAGTCGGGCCGGTACTTCTCGTCCAGCTTCGGCAGCCGGGTCTCCCGCAGCGCCGCGACCGCCGCGAGGCCGCCGATGTCGATGAGGTTGCCGTCGTGGTTCAGGGGGCAGATGTCGATGTTGACTATCCAGGCCTTCTCCCCCGGCACGAGGCAGAGCCCCTTCTCGTCGATCGCCTTCGACTCCCTGATGCTGCGGTCGATGACGCGGGCCACCTCAATCGCCTCGTCTCCCGGCGGACCGGTCTCGAACTCGGGGTTGCTGATGGGGCGGAGCTCCGCGTTGACCATCATGGTGCCCTTGTCCGGTCTGTCTGGGTAGGGCGTCCCCACCTCCATCTTGACCCCGACGATCATGTTCGACTCGCCGCAGGTGACCTGGCAGCTCCCCTCGGCTGTCGCGACCACGCCTGTCCTGATGGTGATGGGCCTGAACTCGGTGAGCTGCCGGCCGTCCATCCGGACCCCTTTCTTGAGTGATTCGTTCATGTGCTCCTTGAGTGCGTCATCCATGCTGCCTCACCTGCTCCTCGGCCCTTTGATCTCTTCGTTCACTTCCTCGTAGCGCCGCTTGATCGCCTGGCGCTGCGCCTCGGCAATCCGCTCGAAGACCGGCCGCGCCTGCACGATCGCGGCGAGGAGATCCTCCTTCCGGACCTTGCCGTCCATCTGGAGGAGTGTGATCTCCCCTGTGCTGGGGATCATCGCGACCGGGATGTCGGCGACGTCCCCCTCCTCCTGCGACTCCTCCTTGTAGTCGGGGTCGACGACGAGGAGGCCGTCCACCTCGCCGACTGCGACCGCCGCCACCATGTCCTTCATCTTGAGGCCCGCGTCGGCGAGGGCGATGCTGGCCGCGGTGATCGCGGCGCACCTGCTCCCAGCGTCGGTCTGCGGCAGCTCGACGAAGACGTCCACCACCGCGTTCGGGTAGGCGTCGAGGTCGACCACCGGCCGGAGCGCGTTGGCCATCACCATGCTGATCTCCTTGGAGCGCCTGTTCGTCCCCGGCCGGACGCGGTCGCCCTGGCCTGAGAAGGGCATCATGTTGTAGGCGCACCTGAGGACGCCCTGCTTCGGGTCCTGCATGAACCTCGGGTGGAGCTCCCGCGGCCCGTACACCGCCGCATACGCCTCCGTGTTCCCGATCTTGAAGTAGCCGCTGCCGTCCGCCTTCGGGATGACCCCCGCCTTCGCGGTAATCGGCCGCGTCTCCGTCGGCTTCCTGTCGTCATGTCGTTTCGTGTATGCCATCGTCAGCACCTTCACTCGTCGCTCTTTTCGGAATCATGCCTGCCGTGGCTCTGCTCCGCAGCAGCCTCCGGCTGCTGCGCGCCTGCCGGCGGGGTCGCCGGTTCCGAGGGGAACTCGTTGCTCTCCCGCTGCCGGAACTCGCGCCGCTCGCGGTCTCCGCCGGAGCCGCCCCTGCGGTCGCCGTCGCGGCCATAGCCGCGCCTGCCGTAGTCGCGGGGGCCGCCGTACTCCCGGCGCCTGTCGCCGAAACGGCCCCTGTCGCCGCCGCGCTCGCCGTAGTCGCGCCGCTCGCCCCGGTCATATCGGCGCTCGTATGCCGCGCCCTCCTCAGGCTCCTCGTAGAGCTCGCTGTTCACGGTCTTGCCGGTCTTCTCTTGGAGCCACATCTTCATCCGCTCCGTGAGGCCCGAGACGTGCGCCTCGCGCTCGATCTTCCTGATCGCGTCGACGGCCATGATCTCCTGCTCAGGCTCGCCCTTGAGCCAGACGAGGCCGTTCTGGCCGACGACGAGTGTGCAACCGGTCGCCTGCTTGACCATCGAGACCATGGAGCCTCGCTTCCCGATGATTCTCGGGACCTTCATCGCGTTCACCCTGATGATGCGGCCGTCCTTCAGCTTCCGCAGGCCAGGCCCCTTCATCGAGACGTCGACGAGGTTCTGCGACGTCACCTGGACGATCCTGCAGACGACGTACTCGTCGAGGTCGAAGAAGGTGGTCAGGTCAGTCCCCTTCTTGATGTAGTCGAACGTCGCGTCCTTCAAGGGAAGCACTGCGCTGTACGGGCTGTTGGTGTCGAACCGCCATCCCGTCATGAGGATGTCGATCACCTTTCCGACGATGGTGTCGCCCCGCTTCGGTATGTAGACGCCGGCGAGGGGTATCGTCTTCAGGACCTTCCCCTCGATGATGAGGAGCCCGGTCTGGTTCGCGTAGATCTTCTCGTTCTTCCGGTACGTGCCGTGGCTCGGCAGGTACTCCATCCCTTCCGCGAGCACCTCTCCGGGGGCGACGACGTCCTTGTCGTGCGCCAGGAGGACGCTCTCCGCTGTTCCTTCCATGCAAGTTCACCTTCTGTCCGTTGTCATGCTCGTTATCGTGCTCATCATTTGTTTTCGTGTTAATGCTTCTGTTCCGTGATGGTGGCGCCGCCATGCGTGAAATGGTTGATGATGTCGATCAGCTCCGGCTTCATCCCTGCAGGCACCTCCACGGTTGCCTGCCAGTGGCCGTCCTCGAGCCAGGCGTCTGCCGTGACGGTGGCGAGCCGGCTGATCTCGCCCCGGAGCTTGCCGCCGTACTGCGACGGCACCTTGACGATAAGGCGCGCGGTCTCGAACCTGAGGGGGAGGATCGGCTGGAGCCTCTTCACGACGTCGTTCAGCTGCTGCTCCACGCTCGTGAACTCGTCCACCCTGATCTTCGCCTCCTCGAACGCCAGCTCGATCCGTCTCTCCGGGTGCGGGTTCCCTGTCTTCGGGTCGATCGCGTTCCGGTGGATCTTCGCGATGAGCTGGCGGAGCTTCTGGGCGCGCACCTTCTCCCGGTGCTCGGTGGTGAGCTGGATCTCGCCCTCCTTGAGAATCCGCTTCGCGACCTCCTCGAAGGCGGTGGTGCCGAAGACCTCGCGCATCCTCTCCTCGCTGGCGAGGAGCCCCTTATGGGCGTCGCTGAAAACCTTCTGGGCCTTCACCACGTCGTCCACGTCGCCGTGGCCCGTCTCCTTCAGCCTGATGGCTGCGTCAGGGTCAATCACGATTTCGAAGACCGCGCCCCCCTTCTTGAGGCGCGCCATGTTGATGTGGATCTTCTCGTGCTCGAAGACAGGTCCGCCACGTTGCGTCATCGTCGTCACCGGCTCACTTGAGGAGCTTCTGGATCCGCTCCTTGCCCATCTTCTCCATCTTCCGGCTCTCCTTCCGGACGACGCCGACGTCAATCCTGTCGATGGAGAACTCCTTCGGGTCGATGGTCCTCTTCAGCGCCTCGATGCAGAACTTCAGCCCCTCCTCCACGGTCATCGACTCCTTGTAGTCCTTGTGGAGGATCTCCTCCACCTCTGTCTCGCCCTCGCCGATGACGACCGCCTTGTACTGGTAGAAGAGCCCGGTCGGGTCCGTCTGGAAGAGCTTGAGGCCTGACTCGTCCACGCCTGCGATGAGGAGGGAGACGCCGAACGGCCTGAGGCCGCCGCTCTGGGTGCAGAACTGCTTCAGGTTGCAGATGTCCTTGACGATGCTGAGGACGTCGATGGGGCTGTCGTACGTGGCGCGGTACCCGGTCGCCTTCTCCTGTGCCCTCTCGACGAGGATGCGGGCGTCGCTCAGGATGCCGGCTGCTGTCGCCATGACGTGGTCGTCCACCTGCCAGATCTTCTCGATCGCCTCGGGGACGACGAGTTTGTCGACGAGCCGCTTGTCCGTGACGAGGAGGACGCCGTCGCTGCAGACCATCCCGATGGCGGTGTTGCCGAGCCGGACTGTCTTCTTGGCGTACTCCACCTGGAGGAGCCTGCCGTCCGGGCTGAACATCGTGATCGCCCTGTCGTACCCCATCATCTGGTGCTGCATCGGTTGCATGTCTTCCACCTCAGCTCACGGTTGTCCGTCGTGCCGGAATGAACCTCTTCGTCTTGCCCAGGATGCCCGAGACCCCTCTCACCCTGGGGATCACCTGCGTCCCGCCAATCGTCTTCAGGAGGAGCAGGCTCGCCTTCACCTTGTCCACGCTGGTGTGGCTGACGCGGAGGACCCCTGACTGGCTCTTCCCGTCGTACTTCACAGGGAGGATGCCTGCCTTCGCCGCGTCGAAGAGGCCGAGGGTCGCCTTCAGGTGGCTGATGATTTCCGCCTCCGGGCTTCCCGCGAGGGGGCGCTCGGTGATCAGCTCGTAGACGACGTACCTCTTCTTCTCCTTCAGCGTCGGCAGGAGCGGTCTCATCTTTGCAGAACGGGCATCAACCCAAGCGGGCATCCTCGGCCCAGCGCGCCTTCGTTCTCTCTCCAGCAAGGGAGAACTGCGAGGCCTTTAAAAAGGTTGCTGTTCGGAAAACAAGATATCGTTGAATTAAGTATTCGACGGCGCAGAGCACACTACCTTGGAGCGATACCAGAAAACCGACCGATTTATGCAGGTCGGTTTTCGCAATTGCTGGCGCCACGAGAAACGCGGAGCGTTTCTGGGGCTCCGAAAACCTCCGGTTTTCGTGAGCCACAGGCGCCAGAAAGACTCCGTAGTGTGCTCCGCGCCCCCCTGAAAATCGGTTATTTTGGTCGTTCCTGACGATAGGTTTATAAATGAGAAATGAGGAGGAGATGGCTGGCCGCAAGGCCGGACAACGGAGGCAGGGATGACGATGGGAGACTCTTTCGATGTCTATGAAGCGGACGGCCACCCCACGGTGCGCCATATCCTCTTCCGGCGGAAGCACGCCTGGGAGCCGCTCAAGGTCGTGCACCGTCTCACGGCGGCGGCGAAGCACATCATCAGGCGGAAGAAACAGAAGTGAGCGCAAAGAATCACGCCCTTTTCTCTTCCTATGAATAATTAGCCCTTCTTTAGGATTTACCCTTCATCCCCTCGATCTCCTTCGCGAACTTCTTGAGCGTGTTGAGGATGTGCTGGGGCTGGGTCTGAAGTCGCCTCCCTGTCTCGGCGAGCGGTTCGCCGTCGAAAGGCACGAGGTGCGATTCCAACTTCTTCTTGACTTCCTCAAACCCATCAAGAGTGAGCGCTCCATTCTTCTTCGTTGATTTTCGTAACCACTTCCAGAGCTCGAATACCGATTCCGCTTTCGCAGGAATGAAACTCTCCTCTTTCACCCCTAAGAAGCTCATGAGGTCATCGAGCTCCTTCCTCTTCTCGCGGACCACTCTCTGCGCAGCGTCGCCTGCAACGTACTCGATCCTGATGACGCCATCCTGCACCTTCGTCGAGCGCAATATCCTGATGAGGCCTGCCTCGCCTGTCGTGTTGAGGTGGGTGCCGCCGCACGCCTCGACGTCGAAGCCGGGAATCTCCACCACCCTGATATCCTTCCCAGGCACAGCGCCTCCTTGGTAGAGCCGGAAGCCGTGCTCAGCCTCGGCGAGGTTCTTCTGCTCCACGTTCTTCTTCACCGGGAGGTTCAGATGGACGATCCTGTTCGCCTCCTCCTCAATCTTCCGGATCTCCTCCTCGGTGACGGCGTCGTAGTGCGTGATGTCGAGCCTGCCCTTCTCGAGGGTCTTGGCCGCGCCCGCCTGCCAGACGTGGTTCCCCAGGACCTTCCGCGCAGCGCCATTGATGATGTGCGCAGTCGTGTGGTGCTGGGCGAGCTGCTCGCGCCGGCCGATGTCGATCTTCCCCTGGACCATCTTGCCCTGCTTCCAATGGACTTTCTCTTTCAGCACGTGGACGATGACGCCGTCCTGCTTGAAGACATCGGTTACCAGGATTTTATCCAGGGTGCCGGTGTCGTTCTCCTGGCCTCCGCTCGTCGGGTAGAAGGCGGTGCGCTCGAGTATCACCTTATCCCCTTCGATGACCTTCATGACGGGAGATTCGAAGTCGACGTAATCGTAGCTGTCGTAGTATAAAATATTTGTTTTTGGGACATCGCCTAACGATAATTTCGTCTCACGACGGCTCTGGGTCTTCTGCTCCGCCTTCTCGTGGCGCTCCGCGACGAGGGCGTAGAAGTTGTCAGGGATATCGACCCCGATGCCGAGCCTCTTCGCCTCGCCCTTCACGAGCTCCGGGGAGATGCCCTGCTCGTCGTAGAGCCTGATGAGGGTCTCCGCGTCGGCCTTCCCTCTCTTCAGGGTATTTTGTATGACGGCTGCCGCGCGCTTCTTGTTCTCCTGGTGCTTCTTCAGCTCTACGGTGAGGATTTTCTCCACGTCTCCGATATCATTGAGTAATTCCGGGAAGAGCGGCTTGAGATCCTCGGCGTGCCAGCGGGCGACGTCAGATATTCTCACTTTATCCTCCCATCCATACTCCTCGATGAACGACTGCGCCCGCCTGAAGATGGCTCTCAGGTTGTAGCCGCCGCCGACATTGCCGGGCAGGCCCCCGTCCGTCAGGGCGAATAGGAGGGAGCGGGCATGCTCGGCGATCGAGTAGATTGCCGTCATCGGCCCGATCTTCGTCCGGAGGATCTCTACGCTGACGCCGACCTTCTTCGCGACGCGGCTCCACGCCTCGTCGATGTCCTCGACCTCGTCGAGGTTCAGGAACGCGGCGTAGGGGATGTAACGATGCATGAGGTCTTCATCATAGCTAATGTCAGTTATTTCTTTTAACTTCTTGATGACGGTGGGGAACGTCGCGTCATAGATGGTTCCCTTTCCCTGGCTGAACCAGGCGTTCCGCTCGTGGCCCATCCCCATGTCGAGGACCTTCAGCTTCAGCTCTCTGTAGCCGCGGCTAGAGTCGTCCTGCTCGAACAGCATGTAGACCTGGTTCCCCAGCTCGACGCCGCGCGAGAAGTACTCCATGCAGGGGCCAAAGTTCCCGCCGCCTGCCCAGGCGTCCTCGTGGAAGGAGATCTCCCCGTACGGGAGCCCGAGGCCGTCGGTGAGCCAGTCGAGGATGTCCTGGAAGAACCGCTCCTGGTCCCACTCCTGCTGGCTGACGAACGCGTGCTGGCCGATCATGACGAAGCCGGTCATGTGGCTCATCGTCACGCCGACGTTGTCCACGTCCCCGAACCGGAGGCAGAACTGCGGAATCACCAGTCTCTTCGTCGGCGGCTCCACCTCGCCCGAGACGACGTACGGCTGGAACGCGGCGATCGACGCGATCGTGAAGTCCATCGTTGGGTTCCACCGCGCAACCACGGGGTAGCGGCGGACAACGGCGTACCCCTTCCTGCTGAACATCTTTGAGAACTCCCGCCAGACCGTGATGTAGTCCATCCGCTTCTTGGAGGGGTTGTTCTCGAAGAGGGTGAAGCCTCCGCTGCAGGAGGCGTCGCCGCAGTGCTCCTGCCCCTTGTTCACCGTCCAGAACCAGGTGCCGCAGCTGCACCGCTTCCGCATGAAGCCGTGTTTTTTCAGTACGGCGGTGGCGTAGTACTTCTCAGGCTCTTTCGACGCCTCAGCCTTGAACCACCTCTTCGTCTCCTTGTCGGAGCGGACCATGGAGACGAGTGCTGAGAGAGGATTAATAAAGGTTACCGAAAAGAAGGGAAAAGGGTTTTACTTCTTCTTCGGCTTCTCCTCCTCTGCCTCCTCCATGCAGCACGCGTGGCAGCTGCCCATGCCGAACATCCCCACGCCGGCGAGGATGAAGGCCGCCGTCCACCAGCTGATCCCCCAGAAAGGCCAGATGCCGAAGTCACCGAGCAGGAAGAGGATGCCCACGATGAAGACCACCGCTCCCAGCCATTTCGAACACTTGCAACACATCGATACCACCCCCCTTGGTGTTAAGGCTTCGCTGGAAGGTTGAATTTATAATCTTTCCCTTTTTCTTCTCTTCCCGTAAGATGCGATTGTTTCTTCGCTCATAACTTTTATAAACGTCCCCCTTCTTTCGCGCGGCGATGGGGAGACGCGAGGAGCGGTCGGAGCGGCAACGGAAACGCTGGGGCCAAATAGCGATTGGCCTCCTCCTCGTCTTCCTGATGATCGTCTCCATCGTCCAGTTCTCGGACAACCGGACCACGTCGACTGGCAATCTCCGCTTCAACGGCTATGCCTTCACGCCGGTCGCCGAGGGGTTCAGCGTCAAGGCCGCTGGCCGGGAGCTGATTGTCCAGGACCTGCCGCTGGGGCAGAACGGGAGCAGCGTCACCTTCCAGAACCTCTACTACGACCTCATCACGGTCGAGGTCCCTCTCGGCCTCGGCGCGCAGCTCCGGAACGCCACCTTCATCGTCACGACCTTCGACCCCGGGCTCGGCCAGCCCGGCATCCAGTTCGTCGACCTGAGCAGGCTCGACCTCTACAAGGCGCTCCCCAACGTCGTCGGCGCGATCCTCCGGAACAGCAGCGACTACCAAGGGCTGCCGGTCGCCACCTGCGCTGACGCGAAGCCGGAGGTGCCGGTCATCGAGCTCCGAGCCCTCAACGAGACAGCGAACGGCACGACCATCATGCGGAACGGCTCCTGCCTCGTCGTGGTCGGCACCCCGCAGGGAGTCCTCGCAGCCAAGGATTACCTCATCCTCGCCTACGCAGGCGTGATTCCCGATGCCAGCTAAGAAGAGACAGAAGCGCCAGGCTGCGGAGCAGCCAGCTCCGGCGCAGCCAGCCTCCCCCGATGCGGAGGCCGACTCCCCTGAGCAGGCGCAGCTCCGGACGAGGCGCGGCCTCCGGTTCCTCATCCTCTTCGCTGCCGTCATGGTGCTCGTCATCGTGGGCGGAGTCATCTATCTCCGCTGGAACGCCGCCAGGGTCGCGGCAGAGTACCGGTACAACGGCTTTGACTTCTCGCCGGTGCACCAGGGCTCGCTCACTCTCTGGTTGACCCAGATTCAGTCCAAGGGCAAGGCGTACAGCATCCCGTTCTACACCCATCCGCGCGACGCGGAGAGCGTCGTCCTCCAGCAAGGGGTCACGGACTGGCTCGTCCGGCCGGAGCTCAGGCCTGATGTTCTCTACCTCACCTTCCCCGTGAACGCGGGGAGCAGCGTCGTCATCGCTGGCGTGGAGATTAGCAGGATCACCGGCTTTAGGTACGACCTCCTCAACATCGAGACCCACGGCGCGCTTCAGCAGCCAGCAGGGAACGAGACGAACACAGCAGTCATCACCTGCGCCAACGCGACCCGCTCCGTCGGGGTCCTCTCCTTCGAGGCTGGCAAGAACGACATCATCTACCGCGACACTGGGAACCCCTACTGCCTCCACATCCAGTACGTGAACGCCTCCGAGTCCATACGCGTCGCCGACAGGTTCGCCTACGGCCTCCTCCGCATCATGCCGGGCTAGCGAGGGATACGTTTAAATACCTCCTCTTCATAAGCTCTTCTTCATGACGATCCGGAAGCTCTCCCAGGAGGAGTGGGCGTACGAGATCAACCGCGCCATGCAGGTCCGCGACGTGCAGCGCCAGAAGATGAGCAAGGCGAAGTTCACCTACGTCGACAGGGTCATCCGGCGCCTCCTGCCGCTGCCGTACATCATCGGCGCCATCGCCATCTTCCTCCTCATCTACCTCTACGGCTGGGCGGAGTTCTTCAAGTTCTTCCTCAGCTGGTGCGTCTCCCTGACATTGGTCGCGACGGGCGCCTACTACGTCTGGAAGTACTACGAACGGCAGCTGTAGGACAATCGAAGAATTACATTTACTCAATCTTCTTCTCGGCGATGTAGGCCTTCTTCCCGTCGAGGAAGACGTTGAGGCGCTCGTCGACATGATGGCCGGAGGTGTTCGCGTTCCAGACCTTCACCTCGTCGAACGTCTCGGGATGGAGGACGCGCAGCTCCGGGTCGACGGACGAGACCGTCGTCTCGAAGACAGGAATCTTCTCCCAGCGCCCCTCCTTGTACTCGTGGAACTCGGTCTTGCCGCGGGCGGGATTGAAGAACCGGATGCGCTTGCCGAGCTCGAGGACCATGAGGACGCTCTTCTCCACCCTCACGACGTCGCCGGCCCTGAACGGCGGGAGCTCGACGAACCACGTCACGCGGTAGATATCCTTCGAGGTCTGCTTGTCCTTGCTGAAGAGGCGCGCGCTCGAGCGGATCGAGCCGCCGAACCTCTCCCGGAGGGCGCGCGCCGCGCGCTCGACCTCTGTCTTCATGGTGAGGTAATAGTCGGTGCCGGTCCCCTCCCGCTCCTCCTTCGCAATCGTCGCGGCGGTGTGCCTGAGGTACTCCTTGAGGACCTTGGCGCTCTCCGTTGTCTCGTTCCGCACTTGCAACGTCCCCTCGAAGTACTGGGTGCCAAGCCGCGAGCATCGCTTGCAGACCGTGTTCTGCACCTTGAAAGGGAAGGCGTACTCCTCCTCGTAGTACTTCGCCTTCTTCGACGCCCGGCCGGTGACCGTGACCTTCGCCTCGCCCGCGACGAGCAGCCCGCTCTTCATGTCGAACTCCAATGGCTCGACACGCACCTCCTTGATGTCGGCGTAGCTCGGGAAGACGAGATGCTCCTTGAAGAGCTCCGCGAGCCGCTCGTGCGGCCGCCCGGTCGCGTGCCACTTGTACCGGTGGTGGACGCTCCCGCACGAGATACAGACCTCTACGAGGAACTCCTTGAATCCCGAGACGAGGGGCTTCTCCTCGCGCAGGCAGTCCGCGCAGAAGACGTCGACGACCTCCTTGCTTCCGCACTTCGGGCAGAACATGTGGAGGATGAATCCGCGCTGCTATAAAAAGCTCACGCATTGAGGGCGGAAATCAGCTCTTGAACGACGCGTTCCTTCTCCACCTTGGGTGCGCTGCAGCCGCCGGAGACCTTGTGGCCGCCCCCGCCGTACTTCGCCATCAAGGCGCCGATGTCGACCCTGTTCAGGTCCTCGAAGATGTTCTCCCCGCTGCTGATTTTCACCTTGTCCGGTTCGTATTTCAGGCTGTCTGTCACGAGATAGACCGAATGGCCGGGGTACATGAGATAGAGCCAGAACGGCTGCCCCCTCGGCAGGTCGGCTGGCGCCTTCGTCCGGTCGACATAGATCACCTTGCCCTTGAGCGTCACGAATTCTCCTATCCTTCTCCGCCACTCCTCATGTTCCCGCAACTTCTCCTCTACCCTCTTCCTGATGATGGGCTGGTCGATTGTCTGCTCAGCCGGCTGGAACGCGAGCATGTTGAGCAGGAAGAGCCGGAACTCGTCGTCCTTCCGCCTGTCGTCCCCCCTGATGGCGAGGCTCAGCTTCCCGTAGACGTCCGGGCTCTCCAGGTCCTCCCTCGTCAGCTCTGCGGCGTCAATCTTGTCCGCCGCCTCGACAAGCGGACGGAAACGTTCAAGTTCGGGGTGCCGGGGATGGTAATGGTTGTAGATGACCCTCGCGCAGCTCTTCGCGGATGGCTCGAACCTCCCCTCGACCGTCGGCGTCTCTGTCCTGGCCTGTTCCGTTGCGTGGTGATCGAACCACAACGAGCAGCCCTCCCCATACGGCAGGTCGACAATCACGTCCCCCTTCCTGACGGGGAACTGCTTCTGCTGGAGCATCCACGGCTCCGCGAAGACCACCTCGTCGATGTCGAGGAGCTCGCGGACGAGCAGGGCGGAGATGACGCCGTCGAAGTCCGTGTGGGTGACTATCCGCAGGTATCTCTTCTCGCTCTGCATCTTCGCTCCGAGAACTATACCCGTATCAGCGCGAGCAGCTCGTCCCGCCGCCGCTCCATCTCCTGCCGCGTCTCCGCCTCCAGGTTGAGCCGGATGACAGGCTCGGTGTTCGACTTCCGGAGGTTGAACCACCAGGTCGGGTACTCGATCCTGAGGCCGTCGATGCGGCTGACATCCTTCACTCCTGGGAGCCTCCCGTACTTCGCCTCTGCCCGCCGGAGCACGCCATCAGGATCCTTCACCTCGTTGTTGATCTCCCCGGAGTGGCTGTACTTCCGGAGCGGCGCCACCAGCTCGCTTAACTTCTTGCCCGTCTCCTCCATCAGGTTGAGTACCTGGAAAAGGGCGTACATCGTGTTCTCGGTGTAATTCGCCTCGCCAGGGTAGAAGTGGCCGGAGAGCTCGCCGCCGAGAAGCATCCTCCCCTCACGCATCTTCGCCTTGATGTACGCATGGCCGACGCGATACATGAACGGCTTCCCGCCAGCAGCGGCAATCGTCTCTGGCACCACCCTGCTGCTCCGCAGATCGTACATGATGGTTGCTCCCTTGTGGGCCTTGAGGAGCTCTCGGGCAATGAGCGCAGTCGAGAGGTCGGCGGTGATGACTTCGCCCTTCTCGTCGAGGAAGACGCACCTGTCGCCGTCGCCGTCCAGGGCGAGGCCGAGGGTGACGCCCTTCTCCCTCCGTATCCGCGCCTGGAGCGTGACGAGGGTCTCCTCCTTGAGGGGGTTCGCCTCGTGATTTGGGAACCCGCCGTCAAGCTCGAAGTAGAGCGGCACGATCTCGATGAGAGGCCGCTTCCCCTTCGCGAACCGCTCCCTGAGCGCGCCGTACTCGTAGCCGCCCATGCCGTTGCCTGCGTCAACGACAATCTTCACCGGCTTCGTGATATTGAGGAACTTGAGGTTGAAGCCGAGGAAGGCCTCAAGGAACCCCCTCCTCGTCACCTTCCCTCTCTCCTTGGCAGGGGGGCCGAACCTCCCTTCACGCACCAGCTTCTCGATCTTGTCGATGCCGGTGTCGTAGCTGATAGGGATCGCCTGTTCACGGCAGAGCTTGAAGCCGTTGTACTCCTTCGGGTTGTGCGACGCGGTCACCATGACGCCCGCAGGATAGGACTTGGCGGCGAAGTAGAAGAGCGGCGCGCTCGCCAGGCCGGCATCGACGACGTCGGCCCCCTCCTCGGTCATGCCGCGGACGGTCGCAGCCGCGAGCGGCTCTGAGGTGGTCCGCATGTCGCGGCCAATCAGCACGGTCTTGCCGGCTGTCTTCGTGAAGCGGACGAACGCCCTGCCGATCCTATAGGCGAGCTCCTCGTCGAGGTCCCTCCCGACGATGCCCCTGATGTCGTAGGCCTTGAATATCCCTGCCATGAGCATCACCTTCCTCTCTTTCCTCTCGATGGGCGTCGCCTTGGAGCAAGACCCGGAGAGGCGCCGATTCCCTCAGAAACCCCTGGGTTTCTGGGGCCCCAGCAACTCCGTTGCTCGGGGCATGCAGGCGCCTCGACGCGATCGCTGGCGCCACAGGCGCCAGGAAGACTCCGCGACGCTCATCTAATAAAGATTATCATATTCATTACGGCTTGCTCGTCCCTTCCCGCCTGTAGTCGTCGCTCAGCCGGACCACGTCGAGGAGGTGCGGGGTGGATGCCTCGATGATGACGCTCGCTTCCTGGGCCTCGGCGCGGTGGATCATCTTCGGTGGGAGGTGGATTGTCTCCCCGGCGCGGAAGAGGGATGTCTCGAGATTCCCCTGCTTCCCTGGCTTACCGAGCGTCAGCCGGATACTCCCTGCGAGGAGGTAGAGGCTCTCCTCCTTCTTCTTGTGGTACTGGAGGCTGAACCTGGCGCCCTTCTTGAGGACGAGCTTCTTCAGCACGTACCTCTTCGTGACCGAGAGCCACTCCTCGTGGCCCCATGGCTTCTCCACTACATGGGCCTTTTCAGTCAACTCCTCTTTCAGCGTCATCAGCCCACCTCTCACCTACCTCACGCCTTGAAGCCCTCCCACTCCTTCTCGATGCGGGGGAGCCACTCCGGAGTCTCAGGGCAGGCCCACATCCCCGCGAAATGGTAGCCGTGGAGCTTCCCCTCGCGCGCCAGCTTCGGGAAGAGGTCCACCTCGAGCATCGCGAAGCCGTCCGGAATCATGTCGAGCACCGCCGGCTCGAAGACGTAGAGGCCGGCGTTGATCAGCTTGGAGGGCGCCGTCCCTGGGGCGGGCTTCTCGATGAACCGGAGGATACGCGTGCCGTCGAGGAGGGCGACGCCGAAGAGGCTGGGATCCTTCACAGTCGTCAGGGCGATCGTGGCGAGCCCCTCGCTCTGGAGGTGCGTCCGGTAGAACTGGTCGAGGTTGACGTCCTTCAGCTCATCCGCGTTCAGGACGAGGAAGGAGTCGTCCTTGAGGAGCTCCTTCGCCCGCTTCAGCGGCCCGGCTGTGCCGAGCGGCTCCTGCGGATCCTCCTCGATGTAGGTGATGTTGACGTCGTAGGCTGCGCCGTCCTTGAAATGCTCCATGATCCGCTCCTTGAGGTAGCCGACGCTGATGATCACGTCGCGGATGCCGAACCGCTTCAGGAAGTCGAGGTTGTGTTCGAGGAGCGTCTTCCCCTGGACCGTCAGCATGGGCTTCGGCGTCTCAGCTGTGAGGGGGAGCATCCTCGTCCCCCTGCCGCCGGCGAGGATGAACGCCTTCCGCGGCACCCTGCTCTTGAGCGCTCGCCGCAGGAAGAGCTCGACAGCGTGGCTCCGGTTCTTCACCGATATCCCGTCCACCTTGCCGTCAATCTTCTCCAGAAGGTCCTTCTCGATCGTGAGCGTGACACGTTCCTTCAAGGCGACCACCAGTGAAGCGGGGGTGAATCGCGTGCGCTATTTAAGAATTTCGAAATGTGTGAGGATGTATGAGCGGTTCTGTGGCCCTGGCTCCGAAGCGCCAGGAGACTCCGCAGCGCTCCAGTTCCCGACGGAGAAACCCAACCGCAACATTTATATATTCCCTCGATAGTGGGTCGAAGCAGCGGGCATTCGCACTCGGAGGGAATGATGATGAAGAAGTTCTTTTCATTCAAGCGGTTCCGGAAGAGCAGCTACGATGACGATGACGAGGGGGAGACGCAGGACGAGTACGTCGAGCTGAACACCGATGCCGCCACCGACGCGAAGGGGAACAAGGTGATCGTCCGGAGCTTCGCTCTCGAGGACTTCAGCGACATCAAGGGGGTGCTGGACGTCCTCCGCGAGGGATACACCATCTGCCTCGTCAACATCCGGCCGCTGAAGGAGAAGGACCTTGTCGAGCTGAAGCGGGCCATCAACAAGCTGAAGAAGACCTGCGAGGCGATAGAAGGGGATATCGCTGGCTTCGGCGACGACTACATCGTCATCACGCCGAGCTTCGCCAGGATCCACCGGGCGAGCGGCGAGGAGCAGGCGGTTCAGAAGGGGCTCGGGTAGGGGGCAGCTTTCTGGCAGGTTTGGCCGAGAGCATCCCCGGCCCCCTGTTTTTCTTGCATCTGCCGCACCACCCGGAAGGCCGCCGGAACGATATTGGGCTCGTATGGCCAGTTGGCGATGCAGAGGTAAGCGGCCACCGCACGGATGATATCGTTGGCCTCGTCTACGTCATTATCGCCAGGCCGTGAAAGGGTGGA
>Ga0315275_10001612_pt1 | contig 20043 bp, 16 predicted proteins | sample YL17G03_0_MG_FD_205557 | JGI IMG/M metagenome (GOLD analysis project Ga0315275, IMG submission 205557) | Sediment microbial communities from Yellowstone Lake, YNP, Wyoming, USA - YL17G03_0 | ecosystem: Environmental > Aquatic > Freshwater > Lake > Sediment | place: USA: Wyoming | collected...
CCGACGCTGCTCTCGATCGCAGGTGCGAGCTATTCGAAGACGAACGCTGACGGTAAGGAACTGCCCCCGCTCATGGGCAAGCCGTGGAACGACATGCTCGCGGGCCGGGCGGAATCGCCGCGCACGGAAGGGGACTATCTCGCATGGGAGATCTTCGGCAATCGAGCGGTGCGGCAGGGCGACTGGAAACTGCGCTGGCAGTTCGCGCCGTACGGCACGGGCGACTGGGAGCTGTACAACGTCACGACCGATCCCGGCGAACGCAGGAACGTGGCCGCGCAGAATCCCGAAAAATTCCAGGCGCTGCTGGCACTCTGGGACGGCTATGCCAAGGCCAACAACGTGATCCTGCCGAGCCGCGGGCCGTACGAAACCCTGGCGCATCGCTACGACCAGCTGCCCGTGCGTGTCCCGGTCACCGAGGGATTCCCGGCGCTCATGTACCAGCGGCAGTTCGTGCCGCCCAAGGACATGATGGCCGAACCCAAGCCGTGAATTGCGCCGGACAGCGAATCAACCAGGCAAGAAGGACGACAATTTCATGAACATCGTACGGGGTTGGATGAATCCGCTCGCCTGCCTTCGCGGCATCGGGTTGACTTTGCTGGCCACAGGCATTTTCTGCCCGCTGACGGCGATGTCGCAGGTGCCGCCACGCTTCTACTGGCATTCCCTGGCTGGCGCGAATGCAGTGCCGCTGATCGTCAGTTCGATGAGCGGCAACACGAACCCGTTCGATCCGGCCCACACGGTCGTGGGCGGGGCCACTTTCGACGGCACACTGGCGCTGGCCGGCTATGGACACACGTTCGCGCTGTTTGACCGCGCGGCCATGGCGGCGGTGATGCTTCCCATGGGACGGCTGTCCGGTGACGTCACGAGAGAGGGCAGCTCGACCAAGCAGTCGACGAGCGGCTTCGGCGACCCGACCGCTGAATTCACCCTCAACGTGATCGGCCCCAAGGCGCAGAAGAACCTTCAAGACGTCAGCCGCTTCGAACCGGGCTTTTCGCTCGACGTGCTGGCGGATCTCGCGATCCCGATCGGCGAGTACGACAGCAGCCAGCCGTTGAACATCGGCCAGAACCGCTGGTATGGCCGCATCGGCTTTCCCATCGTCTGGCAGATCGGCGAATGGGTGCCGAGCCGGCGCACGACCTTGGAATTCCTGCCCGCGGTTTGGTTCTTTGGCGACAACACGGACTACGTCGGGAAGACCCTGGAGGCCGATCCCATTTACCAGCTCGACGCTCACCTGACGCGTGACTTCACCGCAAACCTGTGGGGGTCGCTCGATGCGATGTATTACAACGGCGGTAAGACCACCATCGATGGCGTCGAAGGATCCAAGCTGAACAACTACGGCTTTGGGCTGACGCTCGGTTACCAGATCAACGACAACATCGGGCTCACCTTCAGCTACAAGTCCACCGCGAGCGACTCGGCTCCGGACGACCTGCAGATGGACGTGTTCATGATCTCGCTGGTCGGAGGATGGCATCCTCTCGTCGAAGGCTTTAAGCGGCTGGAGAACGAATAGCTCGTTCAAACCGGCGGATCACCTGCCGTTACAGGTGATCGCGCGTACACGCGGCAGCTGGCCCCCAGTCAGGGGTTGCCTGCATCCGACCCGAACCAGGAGAAGATTCCATGAAATCGACAGTTGAAAAGCACCTGTTGGCGGCCGTGTCGCAGTGCTTCGCTATCGCTGCCCTGACGACACTTTCGCTGGCCGCGCAGGCCCAGTCAGCGAGCATAGCGCCCGAGGCAAAGCAGATACTGAAGGCCTCCACTGACTTCCTCGCCAGCCAGCAGCGGTTCACTGCGGACACCCGCAATACGCTCGAGATCGTGCTTAAGTCCGGGCAGAAGATCGAGTTCAACAGCACGGGGCGGCAGTCCATTCAGCGCCCGAACAAGCTCCGAGCGGAGCGCACTGGCGACCTCGTCGACCAGGTGTTCGTGTACGACGGAAAGTCGCTGACGCTGTCCAATCCGCAGGACAAGATCTACGCCCAGGTTCCGGCACCCGGCACGCTGGAAGACATGCTCGACTTCGCGCGCACCAAGCTCGACATCGTCGCGCCGGCCGGCGACCTCGTCTACAAGAACGCCTACGACATCCTGATGGACGGTGTCACCGAAGGCATCGTGGTCGGCAAGGCAGTGATCGAGGGAGTCCTCTGCGACCACCTCGCGTTCCGCGCCCCGCAACTCGACTGGCAGATCTGGATCCAGCAGGGAGCCCAGCCGCTGCCGCGCAAGATCGTGATCACCACGCTCGATCTGCCGAACGCGCCACAGTTCGGCATCACCGTCACCAAGTGGAACCTGCAGCCGACTTTCGACGCACAGACGTTCAAGTTCACGCCACAAGCGGGCGCGAAGCAGATCGAATTTCTTCCCCGTTGAAACGGAGACGAATCGCATGATCAGGACCGGAAAATCGAAAGCACTCGGCGTCACGATTGCGCTGCCGCTGTTGTACCTGGCCGGCGTCTCTCCCGATGCGTCGGGGGGTCTGACCTTGATGCAAGAAGCACGCGCTGTCGTGGGCGCTCCCCTGACGCCGGTGTCAGCGGCAGGCGTCGCGCGGCGGACGACACGACGTGTCGTGGTCGCTGAATCGACAGCCACGCAGGCGTCGGCCGCGAATTCGGCGGCCGCACAGCAGCAGGCAGCTACCGCGCAACAGCAGTCAGCCACTGCCCAACAACAGTCAGCAACCGCGCAGCAGCAGGCGGCAACGGCCCAGCAGCAAGCCGCCACTGCACCGCGTCCGCCTGGTGCGCCGGCGGTCGGCGCTGTCGTCGCGGCACTGCCCGCCGGCTGCAAGCCGGAGACGAAGAACGGAGTCGAGTACCAGAATTGCGGCGGTGTCCTTTACCGCGCAGCGTTCCAAGGCAACAACCTTGTCTACGTGGTGCAGTAGTCGCGATCGCATCGGCCGCTCGATGCGTTATGCAGGAGAACTCGATATGACGAATGGAATCTGGCAGCGGACGAGCGTTATCGCGCTCGCCACCCTCATGATCGCGGGTTACGCCAGCACGGCCATGGCAGTCGATCCCGGCCTCGGGGTCGGTAAGCCGGGGGTCGGTGTGGCACCCGGTGTTGGGGTGGGCGCACCGGGTGTGGGCGTTCGGGACCCCGGCATCAACCAACCCGGCGTGGCCGGCAATGTCGGCACGCCAGGCGTCGGCGCGCCGGGCATCGGCGTCGTCGACCCGGGCCTGAACCAACCCGGTGTCGCGGGAAATGTGGGCGGTGTAGCAAGGCGTTCCGTCCGGCGCTGACTGAACCCCGAGACGGGGATGAGTAACCAGTGCGGCGCGCGAGCAGGTGGGTACCGGGCGAGTCGATGGATCGAATCCTTTTTCGCCCTGGTTTATGCCTGCCTCGCCTGCGCAGGTTCGGCCCATGCCGAGGATGCGTCGGAATTCTGGCCGGAGATCGGCGTATTCGTGCAACTGAACGACCGGTCCCGGGCCTGCTTCGACGCAGCGCACGCCCGCGGCAAGGAATCCGACGTACAGTCGATGGATGTCGCGGCCTGCCTTGATATTGCCCTCAAACCGATCGCTCGACCGGCGCTCCTGTCGAAAGACTGGCAGCGCAGCAAGTACTTGTGGGCAAGAATCGGTTACGACCGCATCTTCGAGACGACCGATTCAACGGGAACGGAGGTTGCCGAAGATCGCGCCGTGATAGCGATCTACGGGCGAGTCCCGTTGCCCGCTGCGCTCTGGCTCGAAACCCGCGCTCGATCAGACTTTCGCTGGCTCGGGGACGAGCAGTCGAATCGCTACCGTATTCGGGTCGACGCAACCCGTGAGTTCACCGTCCTCGACCACACTGTCGTTCCCCACTTCAACTACGAATGGATCTACGACACGCGCTACGACGATTGGGCAAGGACGCTATGGACGCTCGGCGCCGAGGTGACCCAGAACGATCATTTCCGCTACGAGCTCTACTTCGCGCGACAGGTCGATCGTCTGCCGGAAGATAGGAATCTCAACGCTATCGGCGTCGTCTTCAAGTGGTACTACTGAACCGCGATCGTGTGGCGCCTGAATGACCGGGACGGGTAATGGGAATCGAACTCAGGTATGCGTGCTTGAACTGCAAGCCCAGCCAATCGACCCGTCTGCCTCCAGGCGTCTCCGGCACTTCGCGAACGTCCGGTAACCTTGCAAGCGACCGGCCGGACTGGGTCGTACTCGCCCGGTGAGCGTCTGCTTTCGGGGCGGCATCGGCGCGGTCGCCAACACGAATCGGTGACAGAGCCTGATTTCTGATGCGCATTCCGCAGACACGGCAGTGCTCAGCCAGACGGCAAAGTTGGAGTTTGGGTCGCGCGCTGCCCTTGGCTGGAGACGGTCCGACGCGCGTTGGTCAGCTTCCACGCAGGTTTCGTGTGTCGTGCGAGGCTCTCGGGGGTCCCCGAGAACCCGCTCAGACGCGGCGTATCGAGCGGTCGATCCGGTGCCTTTCCCCGAGCGCGTGTCTGCCTTTCCAAGCTCGGGGGAAGGCACCGAATCGACAGCCAGTCCACGCGCACGTAGGCTCAGTCGCCGCCGTTCGGGCCGTTGTGACAGTCGTAGCAACCGACTGCGGTGCCCTTGGGTACCGTGCGCGAGCCCCAGTCCCGTTGCGCCGCCGTGCGCGAGAGCGCCGTGCCGCGGAAGGTCGTGCCGTGGCAGGCTGCGCACTCCTGGACATTCTTCTTGGCCAGTGACTCGTGGCCGCCCCTGGTCCAGCGCGAGTCGGCGACGACGTGCATGCCGTGCGGACCACCCAGCGACAGCGCGAGCGTGCCTGCGCCATGGCAGGTCGTGCACTCGGTGATCGTGCCAGCATGGCCTTGCAGCTGCTTCGCCGCGACATTGTCGTTGTGCAGGTCGACCGGGTTCGGCCAGATGGCGTGGGTGCTGTTGTGGCAGCCCTCGCACGCCACTCCGCCGTGACCCTTGCTGAAGCGGAACAACGCATTGGCGTTCTCAGCAAAGCGGCTGTTCGTGGCCAGGCGCGGCGACGCGGCCGCGTCCGTCGTGTCGAATGCAACGAGCGTTCGCAGGCCGTCGCTCGCCATCAACGAAACGTCGGCCAGCGTCAGGTGGCTCGACGCGTCGCCGGTGTGGCAGGACTGGCAGCGCGGCAGGTCCATCCACGGCCGTCGGGCGTTGCCGTCATTCTGCCCATCGATGCTGCCGTTTGCGGCGAGGACCGCGGCGCCGCCGACTGCGCGCATCCCGCCGTGGCAGTTCTGGCAGGTGACGGCGTCGGTCATCGCGCCACGCAGGCACTGCGTGGTCTTGCCCGGATGGCAGAGATAGCAAGCCTGCGTGTCCGGCGACGGCGGCGAACCGCCCTGCGCAACGAAGTGATCAGCCAGCGGCACGCCTGCAGCAGTCACCATCTTGTCGCTGTGATAGGCGTGCATCGCCGCGGACATCGTGGGACGGCCCACCTGCGCGCCGGCCGGCCCGGTGCCGGCGAGATCGAGCGCAGCAGAATAGTGGCAACCCGCGCACAGGACCGGTTTCGAAGCCATCAGGCGGGTGCCCATGCGACTGTCGTGCAGCAGCAGGACGTTCTCGCGCGACTGGATCTCGACGTCGCTGTTGGCGGACCAGGCGATGCCGCCGGTCCTCGCGGCTGGGCCGCCGGTAGCGTGGCAATCGCGGCAAGTCGTTTCCTCGGACACGGGCAGCACGATGTCGAGCGTCGCCAGGTTCTGGCTGCTGGACTTGTCGGCCGCCGTCAACCGCATCAATGGATACCTGTTGGATCGACCCGCGTCGTCCGTCGGAATGATCGGAATACCCTCAGCCTTGAAGAGTCCGTGTGCGGCCTTCCACGCGAACGATGTCTGCTGCGCCGTAGTTGCTTCGGCTGGCATGTACAGGCCCTTGAGACCCTGCCCCGGGGCGAGGTTCGCGCCGTAGACCTGCGCCGCGTACTGCCAGAAATTGGTCTTGCCGACGCTGCGGCTGTTGATCGATCCGTTGCCGTCTGCGATCGCCGAGTAGTTCAACGTGACGGCGGAGTCGTTCACGACCGACGGTCTGCCGGTCGCATCGGTGCGGATCACCTGTGCGTTGACGACGTTGTAGGGCGGGAGGATCGAGAACACCGAGAAGTCGGCGTCCACGCAATGCATGCCGAGATCGTTGGTGGCGAGGATCTTGTATGCGGGGACTTGCGTGGTGCCGCCACCGCCACCGCCTTCCGAACCTCCGCCGTCCGAGCCGCCGGAAGAGCCGCCGCCACCGCCGCCGCAGCCGGCCAGCACGAACATCGCAGCGGCACTAAGCGCTGTACTCTTGAACAAGGTGTGGCTCGGCATGTCGCCCCGCTTTCGTCGAACTGTTGTTTGTGCCAGTTCGACGTTGCCGCGAGGGAATATCAACCGCGGCCTTCGAGCCTGCGAATGGCTCTCATTGGCGTGCGGGAGTTGGCGTTCGATCCGGTGTGTGTTGGCGGGAGCGTGTCTGCCTTTCCGCTTCCGGCAACACACACCGGATCGGGCGCCGACCACCGACCACCTCGATGCAGTTTCTCGGGAACTCCGTAAGCAGCGCAGCAGCGCTAGGAGGCAGCCGGCGGAAACACGGCGTTCGAATCGAAGACGGGCCCGTCGACGCAGACGCGTTTCATCGCGAGCGATCCATCCGGCTGGACGACCGGCACGGCGCAACCCGCGCATCCACCGACTGCGCATGCCATGAATTCTTCGAGCGACACCTGGCACGGCACGCCGAACTTGCGCGCCACGCGCGCCGTGGCCTGCAGCATCGGGGTTGGCCCGCACGCGAACATTGCCACTTCGGCGAGTGCCCTGGCGTCGAGCGATGACAGCCACTGCGCTGCGAGGTCCGTCACGTAGCCGTGGAAGCAGCCTGGGAAGTCGCCGAAGCTCGCGAGCCGGCTTGCGATGCCCCAGTCGTCGAGCAGCGGCATGCACGCGATTGCCTCGTTCGGCATGCCCGGCACCAGGATCTGCGACGGTCTGGCGCGGAACGGAAACTCGATCTCGGAGCCCATCAGCACGAGCGGCTGCCAGGACGCCTCGTCACGGCGAGCCCGCAGCGATTCCGCCAGGAACAGCATGGGCGGGATGCCGACGCCGCCACCCACGAGCAGCGTCCGCGGTCGTTCAGGATGCGCGACGAAACCGTGGCCGATCGGGCCCAGCACGCTGATCGTCGCGCCGACGGGCTGTTGCGAAAGCGACTCGAGTCCGGGGCCCACGATCTTGTAGAGAATCTCGATCCAGCCCGCCTTCGCATCGACGCGCATCAGCGACAGCGGCCGGCGCATCGGGCGCAGCGGGTCGCACGTCAGGTGCGCGAAGCTGCCGGGCGCTGCGGTTGCCGCGCACTTTGGCGCCTGGATGCGGATCACGAACTGCTTGCCCGGGTATTCCTGCTGCGACAGCAACTGGCCGTCCTCGACGAAGATCGAGTCGCGGTGCGCGCGTTGTTCCGGCGGCGCGCCGCGGCTGCGGCCCGGCGCGTCGATCGTGCAGGTGGGGGAGGGACCCATGCGGCTCAGACCTCGCGCCGGCCGGCCTGCACGTTGCGGACCTGCACGTTGCGCACGATCGTGGCGAGCACGGCCATGCGCACTGCGACGCCATTGCGAACCTGCTGCTGTACGGCCGACTGCGGGCCGTCGGCAATCACGTTCGTGATCTCGACGCCGCGGTTCATCGGGCCGGGATGCAGGACGATGGCGCCCTTGTTCGCGTGCAGGATGCTGCGCTCGGTGATGCCCCATTCCTTCAGGAACGCATCGACGTCCGGAATCTGCGACTGGTCCATGCGCTCTTTCTGGATGCGCAGGGCCATGATGACGTCCGCGCCGCGAATGCCGTCTTCGAGCGAGTCGAAACGCTTCGCACCGGGGTACTCATCCGGCTCGGGCGCGAGGCTGGCGGGCGAGACGAAGCGCAGTTCACCGACGCCGAGCGTCTGCAGGGCGGTGCCCGTCGAGCGCGCGACGCGCGAATGCTGGATGTCGCCCACGACCGCGACGCAGAGATTCTGCACGTCGCCCTTGCGCTGGCGGATGGTCAGCACGTCGAGCAGGCCCTGCGTCGGGTGCGAAACGTGCGCCTCGCCGGCGTTCAACACGCTGACGTGCGGCTGGACGTGGGCGCTCACCAGGGCCGGCAGCCCAGGCTCCGAATCGCGCATGACGAAGACGTCGACCATCATCGCCTGCAGCGTGTAGATCGTGTCGAGCACCGTCTCGCCCTTCACGCGCGACGAGGAGTGCAGGTCGAGGTTGACCACGTCCGCGCCAAGGCGGGTCGCTGCAAGTTCGAACGAGACGCGGGTGCGCGTGCTCGGTTCGAAGAAGAGGTTGGCCACGGTGCGGCCGAGCAGGGCGCCGTCGCGGGCGGGCAGGTCGCCCGGTTCGCGCACGTAGAACTGCGCGAGGTCGAGCAGGTGCACGATTTCGTCGCGCGACAGCCCTTCGAGCGTGAGCAGGTGGCGCAGGCGCCCGGCGGGGTCGCGTTGCAGGTCTCGGCCGGTGTCGGTTTTCAAGGCGGGCCCATCCAGGTCAGCAGGATCAGCCGCGCCGCGTTCGCATCGATGTCCTCGGGACGGATGCGTCGCGCGCGCGCGCCGGAGCGGCGCTCGTCGCGCAACTCGTCGTAAGCGGCATTGGACGTCAGGCGCTCGTCCACGTAGGCGACCGGCAAGCCTGAGCGTCGCGCGAGTTTCTCGCCGAAAGCGCGGCAGGCTGCCGTCGTCGTGGTGTCCGAGCCGTCCATATTATAGGGGAGCCCGACCAGCAGTCGGCCCGGTCCCCATTGGGCAATGCACGTATCGACGGCGGCCCAGTCAGGCGCTCCGTCGCGGCAGGGCAGGACGCCTGCCGCGTTCGCAGACCCGGTCAGGGTCTGGCCCACGGCCAATCCGATCCGGCGGGTGCCGAAATCGAATGCAAGAACGACCTCGCCGGCGGCAGGGCGCGTGCCGCTGGCCGGGGGAGGCAGCGAGTCGTCTTGCGGGGGAATCAGGCGTGGCCCGCGTCGCTGCTGAGGGAAACGAGATCGACGCCGAGCAACCTGGCCGCCGCGCTCCAGCGCTCGTCGACCGGGGTCGAGAACAGCACGCGCTCGTCGGCGTCCACGGTGAGCCAGGCATTGCGGGCCATCTCGTCTTCGAGCTGGCCGGCCTCCCAACCCGCGTAACCCAATGCAATCACCGCACTTGCGGGCCCTTCGCCCAACGCCATGGCATCCAGGATGTCGCGCGAGGTCGTGAGGTGCATGCGCTCGGAAAACGGCAGCGAGGATTCGTAGGGGCCGGCGGGCGAGTGCAGCACGAACCCACGTTCCGTCTGCACCGGGCCGCCTCGCAGCACGGGTTGCTCACTCACCCGCGACCGCGAGGAGTCGAGGCCGAGCTGGTCGAACACCTCCCCCAGCGTCATCGGCAACGTCCGATTGATGACGATCCCCAGCGCACCGCGTTCGCTGTGTTCACACACCAGCGTGACGGTCTGCGCGAAGTTCGGATCGTCCATGGCGGGCATGGCGATCAGGAACTGGTTGGTGAGGTAGGAGGCCACGGTGCGACAGTATCGCGCTACGGGCCCGAGGAAAAGACCGCGCCGTCGCCCCCGAGCTGACCGTTGATGAACTGCCATTCGTAGGCAAAGCGGAGCACCGGGAAACGTTCGCGCAGCGCGCTCGGGAAAGGTTCGAACGGGGCCGCGAGTCGCACGATGCCGACCGCCGCGTTGTCGAGTTCGGGGTGCCCGCTGGTCCGGCGCACGAGCACGGTCTCGAGCGTGCCGTTGGCGCGGATGGCGACTTCGACGACCGGATTGCCGGACAATTGCCGGCGCCGGGCCTCGTTCGGAAAATTGAGCGTGCCCACGCGCTCGATCCGGCGCTTCCACCCATCCAGATACGCTGCGATCGCGGACTCGCGCGTGTCCGCCAGCAGCTTGCCGTCGACCGAGCGCTGGCCGCGCAGGTGCAACTCGCGGTCGGCCACTGCCGCATTGAGGCCCACCGTCGGCACCGCCGGTGTGGGGATGGCGAAGAACACCGGGGCCTCGTCGTGCGGTTCGGAACCCGTCGCCAGCCGCTCTGCTTCGAGCGCGCGGCGGGCCAGCACCGACACGGCCCCTTCCGGTTCAGCGGGGCGGTTGTGGTCTTTCAGGTCGGCCGTGGCGGCATCGGGAGGAGCCTGCTGCTCGTCGCGCGCTTCCGGCAACGACGCGCGCCTGGCCTCCGTGTCGGTGCCATGGCCCCGTTGCGTGCGCTGCGCGATGTAGGCCGCCTCCTGGTTTTCCTGCGGGTCGTCGGGGCCCGGCGGAATCAGCAGGACTTCGAGCGTGGGCAGTGCGTTGTCGGCGACCGGTGGGGCGCTGAAGCGCACCCCGAGGATCACCAGCCCATGGAACAGTGCCGCGACGAAAATCGCCGTGGCCAGGCGGTCCCCGGTGGGATCCCGGCGCCTGCGGAGGATGACCGGCGTGGTCAATGCGGCCCTCCGCGTGCCTCGACCCGGCGCGCGATCGCATCCATCAGGGAACCGGCGATGTCGGTGCCGAACTGCTGGTCGATCTCGCGCACGCCCGTCGGGCTGGTCACGTTGATTTCGGTGACGAAACCGCCGATCACGTCGAGGCCCACGAACAGCATGCCCCGGTCGCGCAGCGCCGGTCCGATCTCGGCGGCCAGCCAGCGGTCGCGGTCGTTGAGCGGGCGGCCGACGCCCTTGGCGCCGGCGGCCAGGTTGCCGCGGTTGTCCGCGTCGGTCGGGATGCGTGCAAGTGCGTAGGGCACGGGTTCGCCGTCCACCAGGATCACCCTTGAGTCGCCGGTCGTCACGATATCGGGGATGTAGCGTTGCACGATTGCGTAGCGCGTGCCGTACTCGGTGAGCGTTTCGAAGATCACATTCGCATTTTTGTCTCCGGCGTCGACCACGAAGATCGAGCGGCCGCCCATCCCGTAGAGCGGCTTGCAGACCGCACGGCCGTGTTCCTTGAGGAACGCGTGCATGTCCGCCATGTCGCGCGTGATCAGGGTGGGTGCGCAGCACTGCGGGAACCAGGCCGTGTAGACCTTCTCGTTCATGTCGCGCAACCCGTCCGGCCGGTTGACGACCAGCGCCCCCTGCACTTCGGCGCGCTCGAGGATGTAAGTCGAGTAGATGTACTCAGTGTCGAACGGCGGATCCTTGCGCATCAGGATCGCGTCGAAGTCGCCGAGCCGGGTCACCACTGCCTCGCCGCGCGTGAACCAGTCCGTGTCGTGCTCGCGGACCCCGATCGGGTGCGCGCGACCCAGGGCGACGCCGTCGCGCAGCCAGATACCGGACAGCTCCAGGTAATGGAGTTCCCAGCTGCGGCGCTGGGCGGCGAGCAGCATCGCCAGCGTCGTGTCCTTGCGGGGCTTGATGTCCTCGATCGGATCCATGACGACGGCGATGCGCAGGGGTTTCAGGGACATGCGAGCTCCACGCGGGCGGCGGCAGCGAAGAAAGTGACTGTGATGGGTGTCATGGTATCGAAAGCCGCCAATGGCAGGGGGGTGGCCAATATGTTAAAACGCCCTCGCGAGCGGTGGCCTCGCGCATAGCGTCGCACTCGCACGCACGCCCACACGACTCCGAGGGTTCGACCGCATGGAAAACATGGCTGCCAGCAACAGTCGGCCAAGGTTGGCCGGCCTCAAGGTGCTGGTCATCGACGACAGCAAGACCATCCGGCGCACGGCCGAAACGCTGCTGGCCCGCGAGGGTTGCGAGGTCTTCACCGCCGTGGACGGCTTCGACGCCCTGTCCAAGGTCGCCGACCATCAGCCGGACATCGTGTTCGTGGACATCATGATGCCGCGCCTGGATGGCTATCAGACCTGTTCGCTGATCAAGCACAACAAGGTTTTCAAGAGCATCCCGGTGATCATGCTGTCGAGCAAGGACGGACTCTTCGACCGGGCCCGCGGCCGTATCGTGGGTTCCGAGCACTACCTGACCAAGCCCTTCACGCGCGAAGAACTGCTGAGCGCGATCGAGACTCACGTCCATCGCGCCTGAGCGCGGCCCGCGGAGGAACTGACTGTGGCACTCGTACTGATCGTGGACGATTCACCGACCGACGTTCACGTCATGCAGCAGGCGCTCGAGCAGCACGGCTTCAAGACGGCCGCCGCGGCCGACGGAGGCGAAGGGCTGCGCATGGCGCGCGAGCTGCACCCCGACCTTATCCTGATGGACATCGTGATGCCCGGCGTGAATGGCTTCCAGGCCACGCGCGAGCTGGCCAACGATCCGTCCACACGCACGATCCCGATCATCATGGTCACCTCGAAAGCGCAGGAGTCCGATCGCGTCTGGGGCCTGCGCCAGGGCGCCGTGGACTACCTCGTGAAACCCGTTGCCACGGACCAGCTGGTGCGCATGGCACAGGCGGCCCTTGCCCCCTGACATGCTGCAGCCCGGCGTCACGCCCCTGCGTTCGCTGCGCGAACGCCCCTTCGAACTGTTGCGGGAGATCGACCGCCGCGCCCGCGCGGCCGCGCAGGGCCAGCCCGAGGCGGTCGCTGCGGGCGCAGAATGGGTCGGCGTCGCGTTTCGTCTCGGCGGCGAAGCGTTCCTGCTCGCACGGGAAGAAACGCGCGAGGTGCTTGCGTATCCGGCCGCGGTTACGCGCGTGCCCGGCGCCAGGCCGTGGATTCGTGGACTGTCGAACGTTCGCGGGCAACTGCTGCCGGTCATCGACCTGCGCGCGTTCCTGGGCGCGGGCGCAACCTCGATTACGCGTTCGAGCCGCGTGCTGCTCGCCAACCACCGCGAAATTCCCGCCGGCCTCGTCGTCGACGAGGTGATGGGATTCCGCCGCTTCTACGAAAGCGAATTCTCGGCCGACCTGCCGCCAACCCTGCTGCGCTGCGAGCGCTACCTGGCCGGCGCGTTCCGGCGTGGGGCCGAGGTCTGGCCGGTGTTCAGCGTGCGGGCACTGCTCGAGAGCCCACAGTTCATGCAGGCCGCGGCTTCCTGAGCCGTCGGCCCGATCCGACAAGAATGGTGACGACATGACCAATCGAATCGACGCCGCCCGCCTGCAGCCCACGCTGCTCGGCTTGGCGTTCGTCGCGGCGCTGCTGGCCGCGGGGGCCTTGCTGCTTTCCGGCCGCGCGATGCAGCAGCAGGCGCAGCTGCGGGAGCACATGTCTTCCCTTACGGCGCTCGCGCAAAACATTCCGTTGCAGGCAGGCGCCGCCGTGCGCGGTTCCGCCCCGGCGTTCGATGCGCTGGCGGCCTCGCGTACCCGGCTCGAGCGGGTGATCGACGAAATCGATGCCGGCAAGTCCGCGGTCGGCCTGCTGTCGTCACCGAGCGCCCGCGTGCTCGGCGGCGAGCGCGGCTGGCCCGCATTGCTCGAACAGTCGCAGGCCGTGCTGGACGGCCGCACTGCCGCGCTGCAGGCGCAGCAGTCTGCGGCGAGCGTGCGCGAGTCCACGCCCTGGTTGTTGTCCACTGCGGCCGGCGTGCTGAAGGCGATGGGTCCCGGTCGTCCCGATGCCGTGAATCGCAATTTCGAGCGTTTCGAACTGCGCGCGCAGGCGATCGACCAGGACCTCACGGCGCTGGCCGATGGCACGGCTTCGGTCGAGGCGGCGTCGCGCCGCCTCACCGACAGCCTCGATTTCATGGCGCAGGTCACCGCTGGCGTGAACGGCCAGGACAACACGCTCGGCATCGCTCCGGCGGTCGGCGATGCGGCCGGCGCCGCGAAGGCGCTGGCGGTTGCATTCGGCACCGAAGCCGAGCAGGTCCGCGCGGTGATCAAGCTCGCCGACCAGCTCGAACAGATGCAGGCGGCGCGCAACGCACTGACCGAAACCGGCGCGGGCCTGAGCGCCGGTCTCGCCGGGCTCGACGCGAAGGGTGCGCTCGGGTACGGCCGTCTCTTCGCCAGCCCATGGCTGCCGCTGCTGTTCATCGCAATCACACTGCTGACGCTCGGCGCTGCCTTCTGGCTGCAGCGCGAACTCGCGGCCCTGCGTGACGCCGCGGAATTTCAGACCCGCCAGAACGAGCGCAACCAGCAGGCGATCCTGCGCCTGCTCGATGAGCTGTCGAGCCTCGCCGATGGCGACCTCACGGTGCAGGCCACGGTCACCGAAGACATCACCGGTGCGATCGCAGACTCGATCAACTACGCGATCGAGGCGTTGCGTGAACTCGTCGTCACGATCAATGATTCGGCCGTCAAGCTCGATGGCGCCACGCGCCAGACGCAGGCGCTCTCGACGCACCTCGCCAAGGCTTCCGCAGCGCAGTCCAAGCAGATCGGCGCCGCTTCGGAGTCGATCGCGGCCATGGCTTCCTCGACGGAAGAAGTATCCGGCAACGCCGAGCGCTCGTCCGACGTGGCGCGTCACTCGGTGGACGTCGCGCACAAGGGCGGTGACGCCGTGCGCCGCACGATCACCGGCATGAACGCGATCCGCGAGAACATCCAGGAGACATCGAAGCGCATCAAGCGCCTCGGTGAAAGCTCGCAGGAAATCGGCAACATCGTCGAGCTGATCAACGATATCGCCGAGCAGACGAACATCCTCGCGCTCAACGCGTCGATCCAGGCGTCGATGGCGGGTGAAGCCGGTCGCGGCTTTGCGGTCGTGGCCGACGAAGTCCAGCGGCTGGCCGAGCGCGCGGCCACCGCGACCAAGCAGATCGAAGTGCTCGTGCGCACGATCCAGGCGGACACGAACGAGGCCGTCGTGTCGATGGAGCGCACCACGACCGACGTCGTGGGCGGCGCGCTGCTCGCCGAAAACGCGGGGGCCGCGCTCGAGGAGATCGAGCAGGTCTCGAACCAGATCGCGAGCCTCGTGCAGAACATCTCCGCCAGCTCGCGCCAGCAGGCCGGCGTGTCACAGAGCATCTCGCGCAACATGCAGGTACTGCGCGAAATCAGCGCACAGACCGCCGAGAGCACCACGGCCACGTCCACGTCGATCGGCAAGCTCGCCGAACTGGCGGCCCAGTTGCGCAAGTCGGTGACCGGTTTTCGGCTGCCCGGCTCGATGATGACGCACTTGACGGGCGAGTTCCCCGCGCTCAAGTCGGACGAGTCGCCTACGGCGGCGGAACCGGGCGCGGATCGCATCCGTCGCATCGGCAGCCTCGCCGGCTGATTGACCGGACTGTCCAGCGTGAACCAAGAACCGATGCCACTCGCCACGGTCGACGAGGCCCACGCCTCGTTGCAGGTGATCTCGCGCGAAATCGCGTCCGAGCTCAACGAGGCGCGCGTGGCGCTGGAGGCGTTTGCAGAGCGTCCCGGCGACCGGGGTGCACTGCATCGCTTCGCTGCGCACATCCATCTGGCCCGCGGTGCGCTGCGCCTCGCCGAAGTCTACGGCGGTGCGCTGCTGGCCGAGGAAATGGAATTCGTCGCCCGCTACGTCGACGCGCATTCCGGTGATGGCGGGACGGATTCGGACGGTCTCGATGCGCTGATGCGGGCGATGGAGCAACTGCCGTCGTACGTGGAACGCGTCGCGACCGGCGCGCGTGACCTGCCACTCGTGCTGCTGCCGTTGCTCAACGACCTGCGCGCTGTCCGTGGTGGCGCATTGCTGTCGGAAGGCACTTTGCTGCTGCTCAACCTGCGTTCGGACGAACAACCGAAGCCATCGTCGCGGTCCTTCAGCGACCGTGAAGTGGCGGAACTCGCCAAGCGCTTGCGTCCGCGCTTCCAGATCGCGTTGCTCGGCTGGATCCGCGGCGAGCAGGCGGCAGAAAACCTCCGGCATCTTGCAGAAATCGCCATGCAGTTCGAGCGGGCGGCCTCGACCCAACCGCTGTTCCAGCTGTGGTGGGTCGTCGGTGCGCTGCTCGAAGCGTTGCAGGCCGGTGGGGTCGAGCCCAACGTGTCGGTCAAGCGCGTGCTCGGTCACGTTGACCGCGAGCTGAAGCGGCTGCAGAAGGGTGAGCGGCGCTATTCCGCGTCGCCGCCGGTCGAGGTGCTGAATAACCTGCTGTATTACGTCGCGCAGAGCGCGGAGGCCGGCGAGCGCGTTGCCGCGGTGCGCGAGTCGTTCGGCCTGCACGACATGGTGGCCGCCGCCGATGCCACCACGACCGACGCGGCCGAAGCGCTGTCCGCTCCAAGCGTGCGGCTGATGCGTACCGTTGCCGCTGCCATCCGCGAGGACTTGACTCGCGTCAAGGACGTGCTCGACATCTTCGTCCGCAAGGGCGCCACGCACGTGGACGACCTGCAGCCGCAGCTCGAGATGCTGCGCAAGATCAGCGACACGCTCGGCGTGCTCGGGCTTGGAGCGCTGCGCGCGCGCGTCGAAGGAGAACTCGATTCGCTGAAGGCGATCGTCGAACGCCGCATCCCGCCGGACGACACGGCGCTGCTCGGCATTGCGGCGGCCCTGATAGCCGTCGAGGACAGCCTCGACGCGCAGCTCGTGCGGTTGATCCTGCCCGATGCGACGTCCGCCGACTCGCCGGGCGAGCCGACGGACGAGGAATTCCGCCTCGTGCAGGAAGCCGTGCTGCGCGAGTGCATCGTCAACATGGCGCGGATCAAGGAGGCGGTGACGCATTCCCTGTCGGCGCCCGCCGAGGCGCAGGGGCTCGACCAGGTGCCGCAGCTCGTGCGCGGTATCACTGCCGGACTGTTGATGCTGGGCAAGCAGCGCGCGGTCGAAGTGATGGAAAGTGTCGGTCGCGCGCTGGGCACGATCGTGCGTCCCGATGAGCAGTCGCTGAGCCCGCCCCGCCTCGAGCGGCTGGCCGATGCGGTGGTCGCCGTCGAGTACTACATGGAGACGCTGCAGGCCGGCCGTGCCGACCAGTGGCAGGTGCTCGACGCCGCCGAAGCGCGTCTCGCCGAGCTGGAGCCCTCGCTGGCGCGGGTGATCCCGCTGCACGAGACGAAGCCCGTGGACGAGCAGGCTGCTGCGCCTGCCGCAGCGATCGAAGCGCCTGTACCCGTTGCGGTGCCCCGGCCGTCATTGCCAGCGCCGTTCGTGGCTACGGGCGCCGACCCCGAATTCCTGCAGTTGTTCGTGGAGGAAGCGCGCGAAAACGCGACACGCCTCGCCGTGCTGTTCCCGCAGTGGGAGCAGAACCCGCAGGACGCTGCGGCCCTGCGCGACCTGCGCCGCGCGTTCCACACGCTGAAGGGCAGCGGTCGCATGGTCGGCGCACAACGCATTGGCGAATTCTCCTGGAGCGTCGAGTCGCTGCTGAATCGCGTGATCAGCCAGACGCTGCTGCGTTCGCCGGACATCGTGTCCATCGTGCGTGATGCTGTCGCGGCCATGCCGCAGCTCATCGACGAGATCGACGGCGGTGAACTGGCCGGTATCGACATCGCCGCGATCATGACGCGAGCCGACACACTGTCGGGCCGCGAAGGGCCGGCGTTGCCAGCCACTGCCGTACCGGCGCCCCCGCCCGCACCGACCGCTGCGGAGCAGCGAGCGGCCGCGGCTGCGGCGGCTCCGCTGGAAGAGCCGGCCATGGATCCGGTGCTGCGCGAAATTTTCCGCAAGGAAACCGCCGGCCACATCCTGGTCGTGCGTCAGTTCCTCGAGCGTTGCGCCCGTGGCGTCGCGCCGCACCTGGTTTCGGAAGCGCTCTACCGGGCCTGCCACACGCTGAGCGGCATCGCCAAGACGGCCGGGGCGCGCCAGGGCATCAAGGTCGCCGAGCCGATGGAGCATTACGTCCGCAAGCTCTTCGACAACGGCCACGGCATGAGCAGCGACGCGCTCGAGTTGCTGCAAGACACCGTGCGGTTGCTCGAGACGGTGTCCGAGCACGTCGACGAGAATACCGGGTTCTTTCCCGAGCAGACGCGCCTGACGGCGGGTTGGGTGGAGCTTGATCGGCAGCTCGACGCGGAGCTTGCGTGGCTTGCCGATGCGGCGGAGCGCACGCTCGCGCAGTCCTGGCAGCCGGGCATGCCCGCCGCGCCGGACCTGTCCGTCGTCATCGACGATGCCGCGGCGGTGCCGGCAGAGGAACTCACGGATCCGGCGTTGCCGCACCTGGGCGACGACGCGCTGCGTTCGTATGAGCCGGACATCGACCATACGGCTCCGCACGAAGCGCTGGTCGCACGGCTGGATAGCGCGCCCAGCGCGCCCGTCGAACCGCCCCCTCCGCCGTTCAACCTGCCGTTGCCGGAGGACGACGAACCCGGCTTCGGTGAAGACTTCGATGCAGAAATCGCCGCGATCTTCGGCGAGGAGGCGACCGAGCTGCTCGAACAGTCCGAGGCTGCGTTTGGACGCTGGCGGGCCGATCGCGCGGACCACGCGCAGGTCACCGAACTCAAACGACTGCTGCACACGCTCAAGGGCGGTGCCCGCATGGCGGGCATCCGGGCCATGGGCGACCTGAGTCACGAAGTCGAATCGTTCCTGGCCGCGATCGAATCGGGCACGTCGGCGGCCGATGCCGCTGCGTTTGACGTGCTGCAACGCTCGCTCGACGAGTTGCACCAGATGCGCGAGATGGCCAAATCGGGCCAGCACCTGCCGCCCGCACGCGAACTCATCCTGCGGATCCGGGCGGTGGCAGCAGCGGTGCCGGCGACTGTTGCACCGATGGAGCCAGCGTTCGCGTCGACGCCGATCGTGCCGCCTGCCGAGGTCATCGAAGCCGCAGTGGTGACGCCCGAGGTCATCGAACGCGTCGCAGTCGAATCCGACACGGCAGCCGAGCTGCCGGTCGAGGAGAGCGGGGTCGAGACGCCGGAGGTCGGGGCTCTCCCGGCCGGGATCGTCATCGAGGCGCCAGCGGAACCGGTGGTGGAGCTCGCGGAAGCAAGCATTCCCACCGCCGCCGAGGAAGACTTTGCGGCGATCTTTGCCGAGGAATTACTGTCTGCCGAAGAGTTGCCTGCCGTAGAAATCGAGCGACCCATGGCAGAGCCGCCGGCCGCCGTCGCGAGCGAGCAGCCGTCCGAACTGCAGGCAGTGGCTGCCGCAGTCGTCGCACCCTTCGCGTCTGACGAGTTCGAGCGTCCTTACGCTGGGCCCGTTCGCCCGATCGAAGGGGTCGCGCCGCAGCCTGCGCGTTTCGTGGTGCCGACCCCGGCGCAGGTGCCTGCCACGCACGAGGTCGCCGCAACTGCGCACACACCGGTGCTGCCGGGGCGTGAACCCGTTGCGCCCACCGAGCGTGGCGAACTGGCGCGTGTCGATGCGGACCTGCTCGATGACCTGCTGAACAACGCGGGCGAAGTGAGCATCTTCCGCGCGCGCATCGAGCAGCAGATGACCTCGATCGAGTTCAACCTTGCCGAGCTCGACCGCACCGTCACCCGGCTGCGCGAACAGTTGCGCAAGCTCGAGATGGAGACCGAGGCGCAGATCCTCAACAAGCATCAAACCGAAGACCAGGTGCAGCGCACCGATTTCGATCCGCTCGAACTCGATCGGTATTCGAACATCCAGCAGCTCTCGCGCGCCCTGGCCGAGTCCGTCAGCGACGTCGCCAGTATCGAGGGGCTGCTCGCCCAGCTCAATCGGGACACGCAGAACCTGCTGCAGCAGCAGGGCCGCGTCGTCACCGAGGTGCAGAACGGCCTGATGCGCACGCGCATGGTGCCGTTCCAGCGGCACGTGCAGCGTCTCGCCCGCCTGCTGCGGCAGGCCGCGACCGAAGCGGGCAAGAAGGCCGAGCTGATCGTGGAAGGCGCGTCCGGCGAACTCGACCGGCAGGTGCTCGAGCGCATGCTGCCGCCGTTCGAGCACATGCTGCGCAATGCCGTGGTCCATGGCCTCGAGATGCCGGCGGAACGCGTCGCAGCCGGCAAGCCCGAGACGGGCCACATCACGCTGAAGCTGCAGCGCGAGGGCGCCGAGGTGGTGATCACTGTCGAGGACGACGGTGCCGGCCTCAACGTCGCGGCCATCCGTGCCAAGGCGCGGCAGATGGGCCTGCTGCAGCCAGGCATGGAGCTGACCGACGAAGAGTCGCTGCAACTGATCCTCGAACCTGGATTCAGCACCGCGGATCGCCT
>Ga0315275_10001613_pt1 | contig 20025 bp, 20 predicted proteins | sample YL17G03_0_MG_FD_205557 | JGI IMG/M metagenome (GOLD analysis project Ga0315275, IMG submission 205557) | Sediment microbial communities from Yellowstone Lake, YNP, Wyoming, USA - YL17G03_0 | ecosystem: Environmental > Aquatic > Freshwater > Lake > Sediment | place: USA: Wyoming | collected...
GGGCGCCCTTGCGGCGGCGCCCCGGCCGCTCTTTCGTTCTCCCCGGAGTCGGTGTGTCGCTGTCGGCGCGAGCCTGCCTCCAGGGACGGGGTGTCTCCCGGAGGGTGTCTCCCTCCGGGAGACACCCTCTGTTCCAATTTCGCGAAATGTTGTCCACAATGGCAATAGGACGCCGCGATCTGCGCTACGCTGCTCGGCATGCCGCACGCAGCTCGTACATGGCCGTCGACCGATCTTCATCTCGTCACCACGAGGGGGAACGCCGGCCGCCTCGTGTTGCTCGACATCGCCGATCACGAGCTCTTTCTGGATCTCCTCGATGAGGTCGTCGAGACCCACGGGTGGGAGCTGTACTGCTGGTGCCTGCTCGGGAACCACGTCCACCTGGTCGTCCGCGCCGCTCCGGATTCGTTGTCGAAAGGGATGCAGCGGCTGAAGAGCGTGTATGCCATGCGTTTCCACTGCCGTCATCACACGAGTGGACACCTCTTCAAGCGCCCGTACCACTCCCGTCCGATCGTGACCGCTGAGCAGCTGCACCGCGGGTGCGGTTACACGCTTGGCAACCCGGTCCGGCACGGCGTCGTAGCCCGCGCCGAGGACTGGGAATGGAGCAGCTTTCGTACGGTTGCGGGGCTAGCGCCGCAACCGCGGCCGCACATCGGCTGCGAGCCATTCGTGCAACTGCTCGGGCTGACGGAGGCGACGGAGCGGCTGGCCGTGATGCGCGCCTACGTTCGCGACGCCCCCGCCGTGCTGAACGCATTCCCGGACGACGCGTCTGCGACCGGAGTGAGCCGTGGGTCCCTGAGGCAGCGAGACGCCACGCCGCGGCGAGCCTCACGCGCCATGGTCATCCCGTGACCCTTCTCGTCGAGGGCTTCGATTCCGACCAGTTGGAACTCGCACGCCATCTCGCCGCCGCGGGGGCGAGAGTACGTCTCGCAGCACCGGGACCCGCACCGAAGCAGGCGCGTATCCTGGCCACACAGCACGGCGTCGCTGTCGAGCCGCACGCGGATCTCGACGCCGACCCGGGCACGGCCGACATCGCCTACCTCGACGTCTGGACGCCCGCTGTGGCCCCCCGGGTCATGAAGCTCCGCGCGCAGGGAACCCGCGTCTCCTGTCTCGGTGATCTGCTGCTCGAGCGCGCCACCGGGGCCACGGTCGGTGTGACCGGCACCGCCGGCAAGACGACGACCACCGACCTCACCGTTCAGCTGCTTCGCGCCTCCGGAATGGACGTCGACGCGAGTACTACCGGCCGGCTCGGCAACCTCTGGCCGGCGACCGAGCTCCTCGACCGCCCCGACCCCACCCGTTTGCTCGTGCTCGAGCTGACCTCGTCGCATCTGGCGTTCATGCGCGAGAGCCCCCACACAGCGGTGATCACGAGCTTCTGGCCCGATCATCTCGAGCTGCACGGCTCGATCGGCGCGTACCGCGCCGCAAAGGAGGTGATCGTCCGCGGGCAGCGGCGCGGCGACACGGTCGTTGTGAACGCCGACGACCCGCGCGCAGCCTCGTTCGCCGAGACCACTCCGGCCGGCCTCGTCCAGGCATCCCTCGAGCATCCGGTCGAGCGAGGGGCATTCACGCGCGACGGCTCGGTCGTCGTGCGCTGGGATGACGCCGACACGGTCGTCGGGCAACTCGCGGGGCTCCCGTACGCAGGCCCGCAGCGTCTCAACGTGCTCGCTGCTCTCGCGACCGCGGTCGCAGCCGGTGCCCCGCCGGACTCGCTCGCGCAGGCGCTCGCCCGCGCCGAGCCGCCGGCCTACCGCACACGCCAGGTCGCCTTCGTCAACGGCGCCAGGGTGATCGACGACGGCATGGCGGCCACCCCGTCGAAGGCGGCGGCGGCGCTAGCCGCCTACCCCGGCGGCAGCGTCGTCCTGATCGCCGGCGGTATCGACGAGCTCGGCACGGGGCCGGTCCACGCGACGCCGGAGGAGCGGGAGTTGCTCGAACACGCCTGTGACGAGATCGCCCGAACCGTTCGTGTTGCCATTCTCTTCGGTCCCGCTGCCGCAGGGCTCGCGCTGCGGCTGGATGAGCGTGCTGTCCCGGTTCATGTCACCACCACGCTCGACGAAGCGATCGCCGAGGCGGCGAGCCACGCAGACGGGGCCGCTGCGATCGTCTTCTCGCCGCTGTACCCGGTCGCACTCGAGGACAGGCGGCGGTTCGCAGCGCTCGCCCGCGCAGCCGAATGACCTCATGCCTGCCCGACCGCGTCCGCGGTTTCGGTCCGGGGCAGTGCGTTCGATGCATCAGGGATTGCGCAGTCGCCCCATCGAGGAATAGACTCGGTGGCGTCGAGAGGATCGACGGCCCGCAACACTCCCCCGGTTGCGGGCAAGGAGAAGGTCATGAACAACGAGTGGTCGAGTGCCAGCAGCGGACGGTGGCCGATCATTGGCATGCTTCGGCTCTGTGCGTCGCCCGGTTGCACGACGATAACGCTCGGCGGGTTCTGCGTTGCGCACGATCACGTCGAGGTGCCCGAGCGCGACATTCCGTTCGGGCGACCGTTCGAGCCACCAATCGCGGTAGGCGCGGAGGAGACGGCCGACGCCGCCTGACCGCTCCCACGCCGGGTGGGGCATGAGAGCACGGCGAGTACGTCCGGTTCGTGTTCGACGTCGCGTGCGACGGTTGGGCACCCGGCCCCATGAGCGAGCCGCGTAGTCGGGCGTGCACCCGTGCGCGCGGGTCAGGGCTTCGGCTCGCGCCGAGGGTCACGTGTGCGAGAGTGCACGGCGTGAAGGTCACGATGCTTCTCGCCGATTACGCGCAGGTCGCCGACGGCAAGCTCACCGTCGTCGGTGGCGGCTGGTCGATCACCGGGCCGGAGCCGGTGCCGTTCGGGATCGCGATCCTCGTGCACGTGCCGTGGGACCAGGCGAACCGGCGGCATGTGATGCGGCTCGAGTTGCTCGACACCGACGGCGCTCCGGTGATGGTCGAGACCGAGGAAGGGCCCGAGGCACCGGTCGTCTTCTTCGACGATGTCGAGTTCGAGGTGGGCCGGCCGGCCGGGGTCAAGCCGGGCACGCCGCTGGAGCTCCCGCTCACGATCAACTCGGGCCCGTTGCCACTCGCCCGGGGTGGCCGCTATGAATGGCGCCTCTCGATCGACGGCGAGACCGACGACGACTGGCGGCTGGCGTTCAGTGTGCGCGAGGAGCCCGTGGAGACGTAGGCGCCACCCACGGGCCGGGCTGCCGGCACGTTCCAGACGCGTTCCGCCGGGCTTGCCGCTCGCCGTGGCCGGGCCGAGTCGATATCGTTGACGGCCTGGGAATGCCTGTCCACGAGGGAGGAGCCGAGGCCATGAGCGGCGATCAGCGCTACGTCTGGATTACGACAAGGAGGCTGAAGCCGGGTGCGCGTGAGGAGTTCCGGAAGGCCTGGCGGCCGAGCGAGTTCCCCGTCGGGATGTTGAACGCATTCGAGTACGACGCGATCGGCTCCGACGAGGTGGTGGGCATCACCGTCTGGGACTCTCCCGAGTCGCGCGAGCAGTACCGTCTGTCCGAGGTCGAGGCGCAGCGGCAGCGCGCGATGGCGCCCTTCGTGCTCGAGACGACCTCTGGCTTCTATGTCGGCCGCGAGCTGAAGATCCCCGGGCGGTAAGCGCAGCGCGAGGGCTCGCCGGAGCAGGTGGCGGCGCGTGCTCGCACCGGCGCCGGCCGGCCGGGAGCAGCCCGCGGCGTTGTCAGGAGGACGGCACGGCCCACGGGCTGGGACGCCCCGTTCCCGACAGGCAGCAGTCGACCGGGCACACGTCGTGGCCTCGTGCAAAGCGCCCGAGTGCCCGCCGCTCGGTCGCCGGGTCGAGCCGCTCCTGGATCAGCTCGCGGATCATCGCGACGAAGGCCGGGTGCGTCGACGCGGTCGATGCTCGCACCACGCCGAGCCCGAGCTCCGCTGCGCGCTCCGTAGCCTCGACGTCGAGGTCGTACAACACCTCCAGGTGATCCGACACGAACCCGATCGGCGAGACGACCACGTCCTCGACACAGCGCTCCTTCACTGCGTCAAGGTGGTCGAGCACGTCCGGCTCGAGCCACGGGACGTGCGGCGGGCCGCTGCGGCTCTGGTAGACGAGCGCCGTGTCGGTCGAGCCGACGGCCTCGGCGACGAGCCTGCAGCTCTCTCGCAACTGATCCTCGTACCGGCAGGCCTGGGCCATCGCGAGCGGGATCGAGTGGGCCGTGAACGCGACGTGCGCGGCCGCGCGCCGCTCGGCGGGGAGCTGCGCCAGCGCGGCGCGGACGTGGTCGGCGTTCGCCTCGATCCAGCCGGGATGGTTGTAGAACATGCGGGTCTTCAGCACCTCCGGGGCGTCCGGTCCCACCACCTGCTGTGCGTCGTGGAGGTTCTCCCGGTACTGGCGGCAGCCGGAGTACGACGAGTACGCGGAGGTGAAAAACGCGAGCGCCCGCTCGACTCCGGCACGCACCATTTCACCGAGCGTGTCGGCGAGGAACGGATCCCAGTTGCGGTTGCCGAAGTAGATCGGCTGGCCGATCCCGTGCAGGTCGAGCTCGACGCGGAGCGCGTCGATCAGGGCCCGGTTCTGCGCGTTGATGGGGCTGACGCCGCCGAACAGCTCGTAGTGGTGCGCGACCTCCTCGAGGCGCTCCCGCGGGACGTTGCGCCCGCGCGTCACGTTCTCGAGAAAGGGGATCACGTCGTCCGTCCCCTCGGGCCCGCCGAACGAGACGACCAGGATCGCATCGAAGTGCGTGTCCGGAAAGCGGGAGCTGAACCCGTCGGCGGGCGGCTTGAGGCTGGCGGAGCTCATCGGGCCGAGCGTACCGGCGAGGGATCTCGCCGTGCCACGTAGGCGGGCGGCGAAACGGGGAGCGACGGGCCTGTCGAGCCGACGGGCCGTGGGCGTCGGGAGGCGGGCTCAAACGGCCCCGCGCGGTCAAGCAGGGAGGTGCGGCGGCGCCGAGGGGGAGGGGGAATCCCCTTCAAGACGCCACCGCACTGTTTCAGTGCGACAGACGGCGCCCGTTTCCTTCGAGAGGCGGCGATTACGCTTGCTGCAAGTGGCTGCACGCCCTGCGGATGCCGAGTCGGCGACGTCGGGATCTCGGGACCGTGACCGGGCGTGAACACCGGGCTGACCAGCGGTTGATCGGGCGACTCCCGTGATCGGGCGAAGCAACCGGCATGACTCGGGAACTCCAGACCCCGGCCGGCTGGCGTTGCACCACTGGGCCGGCCGCTGGAACGGCGCGTGTGCGTCGAGGGCGACGACCGGGAGGCCCGCCTACGCAAGGTCTGTTCACCATCGCAGCCATCGCGGTCGTCCCGGCGGGACTGCTTGGCCTTGCCGTTCTCGACCGGTGCTTGTAGAGTCGCGCTGTCAACTCGGCCGGGGAGCGGGTCCGACCTTGCGCGGAGGGGCGTGACAGAAGGTGGCGGCGGGCGGGGGCCGCGGCGGGCCGGGAGTGGAAAGGCGGAGGAGGATAGAGCGGCGTGCGTTCACCGATTCGCGAGGCGGCTCGCTTGGCTCTCCTGCTCGCCGTGCTGGGCGTCGCGGGTTCTGCGGCGTTCGCGTCCCCGAGCTTGCCGGCCTATCGGGACGGCGTTGCGGCTTCGGCTGTGCTGGTCCGGTCCAGCGACGCTCTCATCAACTTCGACAACCTGAGCACGGGCGGGCCCGGAGGCGCCGGGGCTCTCGTGAGGGTGAATTCTCAATTCGCGGCGCAGGGGGTCACATTCAACAACGTCTCGGCGATCGACTACTCGAAGGGGCCGTCGGCGCTGCCCGGCTTCGCCCACTCGGGGACGGTCGCCGTTGAGCAATGTGTGGGGGTCGAGTTCTGCAAAGAGCCGGTTACCGCGACGTTCACGGCGGCGCAGCAGCGGGTCGAGGTCTGGGTCGGGTTCTCGCTGCCGTTGTCTCAGGCACTCCGGGTGCAGCTGAAGGCGCTGGATGCCGCCTCCACGGTCATCGGTACCGTGAGTGCGACGCTTCCGGCCACTCCCGCGGCCACTCGCATCTCGGTCCCGCTCCGGCTCGATGCCGGTAGCGCCAGGGTCAGGCAGATCCAGGTCTCCATCGCGGGCGGGTTCGACAACGGCCTGGCCGTTGACGACGTGAAGTTCACGACCACAGGGCCGCCGCCGCCGTGCAGCGCGACGAGCGTGCCGGCCGTGCATCTCGACCTTCCGACCGACGGGCTCGTCGTCCGGACCGACCAGTTGCTGCTGCAGGGCAGCGTGAGCAACGGCGGGGCGCCGATCGAGAGCGCGTCGACCAGAGCCGAGGGCAACACTGGGCACGTCGTCGCATTGTTTCCGACGCTGATCGGGCCCGGCGGCGGCTCGTTCGGGCCGGTCCGCTTCAGTGGCCTGCTCTCGCCGGGGAGTCAGACGATCATCGTGACCGCGACGAACTGTCTCGGGACCGGGATGGCCCAAGCCGTGGTCGTGTGGTGTCAGCCCGGCGTTCCGGTGTCCGGATCCGCTCGCGTGTCCACGTACGCGGAGCTGGAGGACGCGCTGGCCACCTGCAAGAAGGACATCTGGGTCGAGAACAGTGCCCGGATCTATATCCCGGTGATCACAGACCATGGGCCGAACCCCCCGGACTACGTCTTCCACATCCCCGACGGCGTGACGCTGGCGAGCGGCCGCTCGCCGACTGAGAACGGCGGCCTGCTCTACATGTCGGCCCGCTCCACGGGGCAGCCGAACATGCTCGACCTCGGAGCGAACACGCACATCACCGGGCTCAGACTGCGCGGATACAACGCTTTCGACACGACCTACCGGAACGACCCTTCCGTAGCCATCCTGATCCGATCTGTTCAGGACGTCCTCGTCGACAACAACGAGATCTGGGGCTGGCCGAAAGCCGCGGTGGATGTCGAAGACGCTCCAAACGATCCGGCGACGGCCGAACGGATTCGCATCACCGGGAACTACATCCACAACAACGTGCAGTGCAACTTCGGCTACGGCGTTGTCGTGGGCGGGACGGGGTTCGCCTACATCGATCGCAACGTCTTCGACTTCAACCGCCACGACGTGGCCGGCGATGGGCAGCCGGGCACCGGCTACATCGCCGAGCTGAACTTCAACCTGACGAGCGGCCCCACCTGCAAGAAACGGTACAACCAGCATTTCGACATGCACGGCTGGGGTGGCAAGAAAAGGGGCTACGGTGGGACCGGCGGTCAATACGTCCTGATCCGGCGCAACACCATTCGCGGCGACCAGACCTACGGCGGGCTTCTCGGGATCAAAAAAAAGACGCGCCCGGCATTCGAGCTCCGCGGCACGCCGACTGACAGGGCGATCTTCAGCGAGAACGCGGTGGCTCACGACGACGAAGATGCGGCGGTCCGGATTAAGGTTCCGGATGTGTCCCGAAAGACGCTCAAGAGGCGGGGGTTTCTCGAAGTCAGAGGAAACACGTACAACGTCGACACGTCGCTCGAGCTCGATGTCGGGGACTTCAACGGCGACGGTCGCGCCGACGTATTCCAGGCGACGGGAGCGGTGTGGGCCTACTCCCCGTCCGGTCGTCGCGAATGGCACGTCCTGAACTACTCGGGCCTCCGTCTCGACCGCCTCGCCCTGGGTGACTTCAACGGCGACGGGAAGACGGACGTGTTCTCTCGACAGGGCGATCAATGGCTGGTCTCATACGGCGGAACGAGCGCCTGGACGCCGCTTCACGCCGGGCCCAAGATCGACATGCACTCCTACCGCTTCGGCGACTTCGACGGCGACAGGAAGACCGACGTCTTCCGGGCGAACGGCTCGCACTTCTACTACTCGAGCAGCGGCGCCACCGCGTGGAGGGAGCTTGCAACATCCAGGAAGAAGATCGGCGAGCTCCGCCTCGGCGACTTCGACGGCGACGGCAAGACCGACGTCTTCAGCCTCGCCAACGGCCAGTGGTCGGTCTCCTACGGCGGCACCACGCAGTGGCGGCGCCTCAACCAGCGGCTCTCCTCACACCTGGGAGAGCTGGTCTTCGCGGACTTCAACGGCGACAGGCGCACAGACGTGGCTCGAGGCGGAGACGACAGGTGGGTGGTCTCGTATGGCGGAACGACGCCGTGGCGGACGCTCAACACCGGCGCGCTCGCCCCGCTCACGCTGATGCTGCTCGGCGACTTCACCGGTGACCGCCGCGCCGACGTGCTGCCCTACAGGCACCTGGCGAGGTTCAAGCTGTCCGGCGGAGGCGTCAGCAAGCTCATGACCTGGTCCGTCGCCAACATGAACTAGATCAGTAGTTCCACGGCTGGCCTCACCGATCATCGCAGCGGCTGTCCGTCGTCGGTCTCGCTCGCGCCCTCGGTCCAGCAGCTCCTCCAAGAACGCGGAGACGCTTCCCTGGGAACGGCGCCGGCCTACCGGGCGCCGGCGCCTCTCGCGCGTCTCTGCACCGGCGCCGCACGCGGACGCCGCTGCAGCAGCCGCGGCGGCGTGCGCCGCCGGCACGGGCGCTCTCGCCCGGAGAGCGCGAGGCAGTGCTAGCGCAACTGCACCTCGAGCGGTTCCTCAACTGCTCGCCGGCGGCGGTTGTGGACGAAGCTGCTGGACGAGGGCCGCTACCTGGCCTGGCCAGGAGAGCACGATGTACCGGCTCCCTGGCCGCCCTGCACGCCACGTAGCTCGGCCAGGCCGGCGGGCGGATCTTCCAAACACGCGAGCAGAGCACGGCCGTAGGTTCGGCCCTGCTGAGGCCAGCGGCGTAAGGACTGGCGCTTGACGCCCTTGCTGAGTTGTGTGGCGGCGGTCAGCGAGTCAGGTGATCCGTCGGCCACGAGGCTCGCGACACGTCGGCGAGCGTCGCCATCGGAGATAGGGATGCCGAGCAGGCGAGGCACGGTGCCGGGGTGATATTCACGGCTTCCGCGGGTTCACCGTTCCAATTCCGTTCCACAGACGAGGAAGCGGCCCCTCGCAGGGCCGCTCGGTGTGGACGATACGGCGTGTTTCCCGGTGTTCCGGTGATGGAGCGTGCCGGGCTCGAACCGGCGACCCCCAGCTTGCAAAGCTGGTGCTCTCCCAACTGAGCTAACGCCCCTTGCACCGCAAGTGTAGAGCCTGGGCTGGCGGTAGCCCGTGGCCCGGGCGGCGTCGGCGATGGGCTAGGACGGCTTGCGCGGCCTCGTGCCCTCCTGCTGCAGCTTCTTGAGCCCGCCCGAGAAGCCCTGCGTTTGCTCGCCGGGCCCCTGCTGCTCGAGCCGCTGCAGCCGCGCCTCCAGCTCGCCGATCTGCGGGCGGGACCACGCCTCTCCGTCCTCGCGCGCGTCGAGCTCACGCTCGCGCTGGGACACGAGCCGTTCGCGTGCGGCGACTGCCTCGCTACGAGCGGCCAGTTCATCGCGGGTGCGCATGAACAGCTTCTCCGACTCCTTCAGCTCGCTCAGCCGCGCCTCGAGATGGTTCGGGTCGGCAGACGCCAGACGCGCTGCGGCCAGAGCTTCGAGCTCGCCGGCTCGGGCCGCGAACTCGTGCTCCCTGGCGGCGACGGCGGCCTCGCGCTCCTCGAGTGCCCGCGCTCGCTGCTCCTGCTCGACGGCGTTCTCGGCCGTGTCCTCCTCATCAGGGAGTGCCGCTTCCCGGGCAGCGAGCTCGCTCTCCCACGCCTCGAGCTCGGCTGCGCGCGCCGTGTGATCCGGATCCTCTGCACGACCCGGAGGAGAGCTCACGCCCGGCGCGGACTTGCCCTGAGTGGCGGCGATCGCAGCCTGCAGCTCACGCTCGCGGTCTCGCACCGCCTGCACGCGCTCGGACAGCTCGCGTCTGAGCTCCTCGAGCGCCAGGCGCTGCTGCTGCAGCGCCTCCCGCTCGGCGTCGGCCGACTCCGGCATCCCATGACGCTTGAACGGCACGGCGCCAGTCTATTGCGAGGGTCCGCCGGCGCCGCCGGCGCCCTCGCGTTCGCGCTCGGCTACGCGGCGCGCTCGAGCCGCTCTTCTGCGCGGGCCCGCTTGACGATCTGCTCACGCTCGCCAAAGCGGATCCGGGCGCGCTCGGCGCGATGGGCATCCCACAGGGCTCCGAGCTTCGCGTCCAGTTCCTTGATCTGTGCGGCAAGATCCGGATCGCGGCCGAGCGAGAGACGGTTCCACAGCTCCGTGCGCCTCTCGCTGACCTCGCCGATCTCGGCGTGGATGGTCGGGATGATGTGCATACCGGGGAGAACGCGCGACGCGCGTCGGGCATTCCTCACCCGGGACGGCTGAACACAAACGCAACAACGACGGCTGCGCCGACGACGAACGCCGCGAACGTCACGAGCTGGAGGGCGCCGGTCACTCGTACCCGAGCTCCGCCAGTCGATCCTCGTCGAGGCCGAAATAGTGGCCCAGCTCGTGCAGCACGGTGATCCTGATCTCGTCCCTGAGCTCCGTCGGATCAGGGAACTCCTCCTCCAGGGGCAGCCGGTAGATCGCGATCCGGTCGGGCAGCGCCCCGGCCATGTCGCCGCGCTCCGGCAGCGGCACCCCCTCGTAGAGCCCGAACAGGTCGGGGTCGTCCGCGTTCTCGTCCTCCACGACGACGGCGATGTTCTGGAGTGCGGCCGCGAGATGTGGCGGCAGCGAGTCCAGCGCAGCGCGGACCTGCTCCTCGAAGCTCACCGGATCACGAGGGCCATGACCGCCTTCTGGGTGTGCAGGCGGTTCTCCGCCTGGTCCCACACGAGCGAGCGCGGGCCGTAGAGCACGTCCTCGGAGATCTCCTCGCCGACGTGCGCCGGGAGGCAGTGGAGCACGATGCCGGCCGGGTCGGCGAGGGCGAGCAGCGTCGCGTCGATCCGGTACGGATCGAGGTCGCGCAGCCTCTGCGCGCGCGTCTCGTCCTGCCCCATGCTCGTCCACACGTCCGTGTAGAGGACGTGAGCGCCCGTCGCCGCCTCACGTGGGTCGCGGGTGAGCGTGACGCTGCCACCGTTCGCCTCCGCGTCGGCCCGGGCTGCCGCCGTGAAGTCGGTGCGCGGCTCGTACCCCTCGGGCGTCGCAGCGACGAACTCCATGCCGAAGCGGCCTGCGATTCGCATCAGGGAGTGGCAGACGTTGTTCCCGTCACCGAGGTAGGTGACGCGGAGCCCCGCAAGCTGTCCGAAGCGCTCGCGGATCGTCATTGCGTCGGCGAGCGCCTGCAGCGGGTGCGATTCGTCCGTGAGCCCGTTGAGCACGGGGATCGACGCATGTTCCGCGAACGCGTCCACCTCCGCCTGGTCGTAGGTGCGGATCATCAGCGCACTGAGGAAGCGCGAGAGCACGAGCGCCGTGTCGCGCGTGCTCTCGCCGCGCGAGAGCTGCAGATCCGCAGCCGGCACGTACAGCGCCATGCCCCCGAGCTCCGCGATCCCGACCTCCGAGCTGATGCGGGTGCGCGTCGACGGCTTGCGGAAGATGAGGCCGATGGTGCGGCCCGGGAGGATCCGCAGCTCCCGGCGGCGCGCGCGTTCCTGCTTCAGCTCGTCCGCCAGGTCGAGCGCCGTCTCCAGCTCCTCGCGGGTCCAGGCTGCGACGCGCGTGTAGCTACGGCCCTTGAGGCTGTCGGGGATGCCGGCGATGGACTGATCCTATCCGGCCTCAGAGCTTCACTCGAGGACGTGGATGTCGCGTGCCGCGCACATCTCCTTCAGTACCTGCGGCCAGACGCTGACGCTGACCTCGCCCAGATGCGCCTTGCGCAGCAGCAGCATCGTCACCCGTGACTGGCCGATCCCACCCCCGATCGAGAGGGGGATCTCGTCGTTCAGGATCGCCTGGTGATAGGGGAGCTCGAGGAAGTCGAGCTGGCCCGTCAGCCGTAGCTGCTCTACGAGGGACTCCTTCGTCACGCGGATGCCCATCGAGCTGAGCTCGTGACGCCTTCGGGTGACGGGGTTCCACACGAGGATGTCGCCGTTCAGTCCGTGCATGGGTGACCCGTCCGTCGAGACCGTCTCCGTGACCCAGTCGTCGTAGTCGGCCGCGCGCAGCTCGTGCGGATAGCCGTCCGCGAGCGTCCAGCCGATCCCGTAGATGAAGATCGACGGGTAGCGCTCCAGGATCGCCGTCTCACGCTGCTTCCGCGGCAGGTCGGGATACATCTCGAGCAGCTCCTCGGCATGGACGAACATCAGCTCCTCCGGCAGGCTCGGGTAGCGTGGGTCGCGGAGCCGCGGGAACAGCTCGAACGCGAGCTCCTCCGCCTCGCGGAGCACGTTCCAGATCGAGCGCACCGTCTCGGTGAGGTACGCGAGCGTGCGCTGCTCCGGCGTGATCACCCGCTCCCAGTCCCACTGGTCGACGTACGCGCTGTGATCGTGGTCAAGGAAGTAGTCCTTCCGGATCGCGCGCATGTCGGTGACAAGGCCCTCGCCGGGCTGCATGCCGAACTGGCGCAGCGCCATGCGCTTCCATTTCGTCGCCGCCTGCACGACCTCCGCCTCGACCGGATGGACGTCGCGATCGTTCGAGATGTGGAAGGACACGGGCGTGCGCGTGCCGTCGCGGTCGAGATAGTCGTTGACGCCGCTCGCCGTAGCGACGAGCAACGGCACCTCCACCTTGATCAGGCCGAGCTCTCGCGCGAGCCCGTCCTCGATGCACCGTTTGACCGCGTGGAGCGCCCGCTGCGTCTCGTTCGGGTCGAGCAGCGACACGTAGCCGCCCGGCAGGATCCTCTCAAGCTCGGCGTAGTCCCCGATTCCGGGGCCCGCGAGATCCGCGGTCTTGTCGAACGCCGTCGTCATCGTCATCACATCCTCGGTCTCGGCCACCTGACCCTCGCGCTCAGCGTACGCCCCACGCTGCGCCGTGGCATCCGTAGGGTCGGGCAGCATCGGCTGCGGTCGAACCGCGCCCGGCTGCGGTGATACCGTGCCGCTCGGCGTGCGACCGAGGTAGATTCCCGCTATGGCCACCTTCGAGCGAAAACTCAACGAGCAGATCGCCTACGAGTTCGCGGCGTCCCAGCAGTACGTGGCGATTGCCGTCCACTACGACGCGAGGACATTGCCGCAGCTCGCGGCGCACTTCTACCTCCAGGCGGTCGAGGAGCGCAACCACGCGATGATGATGGTGCAATACCTCCTCGACGCGGGAGACGACGTCACGACCCCGGCCGTCGCAGCCCCCCAGACGTCGTTCACCGACGACGTCGCCCCGGTGGCGCTCGCGCTCGAGCAGGAGAGGCGCGTCACCGCTCAGATCTCACAGCTCGCGCTCGCGGCACGGGACGACGGTGATCTCGTCGCCGAGCAGTTCATGCACTGGTTCCTCCAGGAGCAGCGCGAGGAGATCTCCTCGATGTCCGCCCTGCTGCAGGTGATGGAGCGGCTCAGGGACAACGTGATGCTCGTCGAGGACTACCTGGCACGGGAGTCCGGAGGCGGGAGCCCGGTTGACGCCGGCGCGCCGCCCGCTGCCGGCGGCGCCCTTTAGTGGTCGCTCCGGAAAATACGGCACCGCTTGGCCGGCTGCAAACGCTTCGCATCGCGTCGTCCTCGGTCGCCCCGATATACACCCAGATCGGGGCTCCCTGCGTCCTAGCGTTGCTCGGTTTTTGCTCGGCCAAGCAGCACCGGATTTCCCGGAGAGACCACTAGCCACGCGTGCACGAGCTCCGCGTCACGACCGAGCGGCAGAGCCAGCTCGTCGACATCACGAGTCGGGTGCGGGCTGCGGTGGTCGGCGAAACCGGTGCAGCAGTGCTCGTCTATGTGCCGCACACGACGGCCGGCGTCACGATCAACGAGCACGCCGATCCGGCCGTGGCACGCGACTTCGAGACGGCGCTCGAGCGGATCGTCCCCTCTGACTGGCCCTGGCAGCACGTCGAGGAAGGGGAGGAGAACGCCCCCACGCACATTCGCGCCGCGTTCATGGGGCCGAGCGTCCTGATCCCGCTGCGCGACGACGGCGAGCTCGCGCTCGGGACCTGGCAGGGAGTGTTCTTCTGCGAGTTCGACGGGCCGAGAGACCGGTCCGTGTATGTCACCGTGCTTCGGTGAGCCCGGCGCACGGCTGAGCCTGGACGCGTCACGCCACGTCGCGCCGCTCGAACAGGAGCACACCGGCGACAGCCGCCACGACTGCGATCGCGATGGGCACGAGCGAGTGGTCGAGCGCGAAGCCCTGCCGCAGCGGGTCGGCCGCCGCATAGTGGTAGAAGGGTGAGAACTTCTGCGGTCCGTGGAGTAGATGGACGAGCGCCGCCAGCGAGTTCACGAGGTATGCGGCCACCGCCGCGGCCGTCGCAAGGCCGATCGCGAGCGCCCGGTGCCCGGTGGCGGCGCCGACCATGAAGGCGATGGCACCGAAGGCGAGCGCGAGCAGGGCCGCACCCGCTGTCGCCGCTGCGAGGTTCACGGCGGAGACGCCCATCCCGACGATGGCTGAGCCCACGACGAGCGCGAGCCAGAGCACCGTCCCGAGACCCACGAGTTGCAGCGCCATCGCCCCGAGCTTCTCGACAGCGAGACGGCGCCGTGCGATCGGGTGGGCGAGCAGCAGGTCGAGCGTCCCGCTTTCCTCCTCGCCCGCGATCGCACCGGCTCCGTTTCCGACCGCGCAGACGATGAACAGCAGCGGCACCATGAACGAGTACAGCTCGCTGCCGAGATAGCCGGGCCCCGACACGTAATCGACGGAGCCGCCGAACGCGATGAACGCCTTCAGCGCCTCCGGGTAGTCCTCCACGAGACGGTTCAGCTCGGGGCTGTCGCGCACGGTCGGGTAGACGGACACCATCATCGCCACGAGCCCGGCGAGGCCGAGGCTCCACCAGGCGAAGCCGCGCCGCAGGTCATGGAGGCCTTTCAGCAGCACGCTACCTAGCACGTGGTCCTGCCCCCCGGTAGAGCGCCAGCACGAGATCCTCCAGGTCGGCCTCGTGGACGTCGATGGCGAGCACCTCGAAACGCGCCAGCGACTTCACGAGCGGGTCAGCAGGGCCCTCGAGCGCAAACAGCACTGTTGTGCCGCGGCGCTCGAGCTCCCGCACGCCCGGCAGCCCGTCGAAGGCGCCCGCGGGAGGTGCGGCGGCGAAACCCGCCTCGACGCGCGTGAACGCACGGGCCCGGAGCGTCTCCACCGACTCCACGAGCTCGAGCCGTCCTTCGCGGAGCACGGCGACCCGGTCGGCAATGCGCTGCACCTCCGAGAGAACGTGAGAGGAGACGAAGACGGTACGGCCGGCGCCCGTCGTCTCGGCCACGAGCTCGTGGAACACCTGTTGCACGAGCGGGTCGAGCCCGGACGTCGGCTCGTCGAGCACCAGCAGGTCGGGGCGGTGCATGAACGCCTGCACCAGCCCGACCTTCTGGCGGTTCCCCTTCGACAGCGCGCGAATGCGCCGGTCGAGGTCGAGCTCCAACCGGCCGGCGAGGCGGAGGCCCTCACCCAAGCCGTCCATGCCGCGCAGCGATGCAAAGTAGCGGAGCTGCTCGCGACCCGTGAGCCGCTCGTAGAGCCGCAGGTCGCCCGGCAGGTAGCCGACGCGCCGGCGGATGGCGAGCGCGTCCCGGCGCGGGTCGAGGCCGAACACCTCGACACGCCCCGCGGTTGGACGGATCAGGTCGAGCAGCAGCCGGATCGTCGTCGTCTTGCCCGCCCCGTTCGGGCCCAGGTAGCCGAACACCTCGCCCCAGCCGACCTCGAACGTGAGCTCGTGCACGCCACGGTCCCCGTGGTAGCGCTTCGTCAACAGCTCCGCGTGCACGACCGGCCCAGACATCGCTGCCACGATACGACGTTGCCACGGGCGCGGCATCCGGCGTTCCTACGGACTCGAGCTCGGGGCGGGCTGGTCCGTACGGGTACCCTGCCTCACCTGATGGCCGCACCCGTCTCCAACGGACAACGACTCGAGCTGCACGTCGACTCCCTGGCCTACGGCGGCAACGGAGTCGCGCGCCACGACGGGTTCGTCGTGTTCGTGCGGCGGGCGCTTCCCGGCGACACGGTGCTCGCCCGGATCACGAAGGTGAAGCGGGGCTTCGCGGAGGCCGTCGCCGAGGAGGTGCTCACGCCCGGCCCCGATCGGGTCGAGGCGCCCTGCCGGCATTTCGGCCTCTGCGGCGGCTGTCGTTTCCAGGACTACGCGTACGAGCGTCAGCTCGAGTCGAAGGCGGCACAGGTGCGCGACGCGCTCGTGCGGCTCGGCGGCTTCACCGACCCGCCGCTCGAGCCGATCGTCCCCGCCGTCTCGCAGCTGCGCTATCGCAACAAGCTCGAGTACTCCTGCACGCGGACGGCGGACGGGCCCGCATTGGGGTTCCACCGGGCCGGCCGCTGGGACGAGGTGCTCCCGATCGAGGAGTGCCTGCTCACGACCGAGCTCGGGAACGCGATCCGTGACACCGTGCAGGCGTGGGCGCGGGAGGAGAAGCTCGAGGCCTACGACCAGGGGACACAGACCGGCTACCTGCGCCACCTCGTCGTGCGTGAGGGCCGCAACACCGGCCAGGTGCTCGTCCAGCTCGTGACCGCGACGGGAAAGAAGTTCGAGCAGGGATACCTCGTCGAGGTGCTGCGGCGGTTCCCCGAGGTGCGCTCGATCCACTGGGCGATCAACGACACCCCGGCCGAGGTGACGAACCTGCCGACGACGCTCCTGTGGGGCGAGGAGGCGATCGAGGAGGAGATCCTCGGGCTCCGTTTCCGGGTGCGGCCGAACGCGTTCCTGCAGACGAACACCGAGATGGCGGAGACGCTGTTCGGGCTTGCGCGCGAGTTCGCGGGACTCACCGGCGGCGAAACGGTGTACGACCTCTACTGCGGCACCGGCACGATCGGCCTCGCACTCGCGCCGCAGGCGCTGACGGTGTGGGGGGTGGAGATCTCCGAGGAGTCGGTGGCGTGCGCGATCGAGAACGCGGAGGTGAACGGGATCACGAACATCGCGTTCTTCGCCGGCAACGTCTCACTCGCGCTCGAGGAGCTGCTCGAGCGCTCCGGCCCGCCGGACGTCGTCGTCGTCGATCCCCCGCGTGCGGGCCTCGCCGGGAAGGCGCTGCGGCGCATGGCACGGCTCGGAGCGCAGCGGATCGTGTACGTGTCGTGCAATCCGACGACGCTTGCGTCCGACCTGAAGGTGCTCCGCGACGACTTCGGCTACGAGCTCGTCCGCTGCCGCCCCGTCGACATGTTCCCGCACACGCCGCACATCGAGTCGGTCAACCTGCTCGAGCGGCGCGCGGACTTCGTCGCCCCGTAGGCGTTGGCGCGGATCCGTCGCGCACCCTCCCGTCCGGCGGCTCGGAGCGGCTGCGTGTGGATGAGAAGTCGCACGTTTGTCGCAAAGGGTGTCTCCCTCCGGGAGACACCCTCCGGGAGACACCCTCCGGGAGACACCCTCCGGGAGACACCCTCCGGGAGACACCCTCCGGGAGACACCCGGCCTGCGCCGCTCGTGGGAGCAGCCCTCACGGCAGCGCCCCCGGGCAGCGCCCTGGCGCTGCCCGGCCTCAGCCGGGCGCCTGCACCTCGAGCCCTCGCTCCCGCCACGCCTTCCAGAGCAGGTCGGTGTTCGGGAGCAGGAACCCGACAGCCACCGCGGGCAGCGCCGGCAGGCCGTTGAGATCGAACGCGACGGTGAGGATGATCGTGAGTGCGAGCATCCCGACCATCGCGACCCAGGTCCAGCCGACCCGCAGCCGGAAGCGCGCAGCAGCGGCGAGGAACAGCGCGAAGAAGAGGATGTCCGGTGGGCCGATGTTCGCCGAGCCCTCCTCGCCGGGAAGGCGGAACGCGTACGACACGCGGTCGAACAGGCCCGGCTGCTCGTTCACGACGTACTCCGTCGGCCCGCGCCACACCGAGATCGCATCCACCCAGGGGATCACCACGGCGACGAGCACGACCCAGGACAGTGCCTCGAACAGCTGCAAGAACCAGAACCCGATCAACGTCAGCGCGAGCAGCTTCGTCACGTTGAAGAGCGCACCGAGGCCGGCCAGGTAGAGCACCACGGCGAGCGCCCCGAGTACCACTGCGGCCGGTGCGAGCCGTCGCGACGTCGCGAGCGGCAGCGCGAGCCAGACAACGAGGAATGTCGCCGGTAGCAGGAGGCACGCGACGACCGCGACGTCGAGCCATTCGCCGGCATCCGGCAGCACGCCGGCGCCGGCGTCCCACGCGGCGAGCAGCCCGAGCAGCACACCGAGCAGTACAACCCGGCGTCTTTCTAGTACGGCGGCAGCTCCGCCCACCACGGCCCCAGCGACTTGAAAGCGGCCCAGAACGCCGTTTTCGCACTTTGCTCGTCGAGAGACGCGTCGATGTCAGGAGTCACCAGTGCGTCGATCGTCGGCGTGAACCGCTGTAATTCGCCCATCGCGGTGGCGTCGAGCCGATCGGCGAGGGGGAATGCCAGTCCGTTGAGGAAGCCGACGGCCGGCTTGCCCATCACCACGAGCAGCTTCGGCTGCACGATGTGCAGCTCGCGCAGCAGCCACCCGGTGGCGCTCGCGAGCTCACCCGGCTCCCGCTCGGTCCCGAACTTGAGGCAGTTCGTCCCGTAGACGCAGGTCGCGTCGACTCCGAGCCGCTGCAGCGACTTCAGCAACGCACTGCCGGCACGACCGTAGAATGCGACACCCTCGGCGATCTCGGCCTGCTGCGGCGTGTGCTTGAGCAGGAGCACGTCGGCGAGCGGGTGCCCCGAGCCCAGCACCGGCACGTGCGTCTCGTCGGCGAGGGCGAGGAGCTCCTCTCCGAGCGCATTGATCTCCCCGATCGCCTTCCGGAGGTAGCGCTCGTAGATCTCGTCGGTGGGCACGGCAGCGGACATTGAGGCCTCACCAACTTCTGCTCTCGCGGACCTTCTCCTTGACCTGGGCGAAGGAGCGATTGTCGGAGGAATGGCTCGATGATGTGCTTACCTGCCTACTCGGGCGCCTCCTCCGCCAGCCCGACGGAGCAGCCGCAACTCCGACGCAGCAGGATACGGGATCAGCACTCCGGCGCGAGAACCCGGTCGCGCAGTTTCCCGTGGGTGCCGCCGATGAGGCAGGCCACGCATGAACACGCGAGGCGCCCAGCGGCCCAACTTGGCCGACGTGCTCGCGGCTATACGGCTCGGGAGCGTCATTCGCCTCTCCCTGTCCGACGAGCAGAAGCGGGCGTTCCGGGACACCGACGGCCAGATCGCACTCACCGTCGTCCGGCATCTTCTCGCAGCGAGGGGGCCGCCGTCACGACTGGCCATCCGCCCGGAACCTTCCCCCTGACAGAGGCGGTGTTTCAGGCCGTCGCCCTCAAGCTCGACCACCACGTCGGCATCAAGCGCGTCCGGCGGGTACTGCGCCGACTCATCTCCGAAGGAGTCCTCAGCCCCGCCGGCTCATACAGGCAGGTCTACCGAAGCGGGAAGGGGAACTCCGGCTACAGGGTTCGGCTCTACACGCTCACGGTGGCTGTCCGCGCCGCTCGGAGTAAGCGTGCTGTCGGCAAGAGGGGTGCTGTCAAGGGGACGCCGACGACGCGGTGGTGGCAGCACCCGCTGTTTGGAGAACCAGACGGCAAGCCTCCGCCGCATCTGGGGCGCCGGCAGGCGGCCCGGATGCGGTCATTGGACGAACTCGCGTGGACACCATAGGAGGGGTTGAAATGAAGCGTGCCATCCATCCGGCGGCTGACCTGTTCCCGATGATGGGTAACCAGGAGTTGGCGGCGCTGGCTGCTGACATCCGCTCGTCGGGGTTGCGGGAGTCGATCAAGCTCGCGGAGGACGGCTCGGTGCTGGACGGTCGGAACCGTTTGGCGGCGTGCAAGCTGGCGAAGGTCGAGCCGGTGTTCGAGACGGTGCTGGTGGACGACCCGGTCGCGTTCGTGGTGTCTGCGAACGTGATGCGCCGGAACCTGTCGAAGCAGCAGACGGCGATCGCGGCGGCTGAGTCATGGGTGATGTACGGCGGGCCGCCGACGCGAGGTGGCGACCGGAGCAAACCTCAGAAATCAGGTTTGACCCACGCGAAGCTCGGGGCGATGTGGGGGATCAGCGAGAACTACCTGCTGTGGGCGACGGCGCTTG
>Ga0315275_10001615_pt1 | contig 20010 bp, 17 predicted proteins | sample YL17G03_0_MG_FD_205557 | JGI IMG/M metagenome (GOLD analysis project Ga0315275, IMG submission 205557) | Sediment microbial communities from Yellowstone Lake, YNP, Wyoming, USA - YL17G03_0 | ecosystem: Environmental > Aquatic > Freshwater > Lake > Sediment | place: USA: Wyoming | collected...
TGTTAGATGGATCTGTCTCCTTAAATACCTTAACCACTTTCCCATCTATATATAGTGCTTCATCTTTGATTTCTACGGTGCCATCGAAACGACCGTAATTACTGTCATACTTCAGTAAATGTGCCATCGTTTTTAAGTCGCCAATATCATTGAATGCTACGACTTCCAGACTATCAGGATGATAATCCCGGATTGCTTTTAGCACCTGTCTACCAACCCGTCCAAATCCATTAATTCCTACTTTTGTGACCATTTTTACCTCCATACTAAGTAATATTATGCAGCTCAATCAATGTGTCAAGCTGCTATAAGTGATCATGAGAATTCTTTTACGATTTATTTATTCTACCAAAGGTCCCGTTCGTTCTTGATACAAATCCATAATTACTTTGGCTAATTTTGAAGAATCATGTCGCCAGGGTTGGACTTTATCAACTAAATCTGCCCGGTACATGCTATATTCAGATTCGGTTTCTGATAAAGTTTTCACCCAATCTGTTCCAGCGGGTAGTTGTCCTTCAAATTGATTATTAATTACCACAATATCGAAAATTGTGCCTCCAACATGATCATTCAAGGCCTTGATGTGATCTTCGCAACTGTATCCTTCCGTTTCTCCTTGTTGTGTAGCGACATTACACACATATATTTTTAATGCCCGGCTGGCTTGGATGGCTGCGGCAATATCCGGAACGAGCAAATTGGGCAATATACTGGTATATAAACTACCAGGACCAATCACGATTAACTCTGAAGCCAAAATTGCCTGAATAACCTGAGGGTATGCGGCAGGGTTATTGGGCTCGAGCCATACCCGCTGTACATCGCCTGGGAATTTGGGGATGGTACTCTCTCCTTCAACCCTCACTTCGCCGATGGTGTGAGGCAGCTGCATATCTGCCACCAAGCGGACATCATGTAAAGTTGCCGGAAGAACCCGCCCATGAACTGCCAGAACTCTGCCGGATTCAACCACTGCTTCCTCAAAGCTGCCTGTTATCTCAGAAAGCGCACTGATGAATAAATTTCCAAAAGGATGACCATCCAGTTCAGTATTACCATCTGAGAATCGATATTGAAAAAGCTGGGTCATTAAAGCTTCGTCATTGGATAACGCTGCGAGACAATTTCGAATATCCCCTGGAGGTGGTATTCCTTGCGCACGCCTTATCCTACCCGATGATCCACCATCATCAGCCACCGTCACTACAGCGGTAATATTATAACTATAGCTCTTCATACCTCTTAATAAGGTGGCTAGTCCGTGCCCACCCCCAATGGTCACGATGCGCGGCCCACGTTCTTTTTTTCGATGATCGGTAAGCTCATCCAGTACTGGTTTCCCCGAGCGACGATAGGGTGCTAAAAGCGAACGGTAGATCCCCCAGATTCCAACCAACACTAACCCAGTACCTATTCCACCAAAAATTAATACCCGTAATGGGCGGCTTAAGCTGCGAAGCGAAGCAACTGATAAAATCGGCAGCCACCAGGTTTCAGGTGCGGTGCGATAAATCTCCAGTACTAGAATTGCAAGACCCACTCCTAACAAGGTGGTTCCAAGAAGGATTAGTAATATCCAGCGTTTGACGCCCAGACCTGGAACCAACCAACGTAATGGATTAGACACGCGTTCCCAGATTTTTTTTGGATTGTTAGTCTTTTTCTTTCCCATACCAGGCCTTGATGATAGCAGTCTTTAAGTATCTCGTCAACAATAAATTATGCTATACTTTGCTCTATGGTCAGAAATTTTATCGTAGCTGATGTTGGGGGTACACACATACGTGCAGCTTGTTTCCCAGCCCAAAGTCAAAAACCCACGGTCGTAAAACGGATCAATACCAAAGGACCCGGCACACCACATGATCGTTTGATCAACCTGATTACTGACATCATTCCAAAGGATGAGGAGATTGCTGCAATTACAGTCGCCGCTCCAGGACCAACTGATCCATACGAAGGAATTATCTTAGAAGCACCCAATATCCCAGGCTGGACTAACCTGCCATTAAAAAAACTGCTGCAGGAACAATTTAATGTTCCGGTAGCAATCGGTAATGATGCTAACCTGGCCGCTCTTGGTGAGTGGCGTTTTGGTGCTGGAATCGGGCATCACCACTTGGTGTATATAACTGTCAGCACAGGGATTGGTGGAGGGGTTATTATCAATAACCAACTGCTGCTTGGTTCTCACGGGCTTGCAGCTGAGCTGGGGCATATCACTGTAATCCCTGATGGACCTTTATGCAGTTGTGGTCAACGGGGACATTTAGAAGCCGTCACTTCCGGCCCTGCCATTGCTCGCTGGGTGGAACAAGAGCTGAGTCAGGGAATTCCCTCAAAATTACCTGTAAATCGACCCATCACAGCAAAAGATGTCGCGCTTGCTGCCAGTCAAGGGGACGAGCTTGCCCAAGCCGCGCTTGCCCGAGGCGGTACATACCTTGGGATCGCAATTGCTGATTATCTCCATGTTTTTAACCCAAGCGTGGTCATCATTGGTGGTGGTGTCTCCAAAAGTGGTGAAGCTTTCTTTAGCCCTCTTCGCACCGCAATGAGTGAACATGTATTATCCAGTCAGTACCTGGAAAATTTAACATTAACCGCCTCTGTCTTGGGTGATGAGGTAGGGTTGATGGGTGCCTTGGCTCTTGCTCAAAAATTGGATGAACCCTCACCATGCCCGTAATAACCAAACAATGGGAGGTAGCACCAGCACCTCCTCCAGAAGCCATTTTAGAACTGAGTGGTTATCCTCCAATACTTCGTCAAATTCTATTTAACCGCGGCTATCGCACGCATGAACAAGCCCGGCTTTTTTTAGAAGCCCAAACCCCTCCTGGGTGTCAGCCAATAAATTTAAGAAATTTACCCAAAGCAATAGATCGTATAAAACATGCTATTAAGCATCATGAAAAAATAGTCGTTTATGGTGACTATGATGCAGATGGTGTGACTGCCACAGCATTATTAGGATTAGCATTGAGATTAATGGGTGCCGAGGTAAAAGAATATATCCCCAACCGTTTCGATGAAGGCTATGGTTTAAATCTTGATGCCATGCGCATGTTGTTTGAGGAGGGCACCAATTTAATCCTTACGGTGGATTGTGGAATACGCTCGTGGGATGAAGCAGATTATGCTCGCTCCATTGGGATGGATCTAATAATCACTGACCATCATAGTCCATTAGGTGAGCTTCCACTGGCTTTTGCAGTTATTAATCCGAAACAGCCAGGAGATACTTATCCTGAAAAGAATCTCGCGGGTGTAGGCCTGGCTTATAAATTGGTTGAAGCATTATCCCAAACAGAACAATACCCAGACCTGGATTCACGGGATTATTTGGATCTGGTAGCTCTCGGCACGGTTGCTGACATGGTCCCATTAACCGGAGAAAACCGCTCCCTTGTGCGCTCAGGTTTGGAATTTATTCGCCAGCCACATCGTCAAGGTATGATGGCTCTGATCGGAGTTTCCGGGTTGACTCCATCCAGAATTACCGCCACAGATATCGGTTTCGCTTTGGCACCGAGGTTGAATGCTTCAGGCAGGCTGGAATCTGCCTTGGCTTCATTACACCTATTAACCTCGCAAGATCCTATGGAAGTAGGTCAGCTTGCTCAATGGCTGGAGATACAAAATCGTGAACGCCAAAAGATTATGCGTGACATTCAAACCAAAGCTGAAAAACAGATCATCATCGATGATCAAATTCCACTTCTGCTATATGCTGCAGATCCGGATTATAACGCCGGAGTGGTTGGGTTAGCGGCCTCCAGACTTACCGAGCAGTTTTATCGTCCATCGATCATAGCCAGTATTGGTGAGAAATATACCCGCGGTTCCTGCAGAAGCATACCAGAATTTCACATCACTCAAGCTTTAGACCAATGCAAGGAATTGTTGGAGCACCATGGTGGGCATGCTGCTGCTGCAGGGTTTACAGTCCGTAATGAGCTTCTTCCAGATTTAGTTGCCCGGATGCGGAACATTGCTAAAGAACAGCTCGAGGAATTGGATCTACATCCGAAAATCTTTGCAGAAACAGAGATTCCGCTTTCTGATCTTAAACCAGATCTGCTAAAATATCTTAATTGGCTGCAGCCTACCGGCATGGGCAACCCGATGCCCGTTTTTATGTCCAGGGGTCTAAAAGTGACACGACAAAAGGCAATCGGTGCAGACGGCTCACATTTAAAATTATCGGTGACTGACGGTAAGATAACCTATGACGCAATTGCCTTTCGGCAAGGTTTTTGGATTGCTCAACTCCCCCAGAAGATCGATTTGATGTACTCTTTTGAGCTTAATGAATTCAATGGTCAGGTTTCTCTTCAGCTGAACGTAAAAGATATCAGAAAATCTCTTAACCAATAACACTCCACAGGTCAATCGACAAAACGATATTTTATTAACGTCCACAATGCAATGAATGCGTCTATCATCTTGATCTTTTTCCCCTCTGAATAATCACGTGGATTAAATGTTATTGGAATTTCGTAAAGCCGAGCTTTGCGTTTTAGGATTTTGGCTGTGAATTCAGGCTCGAACTCAAACCCATGTGCATGCAGGGGGATATCTTGCACGAGCTGTCGGCGAAACAGTTTATAACCAGTTTCCATATCAGTGAGGATATTATTATATAGAATATTGGTAACCAGGGTTAATATCTTATTGGCAACCATGTTCCAAAATAGTACCGGCCTACGACCTGCTCCGAGAAACCTGGAGCCATATACCACATCTGCAATGCCTTCCTGGATGGGCCGCAGCAAGTTAGGGTACTCACGCGGATCATATTCCAGGTCGGCATCCTGAATTAAAATCAAATCGCCGGTCGCATTTTGTATCCCGGTTCGTACAGCTTTCCCTTTCCCCTGATTATGGTCATGAAAAATAACCTTGACTTTCCCTTCCTTGTTGAGGTTTTCCAGTATGGCTCGACTGCCATCAGTTGAGCCATCATCGATGGCCAGAATTTCATCGGCCAAACCTGTTGCCTGCACTCGGTGGATAATTTCCTCGATGGTTTTGACTTCATTATAGACAGGGATAATTATGGTTAATTTCATTCTAGTTATTGAACCTCAAGTTTATTTTATCCTATAATTTCATTATATAATTTCTATAAAAGCTGCATGCCATGCTATAATCATCCAAGTTATCTGTCTGAAGCCCTTTGGCGAAGGAGGTTGAGCGATGGATGCTTCTACACGTGCAAGACCAATTATGGGGACCGGAAGTGGTATATTTACACCTCCCATTCTCCAAAAAATTGAAGAAACTGGCTTGTCTACTCTGTGGCTGCAAGACCTGGCCCTGAAAATCCTTTATTTTCAGGGTTACCTGACAGGTTTTAAGATTGCAGAGGAAATGGCACTGCCATTCACAGGCATTGTTGATCAGATCCTTGAAAATTTAAAACGCGATAAATTCGTGGAAGTTAAGACCTCCCAAATGGGTCTTGGAGAAGGTGCTTATTTATATGCAATTACCGGCGCAGGTAGTGACCGAGCGCGCGAAGCAATGGAACGCAGTCAATATGCTGGACCAGCCCCCGTTCCAATCCAGGAATACAACGAATCGGTCCTTCGCCAGGCACAGGGTCGACCAACCGTTTCAAATCGCATGATGCATCAAGGTTTATCACATCTGGTTCTCCCGGAGTCAACCTTTGAACGCATTGGCCCAGCAGTTAATTCAGGCACCTCAATTTTTATGTATGGACCCCCCGGAAATGGCAAAACAAGCGTTGCCCGAGCCATTGGGAATATGATCCTGCATGAAAGTATGTATATCCCTTATGCCATTTATATTGATGGTCAAGTCATTAAAATGTATGATTCGGTCAACCATCAGCTATCTACCGATGAGGCTTCTTCATCTGGAACCGGAGCTACCGGTCGCACAAATGGTAGGCGGGATTTACGCTGGGTACGAATCAGACGACCTTTCATTATTACCGGTGGGGAATTGACTTTAGCCGGACTTGATTTGGTATTTGATGATGTCCACAAGTATTATGAAGCACCTTTTCAGATAAAGGCTAATGGTGGCATTCTGCTTATTGATGATTTTGGTAGGCAGCTCGTACGTCCGCGGGATCTGCTCAACCGATGGATTGTGCCCCTTGAAAATCGCATTGATTTCATGACCCTGCACACCGGTCGCAAGATTGAGATCCCCTTTGATGTGCTCGTCGTGTTCTCGACAAATTTACCACCGCGCGATCTTGTGGATGAAGCTTTCTTAAGGCGGCTACGACATAAGATCGAGGTTGGGGACCCAAACTTTGATGAATATCGCGAGATATTTACCAGAGTTGCAGCAGCAAAAGGTGTAGAGTACAACGATGAGGGTTTGGCATATCTTCTCCAAGAATGGTATATCAAACGAGCTCGCAAACTGCGCGGCTCGCATCCTCGCGATCTGTGTGACCAAATTCTTGATATAGCTCGTTACCTGTCAGTTGAGCCAACTATGACGCGGGACCTTATCGACAGAGCAGCAAGTGCCTACTTTGTCGAGTTATAAATCAATCTCATGCCTGATTTACGTGACAATTCTTATTACCATAATCTAAAAAAACCAACGATATTTGCCCATCGGGGCTCCTCTACTTATGCTCCCGAAAATACATTAGCAGCTTTCAAACTGGCTGTCGACCAACATGCTGATGCCATCGAGCTGGATGCAAAACTCAGCGCAGATGGTCAAGTAGTTGTCATCCATGATGATACTGTCGATCGGACCACAAATGGTACTGGACGAATAAAATCACTGACATTGGTCAATTTGAAAGATTTGGATGCAGGTTCAAAATTTCCACCAGTATTTAAAAATGAAAAAATCCCAACCCTTGCAGAGGTTTTTGAAGCTTTAGGAAAACAGATATTTATTAATGTGGAACTGAAGAATTACTCTTCACCGATTGATGATCTACCGGATAAAGTGGTTTCACTGGTTAAGAAGTACGGTTTGGAAACTAGCGTCATGTTTTCATCTTTCAATATGATTGCACTAATCCGCGCTCGCAATCTTCTTCCTAAGATTCCCCTTGGATTATTAACCTTTCCAGGTTCCGCAGGAATAACACTTCGCTCGAAGTTGGTCCGATTCGGTCCGCTTCTTGCCTTGCATCCACATTACAATGATATCACGCCAAATTTGATCCAAATCGCTCACCATGCCAAGTGTCGAATTCATGCTTATACGGTTAACCAACCCGATATTATGCAGCAGCTTTTTATCGCTGGCGTGGATGGCATTTTTACTGACGACCCTCTCCTGGCACAAAAAGTTTTCGCGAAAAGTAAGCCATAACTTCTATGATCCCTTTCGCCTGGCTTGAACAAGCTTCCGAGCGCATTGGTCCATTTATTCATAAAACTCCGTTAACTTATGATGCTCAAAACAACCTGTATCTGAAGTGGGAAAATCATCAAGTAGCTGGCTCTTTTAAAGCCCGAGGTGCGTTGAATAAAATACTTGCTCTTCAAAATTGGGAGCTTGAACGTGGTTTGGTGACCGCTTCGGCTGGAAATCACGGGCAGGGGGTAGCACTGGCAGCAAAGATGAGGGGAGCACAAGTCATTGTTTTTGCCTCGAACCATGCCCTCCCCAATAAACTTATGGCAATGCAGGAACTCGGCGCCGATATTCGTCTGGTTGCTGGCGGGTATGGAGAAGCAGAAGGAGCTGGAATAACCTTTGCCAGAGCTACAGGAGCAACCTGGGTTTCACCATACAATGACGGAATGATCATTGCTGGTCAGGGAACCATTGCTCTGGAGATCATGCAAGAATTACCTGATCCCTCTTCGGTTACCTGGATCGTTCCAGCAGGGGGTGGTGGGCTTGTCTCGGGGATTGGCTGCGCATTGCAGATCATAAACCCCTCACCGAAATTGGTTGCTGTTCAATCAGAAGCCTCTCCCTTCCTTTGTGAAATCTTCCTGCACGGTACTCAGAAAGATGTGGAGGAACTACCAAGTATCGCGGATGGATTAGCCGGACCTGTTGAAGAAGGCTCAGTCACCATTCCGATGGTGAAGAATTATGTGACCAATTTCATCCTTGTGACTGAGACCGAGATTCGTAAAGCCATTAAATACGCCTGGTGCACATATCATGAACGGATAGAAGGTTCAGCAGCAGCCTCACTTGCAGCCGTGACCTCTGGTCGGATTTCAGTCAGACCCGCTTTGGTCGTGTTAACCGGTGGTAATATATCCCCTGAGGATCATGCACAAATTATCGATGACATCAATATGTAGCCCTATAGATTCAATAAATAAATGGGAATAACGCCTGACGAATTTATGGTAGTTTGTATGTCTCACCAGGTGAGTGATGGTGAAGTGGTCGCTCAGGGAATTGCTACTCCTTTGGTCGCTGCGGCATACCTTCTTGCCCGCCATACCCATGCGCCAAATTTATATTTTTCCTCCGCAATTGGTCAGGGTGTTTGCCGGTCTCCAGCTCCTCTGAGTCTCAGTCACGTTGAACGGTTATGGTTGGACCGGTCATTAGTTAATATAGGTTTCGCCCGGGCAGTGTGTGAAGTATTACCCACTTTTCATCCATTTGAGTTCTTCCGACCTGCCCAAATCGATCCATATGGAAATATTAATAATATCGCCTTTGGGAAAGATTTCCGCCACCCACGATTAAGATTGCCGGGGACAGGAGGAATTCCCGATGTTACTACATACTTGAATGAGATCATGTTATATGTTCCTCGGCACTCAAGGGTATCCTTTGTTCCTCAACTTGACTTTTGTGCCGGACTCGGGCATAATTCCGCACGCAAACACGGAAAGGGTCCACGTTATCTCGTTACCGATCTGGGACAATTCGATTTTGCCGAAGGTCGGATGCGAATCACCTCGTTTCATCCAGGAGTGACGATAGAAAAAATTCAGGCTCATACAGGATTTCCCCTGGAGATTTCACCTGAAGTTATGGAGACCGCACTGCCTACTGATGATGAATTAGACCTGCTTCGTAATGAAATCGATCCAATGAACATCCGCCGACTTGAGACACTAAGTGGTCCATCCCGCCGGGAGCTATTACATAAGATTATTGAATCTGAAAAGTGTATTCATGCTAATAACTAACCGTCTTTTTAGGTTGAGAATGCAATCCGTTTTTCGAAATATATTCTTATCATTAATAATCATTTCCCTGTTATTACCTATTTCTATAGGTCAGGCTGCCACCGGTGATGAACAGGCTCAGGCGTTGTTGGATCGACTTACTCCTCAGGAGCGTGTGGGTCAGCTCTTCCTGGTCACCTTTCCTGGTCCCGAAGCTGCGATTAGTTCAGCTACAGGCGCCCAAATTTATGACCTTATTGTCAATTATCATATTGGTGGTGTAATATTAAAATCCGAAAACGATAACTTTGTTGGTTATGACCAGACCCTCATCGTCGCCCAAAGCTTAACCGATCAGCTCCAAAGGGATGAATACAGCGCCTCTCAAACACCACAAATGAATCCTGAAACCAACGAAACCTTCACCCCAGCCTATATACCCTTGTTCATCGGGGTTTCGCAGGAAGGTGATGGATATCCATACGATCAAATCCTCAGTGGAGTGACCCCATTACCAAGCCAAATGGCACTCGGAGCTACATGGATTACTGATTTAAGCCGGCAGGTTGGTAATGTTCTTGGAAAAGAGCTCTCAGGGTTGGGATTCAACCTGTTGCTCGGACCATCATTGGATGTGCTTGAAACGCCAAATTCAGATAGCGGTGGGGATCTAGGCGTCAGGACTTTCGGAGGAGATCCATTTTGGGTAGGGGCATTCGGTCAAGCTTATATCGCAGGGATCCACGAAGGAAGCAACGGGAAGATGGTTGTTGCAGCAAAGAATTTTCCAGGTTTTGGTAGTTCCGATCGACTGCCGGAAGAAGAAGTTGCCACAGTTCTTTCATCTCTTGAACAACTTAAACAAATAGATTTGGCACCTTTTATTGCTGTAACCGGCAATGCCCCTGACGTTGTCTCTACGACTGATGCTCTGCTCGTATCTCATATCCGATATCAGGGATTTCAAGGCAATATTCGTGCAACAACCCGACCGATTAGCTTCGATCCCCAGGCATTTTCACAATTGATTTCCTTGCCAGCCTTCGATACCTGGAGGCAAAATGGTGGGGTTATGATCAGTGATAACCTCGGAAGCCGCGCCGTTCGACGTTTTTATGATCCGAGCGGTCAAACCTTCAACGGACCACTTGTGGCTCGAGATGCGTTTCTTGCCGGAAATGATTTACTTTATTCGGATAATTTCCTTTCGAGTGGTGACCCTGATGTTTATACATCATACATTCGTACATTAGCCTTTTTTGCTCAGAAATATCGTGAAGACCCTGCATTTTCCCAGCGTGTGGACCAGTCGGTACTCCGCATTCTGAAACTTAAATATAAAATTTATAACAACAATTTCTCAGTCACATCCACGCTTCCAAATCCAGATACCTTAAATACCATAGGGTTATCTTCCCGGGTGACCTTCAACATTGCCCAACAAGCAGCCAGCCTCATTAGTCCCTCTCCCGATGAGCTGAATATTGCGATACCCTCACCCCCTGCGCGGGATGATACCATCGTATTTATTAGCGACACAAGAGTATTTCAACAATGCAGCACTTGCCGCCAGCAATTTTCATTTGATGTTGATGCATTACAAAACGCCGTCATACGACTATATAGCGGCAGCGGTCAAGTCATCCCAAGCAATCTAAGTTCCTACACTTTTCAGGAGCTATCAGATATGCTGAACACAGGCACTGGATTATTGCAAATAGAAAACGATTTGCGTGCGGCTGATTGGATTATATTTGCGATGGATTCCGTCACAAGTGACAATCCGGTTTCACAAGCGTTAAAACAGCTCCTCGACTTGCGCCCTGACCTCATTCAAGGGAAGCATTTGATTGTTTTTGCCTTAAGCGAACCGTATGCCCTTGACGCAACGGATATATCAAAACTTTCTGCATATTATGCCTTGTACAGTCGTTCCAGATCTTTTATAGAAATCGCTGCTCGGATTCTTTATCACGAGATCCAGCCATCCGGTCATCTCCCGGTCTCAGTCCCTGGCATTGGGTATGAAATTCTAGAAGCCACCTCCCCAGATCCGAATCAGGTAATCCATATTTATCAGGATATCCAAGGCTCATCACAAATCGAAGGTACGCAAACACCGGCCCCTACCCCTACCTCCTTGAAAATTGGGGATTCTATTTCTATTCTGTCAGGAATTATTCTGGATCATAATGGGAACCAAGTACCGGATGGAACAATCGTGCGATTTACCCTTTACCAGAATGGTGAAAATGTTCCCGCACAAATTACTGAAACCCAAACATCTCAAGGCATTGCCCGTGCAAATTTTGTGATTGACCAGTCCGGAGAAATTAATATCCGGGCAGATAGTGGATCAGCTGTTAATTCCGATATATTGACTTTTGAAATCCCACCAGAAGCGATTACATCCGCACCTCTTATACCCACGCAAACACCAACACCTTCGTTAACCCCAACTATCGTTCCAACAATCACACCAAGTGCAACACCTCAAGCCACCCCAATTCCTGTCAATGTTCCTAGCCAAGGAAATTTGGATTTCGGAGATTGGCTGGCTGCACTCATCGTGATTGCCATAATTAGTGGAGCTAATTATTGGCTGATTAACTTAAAAAGTGGACTCCGTTGGGGAGTTAGAGCTGCCTTACTTTCAATAATTTGTGGAATGTTTACTTATATGTATCTGGCTATAAATATGCCTGGGAGTGAATCCATTATTCAGCAAATGGGAACCTGGGGAGTTCTTTTAATCGTTATAATCGGGGCAGGTATTGGAGCCGGTGCAATATGGATATGGCAGATAATGGATCTGCGTCACATCAAACCGGCTTAAAACATTTGCTTCGTCACTGTTCAATGGACTTGGGCAAATTTAGCGGCTACTGGATGGGAGAAGCATTTTTAGGCGAGTGTCCTTTTAAGCCATGGGTTGAGCGTTCGAGCCGCTCCACGCTCACTGCCCAGATATGGGGGGTTACCCCCTGCTTATAGCCTTATATATGATTCAGGGGATGAATGCAGCTGGTCACCCTGTGGTGATGCTGTGCTTGCAAGGCCTCTATGACCTGGTCAAGAAATTCTTCCTGTAGGACATGGCGGCAACGATATAGTTTAATCCGTTTTTCGTGTATAGTCGTAGGAAATCTACCAGCTCTGGAGGAAATTGCTTCCCATAATCAATAAGCTACGTGAGGCGAGGCTCCTAGATTGTATAGCGGGAAGATGTCGCAGTGCATGAACCACTTCACCCATCATCACGCATCTTCAGAGCGGACTCTAATGCACTCAACTTCCACCGATCACTGTTTGAATAAGTTTATATCCTTCTTTATCGAAAGCCGAGGCGACCGTATCCTGGAGTTTTTCCCCAGGGGTTAAAGCAACCATATAGCCTCCTCTGCCTCCTCCTGTGACCTTCGCTCCCCAAGCCCCTTTTTCGAGAGCTAACTTGCACAGGTAGTCCAGAGTCTCATGGGAAAATTGCATATCGGTCAGGATTTTGTGATTATTCGTCATGATCTTTCCCACGGTTTCCAAATTGCCAGCTTCAAGTGCCTGTTTCAAGTCATAAGCCTGGGCTGTGATGAGCTTGAGACGCGATGCAAAAAGGTCAGGATCATCTTTCTTTTGCTGCTCGGTAACTTCATCTAAAAGTGCCGTATTCGCTGTGATGCCGCTGTTGGCTAGGACGATTTCAAATGGTTTTGGAGTTTGGATCTTTTCGAAATGTTGCTGACCGTTTATTAATTGGAATAGAAGAAGCCCGCCATAGGTTGAAGCGGTATTGTCAACTCCACTTGCAACCCCATGATAAGGGAATTCACCCTGCCAGGCTACCCGGTTTATCTCTTCAATCGAATAGCCTAAATTGAATTCTGCATTCAATGCTCGCGCAAGTGAAACGCAACTGGCAGCGCTGGCTCCCACCCCACTTCCAGCCAATAATGTTCCCCCAAAGGTGATCTTAATTGGGACCATTTTAACGTCAATGTTCATGACTTCGAGAATTCTGTCAATTGAGCGCACCTGCTGTTCCAGTTTCTTCTCCTTATACCCTGGAACCTCGATCCGGTTATCTTCCAGAATCCATCCATTGCCAGAGTTCCTTTCTACTGTTGCCATCGTTTCGTAGGGAATTGCCGAGACAATCGCCGGTACTTCTTCCAGGACAAATTGATCACCTATCAAGATTGTTTTTCCAAAACCTGTTCCGTTAGCCATTCGATTTCCTTTCGATAATTTGTTCCATTTCCTCGATCAATTTTTCTTCTTTACCAATGGCCACCGTGGTGGCAGCCGTCAGACTATGGCATGCATCAGAAAATCCACCCAGTTTACTCGTCGCTTCGGGAAGCAATATATTGAGTCCCATTGCTCTTGCTGCCCTGATCTCTCCTTCTAGATAAGGAGAAACCCTCATGGAAATCTTCACCTCATTAAACATAATAGCATCAAACCCCGGGATTTCATCGGGGATGATCTGAAATCCTGCGAGGTATTTCTGGGGATCAATAAGGTCCATGCCCTTGATCGCATCACAGAATGCTCCGATCATTTTTACCCCCATAGGAAAAAAGCGCTTTTCGACATGAAACCACTGGATGTGAGGCGCTTGTTTCAATTCGCCTGATTGAAGCCTTGTGATCTCTTCGTTAAATACCTTCGTCCTGATCGCCTTTAATTCTTCTACCATCCGATCCGCCTGTGGTGAAAACCCCTCCAGGCATACCCTGACCCCCATGTCTGGTCCATTTTGGTAATAACCCACTCCCCCCAATAGATCAAGATAGTCACCCACTTCAGTACAGGGTATTTGGCCTTTGGAACTTGTCAATAGGTACTGCTCCCCATTAGCTTGTTTCCTGATCTCGATCTGGCCTTGCTGAACGGCTTCCAGGGTAGCTTCGCGGTTCTGACTCACCAGCTGGCCATCCACAAAAAAACCGTCTCCCACCGCTCCTATGGCTGCGATATGAGCCATGTCACGATTGACTGGATCAAGAGTCAGCGCAAACAGATAACATGTTGTCGAACCCGAAATATCTCGATCCCCTTTTAATCCATGCAGATCAGGGTCAAGATTGTGAACTCTTGGATCGGTTGAGGCTTCAGCCACATGGTGATCCAGGATCAGCGTCAAATTTCTTCCCTTATTCAATTCGGAAAGCAGCGGTGCGATCCTGCCAGCAAAATCAGCAAATATAAGAATGCTTCCCTCTTGTTCGTAAACCTTCCTTAGCACTGCGGGATAAGGTTTTTCCAAACAGAAGCGCTTAACCTTGAACCCTTGCCTTTCAAATGCGCGAGTGAGTATGGCGCCTGAACTAAGCCCATCGGAATCATTGTGGTGAAAGATCTGGACAGTCTTTTCAGGCCATTGTTTGATTTCCCGAATAGCCTGTTCCATCGCGTCAAATAAAGTATTCAACATTATTCTCCTTTACTTTATATTGGGCTAAAGAATCATAACACAATGGTAATAAAAATCAAGACGACTGAAATCACAATGATCTTGAGCATAATTCCAGAACGAAGCAGAGAAAAGTTATGAATTGGCATAGGCTAGTCTTTTTGCAGGGACGAGAAAAACTGAACAGCGAGAATTTTTGCAGCCTGAATGGAGCTCGGATCTTGATCGAGCGCTGGAAGAAGGAGTAAAACCAAATCAGATCACACAGCTCACTTGCATATTGCCCCTGCACCCGATGCGCGGCTGTTATCCTCGCTTCTGCCGTGGGTACTAACATAGTAAGTGGTACAATCTTCCCTGGCAGGTCAATCCCTGTCGTTTCTCAGGGTCTCCAAGCGTTCTCTGCGACTCGTTAAGCAAGAACGAAAGAAACAATATATTTTTATAACAGGTTTTCAAGATGAATCGCATCGAGAAATTAAGCACTGTTCGTGGCTTCCTGCTGGATATGGATGGTACTTTCTACCTGGGTGATCGGCTACTCGGGGGCGCATTGCGCTTCATTGACCTGTTGCGCGGCCAAAAGAAAGAGTTTCTCTTCCTTACGAACAATTCTTCCAAACATCGCAGTCAGTATGCCGAGAAAATCAGCCGCCTTGGACTTCCCCTCGCCGAAGAATCGGTACTGACGTCGGGGGAGGCAACCGCGCTGTACTTGAAGGAACAGCACCCTGGAGCAAATCTTTTTTTAGTCGGTACCCTATCTCTCGAAGAAGAATTCCGTCAGCACGGTTTTCGACTCGTACAGCAGGAGCCACAATTTCTAGTGCTCGGCTTCGATACAACCCTAACATATCAGAAGCTGTGGGCGTTATGCGATTTTGTTCGGGCAGGTGTTCCTTACATCGCTACTCATCCGGATTTCAACTGTCCCACTGAAAAGGGCTTTATGCCGGATGTTGGCGCAATGATTGCCTTCGTCAAGGCTGCAACGGGCAGGCAACCCGACCTGGTTGTGGGCAAGCCCAATCGACTTATCGTGGATGCCGCGGCCATTAAGATGAACCTGAAGGTCAACCAGTTGGCCATGATCGGCGACCGGTTGTACACGGATATCGCACTTGGTCAGACGAGTGGTATTGCCACCGTTCTGGTCCTGAGCGGCGAAACGAAACTTGAAGATTTGAAAGCCTCCCCATTTCAACCGGATTATACGTTCAAGGATCTGGCCGGAGTGGCAGATTGGCTGGAAAGGTACTGCTAGCCAATTTCTTCATGAACGCATGCCATCGTCATCAGTGTCGGTCGAATCTGCGTAGATCTCGCACCCGATTTGCAGCTACGAGGCTTACACCTGATGGTACTGGATCGCTCGGCCCTGCATATTCTATCGTTATGATAAGTACGGGGTGGGCATCAGTAGCCACAGCTTAAAATTAACGAGCCAGGGTAATAATTAAACTAAATACGATAAGAGCTGCAGCCACCCCAATTAATATTCGTTCACGCGTGGTGGAAAGAACCATCCTCAATGATGGGGCTTGTGGTTTCTTCGTAGGGTGGATGGGTGGGATCCAATTCCCGATTAATGATTGACGGAACGATTCGATATCCTGGGGACGTTCATCCGGGTGCAGGTTCATCGCCCAAAATATTGCCTTTTCAGTGCGAGTACTGATTTCTGGATTGATCTGTCGTGGAGGGGTCAAATTTTCTGGATGTAAAAATCGCTCGCGCGCTTCCACCGGCGGTTGGTTGGTGAGTAAATGATAAAGGGTCGCTCCAAAAGCATAAATATCACTACGCCGATCGGTGTGCCCTGTATCCCCCCCGTATTGTTCTAATGGTGTATAAAGCGCTGTACCCCGCCCTTGCAAAATTGTTATCGTCATTTCCTCAGATGCAAGGATTTTTACCAAACCAAAATCCACCAGTTTTATTATCCCGCTGGGTGTCACCTTGAGATTGCTTGGTTTTATATCGCGATGTAAAATGGGTGGTGTTTGGTTGTGCAAGTAGCTTAGTGCATCAGCAATTTGGCTTGCCCAAGAAAGTACCTCCGTCTCAGGTAAAAATACTCCCCGTTGACGTGCTTCCATCATCAATGTGCGCAAATCATTTCCTGGAACAAAATCCATCGCCAGGTAATCCCGTGGTCCAATTGAAAAGAAATCAGATACTTTGGGAAGATTTGGGTGATCCAGGCGCGCTAAAACCGTCGCTTCACGCAGGAATTGTTCGCGGGCTTGTTTGACAACTTCTTGCGGTAAAGTGCGGTCATGCTCAACCTCTTTAAGTGCACATTGTCGCCCTTCAAGACGAAGGTCATCCGCAAGATATAGACTGCCCATGCCCCCGTGCCCAATAATCCGGCGTATTTTGTAGCGACTTCTCAGGACTTCTCCAGTCTTTAAGGGCGTCGGCATGTTTTTTTATCCGTTGGCGTTTCGGATGAGGATATTATACCTTTGGTTTCTGAAAGAATGAGGGATTTAAGAAAACAGATGGAGTCGAGAATAATAGACGATATAACAATATTATGCTACCTTCCCATATCTTCCTTGATCGACTTCATATTCCTTATACCGGCGTCAGCTTCCCACCTTCAACTCCTAAAGGTGCATCGAGTGTGGCGATTGCCTTGGGGTTGAAAGAACACCAGACAATCAAGACTCTAATATTCGAGACAGCCAAAGAAGAACAGGTACTCGTCATGGTTGGTGCAGATCAAAATGTCATTTCGGATCATCTAAATAAAATCGTCGGTTCCCAGAATATTCAGCTCGCCAGTCCTGATAAAGTGTTCCAAACAACCGGCTATCACATTGGTTCCTTACCTCCGTTTTCCTGGCAGTCAGATCGTTTCAAGTCATTTTTAGATTTAGACATGATGAATGAGTCCATCTTGGCTGTTGGTGCTGGTGTATGGGGCAAAGAAATACTAATTACCCCAATTAATTTGGTACTTGCTAGTCGGGTTATAGTGGTAAACTTAACCAATCGGGAAAAACCAATAATCCCTTAGAATTAAACCGTGGTGTATTCAATAGTTATTCATTGCTAGATGGTTTCCAGAGAGAAATATAAAGGATAATGAGATGGCACTGGAGACTGAAGACTTTCCCTCATTGATCGCACAAACAGGACCATTGAACGGCCAGCGTTGGATCCTGAAAGGCAAGGTCATCGTTGGCAGAGATGACTCATGTAATGTAATCATCCAAAATCGTCAGGTTTCCCGCTACCATGCAAGGTTCGTCACCCTGCCTGAAGGTGTTCAATTGGAAGACCTGGGAAGTAAAAACGGAACCCACATTAATGGGCAAGCGGTGTTGGAACCCATCATCCTTCAGGACGGGGATGTAATCCAGATCGCATTTGCTCAACAGTTTATTTATTTGAGCTCCGATTCTACTTTACCTTTGGAATTACCACTGGAAAAACCCACCGAAATCGTTTCGGTTCCTAGACTGCTTCAATTGGAAAAACGTTCCCGTCGTGTTTGGATTGGGGATGACGAGTTGCTTCCTCCGCTTTCCGTCTCACAATATCAATTATTGCAATTATTATATGATAATCCCGGCCGTGTCGTATCACGATCAGAATTGATCCAGGCTGTTTGGGGAAAAGAAGATGCTGTCGGTATCTCCGAGCAAGCATTGGATGCACTTGTGCGTCGATTGCGCGACCGACTGTCTTCAATTAACACAAAAGATCAATTCCTGATCACTGTACGTGGTCATGGATTGAGGTTAGACAACCCACCCTTGATCAAATAACTGGTTAAATAAAATCGGGGCAGTTTTCCAGCCCCGATTTATTGTTTTAGCTGAGGTTCTCAGACATTGTCATCCGTAGTGCTGCGCTGAATACCTTATTCATGCGTGATATCAATTCCGCATCCTCACCAGATTCCGTTCGAACTAATAAACTGGATAGGATATCCATGAACTCGGGGGTAATTTCGTTTTTATGCTCCTCGAGCTTTTTTAGCAGCTCCTGATCTGAGGTGGCTGCTTCCAGAAGCTCTTGGATTAATGCTACTTCAGGCGGAGGTGCACTAGCTTTGTCCACTACTTCTTCAACCTGCCGTAGTTTACTAATTTTTTCTAAATCCCCCGCCTTTCGGGCTGCTTCCATTTCTTCATTGAAAATCTGTACAAAAAATTCATCCACCAAAGACAAATTTTGAGTCATCATCTCCTTGATATCTTTGGCTTGCACGATTGTATTTAAGTTCTTCCTTGCTAGCAGCAATCTTTCTTCCATTTGCTTATCGATCGCGCTTGTCATTTCCAGTAGTTGATCACGAAGTGTGATTAATCTTTCCCTGCCATCCGCGCGTGCCCGATCAATCTTATCGCTTAATAACCTAAAAAACTCATAATCCATTCCAGGCCTGGCAAGACTCACCAGGACACTTAATTGGGTTTCGTTGGGTGCTTTGATTACCATTTCCAGAAGTTTTTCTCGGGTTAATGATTTTCCCGCTGATTGTAATGCCTGGATCGCTGCCTCAACATCTTTAGACTGTTCCTGGATTTGCTTACCAAAGGTGGTCTTCGCTAATAATTTCTTTTGTAATTCACCCAGTCGCTTGGCTGATTCCTGATCCCCATTAACTGCAGAAGCCTCTATTAATCGATTAAGCAGGTTATAAAAGTCGCTATCAAATCGGGCATCTTCCTTCGAAGTAATTTCTTCAATGCTTACATCCGATGCATTCATCAATCCCTGTAGCAGATTCATTCGCTCCTGTTGCGCCTGGATCATTTCTTTTGTGATTCCATCTGCTGCCAGGATGCGCTCCACCATCGTTTGTATGGTAAACATAGCCTGTGGTTGAAGAAGATAGGCTTTCCTTTTTTCTTGAGGTAGACTGTTGGTAACTCTGGTAATTAAAGGACCGATGATCCGTTCTTGTTCATTGATGGGCAGGCCAAGCTCGGGAGGAAAATAGGTCAGCAGCAAATCCTTACTTGGATCATGGTATACCAATGGCGTCGCAATCATCCCTCTAAAACCACAATTCGGACACGAAGCAAGATTGAATGCTCCTGAAAGGATTTTTTGTTTTGCAGTCGGATCCTCACCAACATCAAATAGCTGATCGATATCAGCCATGAGTGGCTGTCGGCAGTTTGGACAATTTATACGCGTCCTTGGCATGAATATCTCCTAATCGAAAACGCCCTCCATAGTAAATCCAGGGCAATATTATATTCTTGATAATCACTTATCAACAGTAATTAACTCCGTGGTATTGAAAAACATATGCGGGCTCCTTTGCCAGGCTGTGGGTCAGCCCATATTCGACCACCATGAGCTTCAATGACCGCGCGAGCCAAGTATAAACCTAATCCTGCACCTTTCGTGGTTCGTTTAGCAACGGAAGAACGGTAAAAGCGATCAAAAATATGAGGTATATCTTCTGGTGCAACGCCTGGTCCCTGATCACTGACACACACGATGACTTGTGTAGGTCGGACC
>Ga0315275_10001616_pt1 | contig 20007 bp, 22 predicted proteins | sample YL17G03_0_MG_FD_205557 | JGI IMG/M metagenome (GOLD analysis project Ga0315275, IMG submission 205557) | Sediment microbial communities from Yellowstone Lake, YNP, Wyoming, USA - YL17G03_0 | ecosystem: Environmental > Aquatic > Freshwater > Lake > Sediment | place: USA: Wyoming | collected...
CAGTGGTTCGGCCCTACCTCATCTACCGTCTTTGACCTTGTCAGGAGCGGTGTCCCGGCCCGTGAAGCTGCCGAGGTCGCACACGGGCTTCTGGGCGCGAGCCGGAGCAACGGCAGTGTCATGCGGGGGTTTCCCATCGGGATCTTTTATGCCCCGCGGTCGGTGCCCGAAATCAGCATCGCCTGTTCGCGCCTCACCCACCATGACATGGTCGCGGCCCATTGTTCCGTGTGGCTGAACCTGATGACAAGCCTGATGTGCCGCGGCACCCCGCGGGAGGAGGCGTACCGGGTTGCCTGTGCCCGTTGCACGGATGGGGAGGTTTTTACTATGCTGGGCAGCTATAAAGAGTACGCTCCGGTCCCCTCGCTTGATGCACTCCTCTGTTCGCATGCCGCGCTCTCCTGTTTCATGGGTGCCGCAACATTCGAGGACGCTTTAGTCTCTGCGGTAAACCTCGGCGGCGATGCGGACACGGTCGGTGCATGCTGCGGGGCGCTCGCAGGCGCAAACTGGGGGATGGGCGCGATACCGGAGCGGTGGATTCGCGATCTGGAAGACTATCCCAGGATCAGCTCGGTTGCGGATGAACTGGCACGGGTGGGGGAAATGTAAAAAAGATAATTGTGGAAAATCCACCGCTGACAATCAGGAGGGGGCAGTGGCTGTCCCCAATGTACGATCTCTTCCGGAGAAATCTTCTCCCATCTTACCTGCAATTTTTCAGGGATGCTGTCTCTGGCCCGCACTGCATTTTCTGATAGCGGGCGGGAAAACCACAGGCCCGAAAACGTCGGGTACCTGTCCCCCTACGTCAAGATAGACACCGATATGCTGCCGGTCAGCAACCTTTTGAAATATCTCAAGTTCGGGTTTGGCGGCGTAACCGATGAGATCTGTTATGATTTGCGGGAAGGAAAAATCACCCAGAACGAGGTCTGCTATGATCTGGCAGGAGATACCCTGACAAAAGAGAAAGCAACCCGGCTGATTGAACAGTATGACGGCAAATGCAGCGACGAATATATCAAAATCTTCTGTGACAATGTTGGGATTTCCACCGATGAATTCTGGGCCCATGTCGACAACCATGTCGTCAACAAAAAACTGTTCAGGAAGGACCCAAAGACCGGGACGCGGGTGCCGAAGTTTAAGGTCGGGGTGGGATTAAAGGAGTAAGGGATTTTTAATTTTTTTTTAGCGGTGAAAGCTCAAATTGCAAATCCATTTTTTTCAATTTTAATTGAATCATCTCGATTGATCAGGGCAGATCTATTCTTAAAAAAAGTGTATCGGATTGCCATTAATTAACCCAGTTGTGATAATTACGATCTCCTTGAGATATATTTATATCAATGACAAAATTATCATACCTCATGGATAGTCAAACCAATGTTTCAAATGAACCGCTCTCAATTTTTTTATTTTTTAATGAAAAAGATCAAAAAGAGTATCGATATTCGGATAAGAATTGTGAACTATATTTAATCGATGATTCTTTTAACCATAACAATATTTTTCAAAATTGGGTTCAAGGGGGTAAAATTATTATAAATATTTTATTACTGGATAAAATCTCACAAAATCAAAAATTAACTTTAAAAAATTTTTTTAATAGTGATGAATTTCAAAATAACCTTTTTAGATTGAAAATAAATTTTATTTACGATGATGAATTAAAAGAATACGCATTAGATGTTTATTGCGAATTAAAAAAATTGAATAAAAAAATTAGCGATTTTCAAAATATATTACTTTTTTCTAAAAAAGAACAAATCGATCATGAGATAATTTCTTCGAATATTGGATTGGACATAGTAAAAATATATTATGATGTGGATGCAATTTCTGAAACTTTAACGATTAATCCAAAAACAGGTTATGAATACCCTGAAGCCCTGAAAAGACAAATTGAAAATGAGGGAATTCTTGATGAAAGGTTTTGGTATTGGCATCCAGAGAGTACTAGATTATGGCGTATGTTGACATTTGCTCCTGACTATAGTGTCTATCATCAAACAAAAGAATTATTGACAAAACACATAACTCAAATTGTTGATGAATTATTTGTTAATGTCCAAAACAAAGATACAATAGATTTTATTGATTTAGGTGTTGGTTCTCCCGATAAGGATAAAATTATTATTGATGAAATTTTATCCAGATTTCATAATGATAATGAAAATAGTGATCATTTCAACAAATTAAATTTTTATATGTTTGATATTTCATTCTCTTTAATTCTACAAACAATTAGTCATATTCTACCAATCAAACGAAATCAAAAACCCCCAAATCAATTTGAAGTCATACCTATTGTTGGTGATTTTAACCATTTAAATAAAAGTGATTATCAAGAACTCCTCGGAGAACCAAACCCCAAATTAATTGCATTGCTTGGAAATACTATTGGTAATATATCTGAAAATGAGATATTGAATAACCTTTTACCCTATATTCAGGACAATGGATATTTATTAGTTGATGTTGAGTTTTGTGATGATATTACAAAAGAAGAGCTTCTCGCACCCTATTCTACAAGAAAAATGTTTAACTTTGTATTTCATCCTCTTCGGCTCACTGGACGAATTAAAAAAATTCCCCACGAAGCCTTCAATTCTTATAAGGTTGATCTAGTAAATTCTGATCGAATTGATTATTCATTTGGCAGAAGAGGAGCATCTCACAGTGTTTCTGATATAGAGGGATGTAAAATTGTATCAATGAAATATGATGATGGTCCTAATAAGGAATATTTGTTGGCATGGAGCACAAAATATTCGAAGCGTCAGTTTGATGCACATTTAATCTCATCAGGTTTCAATATTGTTCATGAATATCATCTGACTAATAAAAAGGAAAGTAAAAGTCCGAGATATGGATTGTACTTGCTTCAAAAAAAGTGATAATAAATGCGACAATATTTCTATATTTGGAAAGAAAATCCTCAAGATCATTCCACATTTTTACCATCTAAGGACCCCCATGTAATGAAACATGAAAATGTTACGTTGTATACTGAATTGTCTGATGTAAAAGAAAACACAAATTCTCCAGATTTTAAGTACGATTGTTATATTATTAATAAATCTAACAAAGATGAAATAAGTCAACATGCAAATAGCCTTGCTTTATGCATCTCCAAAATTCTTTACTATATATCCCGAATTGAGGTTAAAAAAAATATTAATGGTATAGATCATATATTAGCCATTGATGATGATTCCAATCTTCAACAAATTAGCTTTTTTAAAGTTACGTCAACAATATCAACATTGGATGAAATTAAAACAGACATTAATGCTATATTCACACTCGAAAAAGAATATAGTGAATTATTATTTCCTCCAATTATTACATTAAAACGAAGTCTAATTTCCAATAACTTTTTTTCAGAGATGAATATTATTTTTAATAAAATTGAAACTTCCATCAAGGATTTAAAATTGAAAAATGAAAAAACAAAGAAAAATTTTGACACCTTTGTAAAAATTTTAATTGAGGGCATTAAACTTTTAGTTGCACTTTTACTCACATTCGTAATTGGATATTGGTTGGGATCAAGATCCCACCCCTAAGTTTCACTAAAATCTGAAGGTGATTGTATGTTAAAATCGATAATATATCGTTGAGATTACGATTGCGTCGTTGAACTTCCCCATTTACGATTAATTTGCATGAGGTCATTAGTACTTAAGGGCATTGCTGCAAGTATCTATTTCTCCCTTTGGATAAAAATGAAAAGAATTGATAGAGCAGGGGATCTTTCCCCTGCCCCTTTTTGTTCATATCGCATTACTTTGGGGTGTTCCCTCCGGCTTCCATATGATCCAGTACCCGGTCCCACATAACGAGGAGCCCGGGGATGATCATGTAGGCGAGCAGTCCGGCTCCTAAGAACAGGAGCGATATCTGCACTTCGGTTTCCATGCCTCATCATCCAGTGACTTATGCCAGTGCCGGCTTGCTGTCCGCCCATGTCTCGACCTTTGCGAGGATCGCGTCGTCCGAGTAGGACTGGACCGTGACCCGGTCGCGGCTGAACGTGACATTGTACAGCTCGCCGTTCGGGTCGTGGCACCGGAGCGTTACGGAGAACGAGTCGTTCTCTGTGTCATGGACCGGTGTGCCCGCGTGGGCTGCGGTTACGTTTGCTGCCGCGAGCAGGGCTGTCGCACCCGCATTGTAGCCCGCGATGCTGTTGAACCGGTGGGAACCGATCCCGGCGGTCCCTGCAGTGGCGGGGTCCTGGTACACGAACCGGGTTGTGTACGCTTCCCGGCTCTTCTCCACGCCGGGGTGGTTTGTTCCTGCGGTCATGTAGGCCACGCACCCGAACGGGTTTGTGGTGATGACCGACTGTACGATACCATCGAACGTTGTGACGTCCGATATCGGGGCCGCGAGTGTGCGGACCGCGTTCTTTGTTTCGTTGCTTTGTACGAAATTTGCCATGTTTTATCACTCTCCTTTTTGTTTTCTGGCTTTCTCGTTTTTTTCACAACAAGAGGTTCGCATGAATCCTTCCGAAACCTTAGGATGACTCCGCCACCCTCAAGATCCGCTGCTGGATTCGCCTGAACCTTTGCTGTGTTTTTCAATTTCGTCGCCGGGGCCCCTTTGACATATACATATAGGCGTTATGGAGTATTGGGCGTGGCTGAATAAATTTTGAAAAGCGGAAATGGGGGCTCATATTTTGTTGGTTTGGCGATTTGAGCGCGGTGGGGGCGGGAAGGATTTAGGCAAAATGGGGTGGTGGGTAACGGATATTGAAATTATGAAAAGACTACAAAAAGACAAATTATTATAAACGTGATTGTAAACATCTCGCCTCTAAAATCCCAGATTTGATCTTCTAAATATCTAATTGCATCTGGTCCAATATTCTCATTAAGTCGGATCGAGTATAATCGACGCATTTCTTGTAATTCAATAACATCGGGATCGTTCTCGTTTACTTGCTGAGATCGCGCGATTTTATTAACAATTCGTTTTTCGAATACAAATGAATCGTAATTGAAGTGCGCACAGTTTAGATAAAATTCTGCCAACCCCCCGAATGTGCCTCCTTTTACATATTCAGAATCCTGCAATTCAAGAACAAAACCCTTTGTTACAAAAATTGTGTAAGCGTGATCCAGCAAATATTGGTACAAATACCCCTCATCGGTGCCGGATGCAACTCTTATTGAAGCTCCTTTTGCAAACCAGATTCTTTGCTTATTAAGCACCTCATTCAGAGTCTTATTAAATTCCGTTTCCGTTAATTGAAAGATATTCCCTTTAATCTCTTTGATGAGGGCATTTAAATGAAAAAAATAATGCTCCTTTTCAGTGTACCAGTAAGTCGATACGAGAGTAATAATGATAATTAGGAAACTAAATAACAGGTCGGATTTTCTCGTAATTAAAAAATCAATAAACATAAAGTGACCACTTTTTATTCTCTTTGCATTTTTAACAATTCCAGATTATTGTCGCACCTGTCGATAATCGCCCGGAGACTCTGCCCCTCCATTTCCTTGTAGATATCCTGTGGCAGGAGGATATATCTCCAGATTTTCGGCTGGTCTATTGGAGGTTGGGTACTTATTTTGGATAATTCGATGCACCGCTTTTCTGCGGCGAGTGCCTTCCTCTTGACATCGGTATCGGTTCTTGCATCTTTTTCCGATTTCGTCTCGACAATGAGCATGAAATCTTTCGTTCGCACGATGAAGTCCGGATAGTAAGGTACTAAGTGTCCCCGACTATTGATGTACGTAATGGAGAAGGCATGGACGTACTGGTTCAGTTTGACGTATGCCTCTACTAACGAATCGTTCTCCAGCTGATCTTCGGTGAACTGCCGCTCAAATCCGCCTTTATAGGGGAAATCAATATTGGGATAGATGCATTTTTTCGTGGTGATGGAACGCTCCATCCTGACTTTCATATCCTTGTAATTAGAGAGCTTTACCCATTCCGCTTCAATCACATCCTGTGACTGGGCTGTCTGGATGAATTTCATCAGCTGTGTTCGTACTTTCTGGGTAATGAAATCGAACAACTGCTGGTTCCGCAGTTTCTTTACATGGTTTTCATCATTGAAGTCGATGACGCGGCCGAAGAGGTGCTCGGAGATGTACCTGTCAAGGATCTGGACGATTTCCGTTGAATGCCGGGAGATCCAGACATTTCTCCTGCTCGTGCCGATGACATCTTTTGTTAAATTCCGCAGGAATACCTGATATGAGAAATTTACTGCCTTCAGTTCCCAGTCCTGTTTGAACTTGGTATCCGGATGGTAATCAGTAATAATGATCCGTGTCGGCTCAAGTTTATCGAATGGAACTTCATAGGTCTGGAGACCTGCAATATCGAAATATTTGAAATTCAAGTCCTCACTGGTGCGGTAGGTCAGGACGATCGGCCACGCGAGATCGTATCTGGCAATCCTGCCCGGATCAGCCGATATGAGGACACTCTTAGCATCAAGGCTGATCTCCAACGAACACCCGCTTGCGATGAGCGCTCCGGCTTCTGTCAGCTGGGTGTAGATCTCGTTATATTTCGGGTGTTCAACGACGAACAGGAGATCATATGAGTTGATAAGTGCCTGCCGGTTCTTGAGCCGTTCCAGGTTCTCGATTTTGTCATGATAATATTCCATCTCCGGAAACATCTGCCGGATACCCCTGCCGATGACCTGTTCGGTCAGAAGATCGGAATCGGAGCGGCGGAGGACGACCAGCACGCAGACGTTTTTCACATCAAATCCTTCCCGGAGCATCAGGACGGATACAATGATCCGGGTAGGGTTGTCGAGGTCGTCGCTGGTGAAGACCTGCGTCCGCAGTTTTTCGTAATCGTCATCGGACAGATTGTTCTTTCTTCCCTCATGGATAGTGACGACCTGTTCCCCGTTTGATTCATCACCGTAAGAGAACCCATCGCCATCGGTTTTCTCTTTGATATAATTCGCAATCAGGTCTGCCTCTGCGTTCTGGTCTCCAATGACAAACATGACTGGTTTTTTCTGGATCTTGAGCCGGACAAACTCCTTTTTCAGATTATCGAGCTTTGCGAGCCCTACGTCCAGCATGTGCTTCTGGGTCTCTGACAATTCGATGGGGCGCCCGGCTTCATCACGGTGACCGGTGACATCCAGTTCGGACGGCGGCAGTTTTTCGATCCTTTCAGACAGCAGGCTGCTCTTTTCGATGAAGATCTGCTTGACGAGCATTGCCCGCATCGCTTCGACAAGACCGTAATCATAGATGACATGCGGGAAATACTCTTTCCTCTTTCCCTTGATCACAAACGGCGTAGCCGTGAAATCATACTGGACAAAGACATTTCCCTTTCTTGCCTGAAGCGCTTTCCTGAGCACTTCGATGGACTCCTGCCAGCGCTTCTGCTCCGCGTCGCTGGCGTTCTGGACATGGTGCGCTTCGTCGTTGACGATGATGAGGTCGTTGTTAAACGTTAGGAAGTTCATGAACCGCTCGACACGGAGCGAGATGGAATCTGATTTCATGTCGATGCCGAGGTGTTCGGAAAGCGTGTCCTCCCGCTGCTTTGTGGTATCCATCAGCTGGTGCCAATTGGTAATGAGGATGAACGGGCTTTCCGTGACCGGGGAACTCTCCTGCAGGTCTTCCTTGGAGAAGATCTTGAAATTGAAGTCGTCCCGCCATGAATCCGGCATGAAGATGGTTTTCCGAATATCAGCGGTATCCGGCAGCCGTTTCCCGTCTTTTGTCTTTCTGCCTAAAAACGAGTCGAGCAGGCGTTCGTAGACGATGTTTCCCGGGGCGCAGAGAAGGAAGTGGGAAGCGAAGCGCTTGTCATCGTTCCTTACCCGGTTCCAGTACTGCCAGATGATGATCGCCGTGATCACCCATGTTTTGCCGGTGCCGGTTGCCATCTTGATGCCGAAGCGAGGATGCCCGATCTTTTCGATCCCTTTTTTCAGGTTCTCCCGTTCAAGGAGACCGGAAGAGAATGTCTCAAAGAGTGTTTCTACAAGCGGGACACCGAGTATTTCGTAGCAGTACACGATGGCTTCCAGCGCACGGCGCTGGCAGATATGGAAGGTATCCGCTTCATGCACCTGCTCGGAGAACCACCAGTTGAACAGTTCCCGGGTGACATCGGTGATCTGTTTTCCGTTGACCGCAGGATACCCGCCTTTTGCCCAATCTTCGATAACCGGCTCAATCGCCTTTGCGAGCGGGTGCTTCCCGAAGAGTTCCGTCTTGGACTTCTTTGCTGCCATGCTCATCGAAGATCGATCTCCTTTGTTCCCGCTGCATCGTTGCCGAACACGTCAACGACCCGGACGGCGATCGTATACCGCTTCCCTTTCTCCAGCGTCTTCTCCGCAACGACCGGCACCGGCTGATCCCCGCGCCGGTCCCGGATCGCCTGCCATTCGCTCCGGAAGACATCGCCATTGTAGTCCCAATCTACCGTCCAGTAATCGATCAGGTACGCGAAGTTCTTGGCAAGGCATTTCTCGATCTCGGGGCGCTTGCTCTCATCCTTTAAGGGTAGATCCATGACGACAAACTGCTCGATACGGACTTTCACACCGAATGTGTTTCCGTCCAGTCTCTTGATCTCGGGCTCGCTGATCCGGATGTAGGGCTTCTGGTAAAAGGTGATCTTCTTTGCCAGTTCGGGATCGCCCAGCTTCGTGCTCCGGAGGTATTTGTACACGTCAGACGGGATGATCTTGAACTCGGTATCGCTCAGCTCCTTTTCCTTGTTCTTTGCCATTTTCTTATATGCATCATCGAAATCATAGTCATAGTCCCACGCAAGGATGACCAGATTCCGGTACCCTTTCCCATCCATAGACCGTGCCAGCCGCGCCAGATCGATCGCCTTCTTCGCCGTCATCGCCCGGTCTGGCTCGCAGACATACACAAGCGTGCTCTTGTCCTCTCGGGAGATGCCGAAGCCCTGCATATCGGGCCGAAGAACTGCACCGTAGAGCTTGAGGATGATCGCATACATCTGTTTGAGATTGACCTCTTTAGCGTAGATTAGCTGGCGCTGGTAGTTGCCAAGATTTTCAAGAACGAATGGATTCGAATTTTGATTCACAAGCCTGCTACGGGTAACCTGCACCGCTGTTTTCGAAATGTCTGATAATATCCACCTTCTACCGAGTCTTTCAGCGACTGCTCCAGTGGTTCCGGAACCACAGAAGAAATCAGCGATAAGATCACCTTCACTAGAGGAAGTATTAGCTATACGTTCAAGAAGACGTTCGGGTTTTTGTGTAGGGAAATCTAATCGCTCCTCAGCCATAGGATTTACAAGTTTTATATCAGTCCATAGAGAGGTAACCGGTTGGCCTGGCCACTCATCAAGATACGATTTTTTATTAATACGTTGCTCCTTTGACTCTGGAAAATACAATAATCCTGCATCATCAAGTGCCTTCATTCTTTCTGGGGATACACTCCAGCCATATTTTGGCGGTTTATATCCTTTGTATTCATATATCAGTGACGGTCGAGGTTGTGAGGCATTTAAGGGAATCAGATTGTATTTCCTTCCATCACCATCATCCCTATTGAATCTGTTAAGGTAAGGATCATAAGGATCTTTGTAGAACTGAGGGCGAAGTAAGAAATTTTTTGATTTACTATAGAGAAGTATCGTATCTGTAATTCTTGGAAAGACTTTCGCGTCCGGGGAGGTTGTTCCACCACGACGTTTCCATACAATTTCATTTAAAAAATTTTCTTGACCGAAAATTTCATCCAATATCAGACGTAAATGATGCGAAATATGCCAATCACAATGAACATAGATACTACCGTTTTCAGAAAGTAGTCTCCGCATTATTTGAAGCCTTGGATGCATCATATCGAGAAAACTATCCAGTCCCCGTGACCATGTATCGGTATAGGCAAGCCGCTCGTTTATCGGCAATTCCTTTTCATACGTTGCATCCCCGATCTTGACCTCGTTATTGAAATTGAAGTTCTCCCCGGTATTGAACGGCGGGTCAATGTAGATCAGATCAATCTGCCCCGCGTATCCCTGCGCCAGAAGTGCCTGCATGACCAGCAGGTTATCCCCCCAAATCAGCCGGTTCGGAGATTCGGCGATCTTCCTGCCGTTCGTTGCGTATGCGGATAATTTCCGGTCCCGGATATCGGCAACGTTCGGGTAGACCTCTTCTGCCGTCTGGAACTCTAAATCCTTGGGATTGGGCTCTTTCCTCGGCTTGGATGCCCAGATTAGCCGGGCGGTGTCTTTCGCTTTGGGTTTTTCCTCGCCGTATTTTGCCCGTTCTTCCTGAACGGAAGGTGGGAGATTGGGGGGGTCGGTTGGGGGCATGGGGGATCACCAGGGGATTTTAAATTGATTTTAGGTCATAAGTACAAGAATTTTATAAGTGATGCATTGTGTTGTTGAGAGATTAAACGTTCGGGATTTTTCATTTAATTTGTCTTGTGTTTATTATATACGAAATCAGTTTCTGAAATGATCGTGGACCAATTGGATTGTTATGTGAATTGATAGCGAAATTAATAATAAAGACAAAGAGTGAGAGTTCACTGATAATAAAATGTCTAAACAATGTCCAATTTGCAGATCATCAATGAGAAGGTCTGGCCAATTGAAAATGACAAATCCGTTCACTGGCCGTTCTCGGATGGTTCAAGTTTACATATGCACACGATGTGGGTATCGGACACTTGGATGATAAAATGCGTCAAGATTTTGTTAATTTTTTCAAATCTCGAGGATATATTGCAAAAAAGAGTAATACATATGAATTACTTGAAGAGTTCAATAAGACAAAAATCTCAAGAAATCTCTTTAATTTTTTACAGATTCACCCCTCATTTAGAATATTATTTCGAGCGATAATAAAAACGGGTGAACAGGCCGTAGATCCTGATCTCATTTATTCCAAAATGATTGAACAGTTCTCAAAACTTGATACTTCAATAATATACTCAGTTCAATGCAACACATGTAAAAAAGATATTTATTCCTTAAATATTGCAGAAAAAAATTTTAAAATTGGTGTTAATGATGCATTGCATTGTGCATCATGTCGAAGAACTATCTATCCTAAATCAATACAATTTCACCCAGTTTTTGATGTTTCAAAAAATGATTTAATACGATATTTAAATTCAATATCCGAAAAATCCGGATTATTTTTGTCAAATATTACATTATCGTGCGTTCATTGTGAAAATACATTCAATACGATTGAAGATATCTCCAAAGTAAACCTTGAATGTCCAACTTGTAACAATACAAGATATGTAATTCCAATCTATTTCCTTGAAGATGAAATTAAAAAATTAATTTCTAATAAACACGGTTATTGGTTCGAATGGTATATTTGGAAAAAATTAGAAAAAATGAACCCGGCTCACAGTATATTATTGACCAATGAAACCAACAAGTCAAAAAAGTATGATATTGATGTTTGTCTGTTGAAAAATAATCAAATAATTGCTATTGAATGCAAAGACACAAGTCAAATTGATGATATTTTTAAAAATATAGCCTATATTAACGAAACAGTTGATAAATTCGTATTAATATCGACTGAAAATGTAAATCAAGATAAACTCGATCTATTAGAAAGTCAATTAACAAGTGAATTTTGCTATATAGAACCAAAAAAAATTGATGCATTAGAAAATGAAATAGCAAATTAATTGAGATATTTGTTGTTTACTCGATAGAAAATAATTTTAGAAATTAAAATGCGCAATTCAAATCATTAGTACTGTCGAACTTCACTCTCCCCCTGGCACCTCCTCCACTATCTCCAGTACCTCCGCCGCCCGTTTCACAACATCAGCATCTACCCGTTCAAACTCCGGGTCAACGAAATCCATAACCCGCATTGCATATGACCCATCCTCCGCAAGCCTTCTTGTCACGACCAGCCGGCATAGGAGCCGGTCCTTCCCGTTGTCCTGCTCCACCAGCTGAGAGAGCCGCTCACGGCCATATAGTCCATCTTTTTTACAATATCCTGGCACATCTCGTTCAGCCAGCTCGAAGTATCCATCATCCATTCATGTTCGCCACTACCCTTGAAAACCGAGTCGTTTATACCCTCAACTTTCTTTGTTGATCAGGACGTGGCGACCTTCAACACAATTTGTTGCGCTCTTTTCTAGTATCACTACTCGCAGGCATTTACTGACGCAACGAGCCGCCAGGCGGTTCAGCGGGCATCTCTTTTAATGATGGTATACGGTCTGCCCAGCTTTCGACTTTCTTCCGTATCGTGTCATCTGAGTATGCCCCCAGAGTGAACCCTTCGCGTGAGAACGTCAGGAAATAAATTTCGCCGTGTGGATCATGGCATTGGAGCGTTGCATCATAAGAATCGTAACTTGAATTATGTACCGCGATACCCCCATGTGCCAGAGCCAGCCGGTTATCGGCCATAACTGCCTCAACGCCGGCATTGTATCCTTCGAACGTGTTGTAGATGCCTTCATTGCGACCTATAAATGTCCCGTTGGAATCTTTGTACAGGACTCGCGCTGTGTACGTTTCATCCAGTTTTTCAACAGGAGCGTGATACACTCCACCATCAGAATAATCCATGCATCCAAACGGATTATCAGTGACGATCGATTGGACAATCGTGTGGAACGTAGCCGCATCCGCTATCGGGTTTGCAAAATTGCGTGTCGTAACTTTGGTTTGGGAATTTTGTCCGGGACCGGTCTTTGTGTCCACCGGATATTGTTGTGCGTCAAGGCATCCGGAAAATGAGAGACAGATTATCAGAAGAATGACGAAGATCGATTGGATCAGAATGTTGTGTGAATGAGGAAGTCTGGCAGGATTTTGTATCATTAGATGGAGATGCGCGGTGAAAAGCAAAAAGATGATTGAACCGGATTTCGAGATACTTTACCATCTTCACCCGCTCATATCCCGGAGTATCGAATTGACTGTTTCCCGTAAATCTCCTGCCCGTTTCGCAACCCCGGAATCCAGCCGTTCAAACTCCGGGTCGATGAAATCCGTAACCCGCGTCTCGTTCGATCCGTCACCAGCAAGCCTTCTTGTCACGACCAGCCGGTACAGGAGCCGGTCCTTCCCGCCATCTATCTGCGCCAGCTGCAGGAGCCGGTCCCGGGCCGGTTCATCGTCCATCCTCATTACCGTCTCGTGGCAGAGTTCACTGAGCCATACCGATAAATTCTCCATCCATTGATGTATGCCCGTGCCCTGAAAGACCGGGGCGTACTTGATCTCAATTCCCGGATCTCGATCTCCACGGCGCTGCACAGAGCGACCATGCACCTCGACTCCGCCAACCGTGATCTCCATCCGCTCGGACCAGAGCCGTTCGCGTTCGTCTTTTGTCATTTCCATAGACTGAGTCATTGTAGGATCTTTCATCGGTTGTTCTTTTTGTGCACCACCCTTACAATCACCGTGAGGAGCTCGATCCCGTGGTCGCGGACAAGCTCTTCCTGTGCCTCCGGTGTCAGCGCATCAAAAATTTTCGTCACGCTTTCACCCCCATCACCCGCTCAACCGCGAGCCGGGCTTCGGTTGCCCGCCCGGCAACACCGCGATCGACTTTTTCGAATTCCGGGTCAATATAATCATCGACCCGGTTCTCGTGCGAGCCGTCGTCCATGATGCGCGAGGTCACGACCAGCCGGTAGATCATCCGGTCCTTCCCGCCATCCTGCTCAACAAGCCGGAGCAGCCGCGTCCTCGCGTGGTCGTTCATGTTCATCACGGTCTGCCGGCAGAGTCCCGCGAGCCGGTTGTCGATGTCCGCCATCCAGTCCGGGACATCGTCCTTCCCGTACGGTGGCGTGAACTCCAGCGAGATTCCGGGATCTCCCTTATAGCGGACGAACCGCACGTGCACCTCGACACCGCCGAGAATAATCTCGTTTCCTTCGAGCGCCAGTTTCATGGCCTCGTCTTCCGTCGCTGTTACAATCTTTGTCACGACATTCCCCCCGGTTCACCATTTGTTTTCATTATCCGTCCTTCCTGACATTCAGCCGTGCCCCCTGAAAAACAGGGGTTTTTCTGTATTCCACGATCTGCAGTCCGACCCTGCAACCGATCGCCTGCTGGAAAGCATCCATTAGCGATCATTTTAGAGCCCGTTTCGGGCCTGGTTATGCCCATCCGGCCCCGATAATCCCGTATTCTCAAAACGATGTACCGGAATTCGCCCTTTTGTGCAACCTGATACCCTTCCGGGCACCTGTTTTCGGGGTGGGTGAACAGGAGTCTCCGACGGAGACTATATCCTTTAGGATCATGCCGGACATGCAAGGTCTCGCCTCCGATCCGGTGACTGGGATCCTGGATCATCCAGGCCGGAGATGAGATCCTAAAAAACCTGTTTTTCCGTGTTTCGGGATCCATAGTCTGACCCATCAGCCGATCCTCTGTCCAAAAGCGTCCATTAGCGATCATTTTGGAACCCGTTTCACACCTGATTTGGACAATCGGAGTGCAATACTGGCAGATCCTCCTGTCCATGTACCGAAATTCGGCATTTTGTGCAACCTGATACCCCTTCGGGCACCCGTTTTCAAGGTGGGTGAACAGGAGTCTCCGACGGAGAAGGTAGGATAAGGGAAGATTGCCGTCGTCAGGGTGGATCGGGCACTCGACCGGTCGGTCTGTCATACCCATAGGAGGGTAATCCGGCATACTTATACCCCCTCCGATACCTGTTCCGGAACGGGATCAGGTCCTGCCGGAAGTGCAGGGGTCCGGGTCACAACGGGATCTTTTCTCTTTGAAAGTGCAGGTGCCTTGTCTGACGCTTGCACCTTTCCAGCCGGAAGTGCCGGTTCAGCTTTCGGCCTTGGCAGCTCCAGCGGATACCCTATTCCGCTCATGACCGAACCGTCAGCCTGGAGTTCGAGCAGCCGGTCCTTTTCGATCAGGAAAAAATGAAATGATCGACGTGGCGACCGTACCCAGAACTCGCGGGCATCGACCGCATTTTGCGGGACGCGGGCGAGGTGCCGGATCTCGCGTTCGTAATTCTCTAGGATTTCCTTGGTATCGCTCATATCCGATAACATCCGTTTCACTTTGACAAACGTGACCCGGTTATCGGTAAAGAGGATGAAATGGAAGTGATCGCACCGGCCTTCGGAGACCGGCAGGACCTTCCCGCGTTTCATCGCGATCTCATACGCTTCCTTCAGCGCGACCAGCGGCGGCCGTCCCCGTGTCATGCAACCCCTCCCTCACAGTCATCATCGCTGCGAACCGGCGGGTAATCCTGTGCCGGGAATTGTTCCCGCACCCTCAGCTCGCGCGGAGGCAGGCGCGTCCGTACTGAAATATTATAGTGATGGTAGTGCGTCCGCACGACACTGATGCGGTACACTTTCTCGCCACGGGTGCGGATCAGCCGCGTGATTGCCTGCGGGATGAGGTAGAGCGGGATCCCGGTCGCGCACGTTGATTTGGCGTTCGTCATTCCGTCCGCCTCCGTTCTTCGATCTTTGTCAGCCTGCGGTCGAGACGGGCGATCTTCTTGTTCAATCGGTCTGCGATCCGTTCCTGCTGCTCGTAGCAGGAGAAGATACGATCGGCGCAACTCTCCGGTGGATCTTCTGCCGAATCAATTCCGGTACTATAGGAAGTATCCGGAATCCTGCCGGCATTCATCGGCCCGTTGAACAATACTCCCAGACCGATGATCACCCGGTTCCGCTTGCCACCCTGCCGGAAGCTCGTCCCTTCCGGTTTTTCAGAAATTTCTTTCTTGTTCCTGTTCTCCTGTCCGGTCCCGGCCATACCGGACGCAATCTGGTCCGGCTCGGCCACATCCTGATGATTTATCGATTCAATCTCCATATCAATCACCTTTCCTTTGTTTTTGTTCAAACTCCATTCCCGCGAGAGAGCTTCCGCTCCTTTTCGCACATAAACAAACGCCGACCCGGCCAGAGCCACGGCTACAGCAGTGACTCAGAGCGCCCGAACCCGGACGGACGCCGGGCTAGCCGTGCATCCGTTCAGGAATCAGCCCGCCGGATCGGCGGTCATTGACGATGTATACGAGAAGAGACGGGTGAGATCATACCGGCCGGGGCGCCCAAAGAAAAATCCCCGGAACCGGTGGCCAGAATATTCATTCCATGTGACGGGGCGCAAAACTGCAGTTGGCGAAGACTGATGTCGTCTTCTTCAGCCAGGCTCATTAACGAGGGATCGATTATGGCTCCCATCACTCCGCACACGGACAGCATGGACACATAGCAGAACCGGGAGATGCGGACTGACGCCTTTGGTGCATATCCGAACTTCCGGGTTCTTCTCGCTATCCGTTTGCAGAAATCTTCGGTCATTGTGTATATTTGTCTGTTTTAAAGTGAAGCTGATAAGGCTGGTGGTCGATGCGAAAATATTCGCAGTCATCCGAGCGGAAACGCGGAATCGGGGCGCGTAGCATGCCCGGATTTCGCTTGTTGGGGTGCACGATGATCACGAGCGCAGGAATTTATCAAAAATCCGGTTTTACGGGGAGATTTTCGATGAGATTGGGAGAAGGTGCGGCAATTTGAAGGGAGGACTTTAAGGAACATGGGGAATGTTGTGGATTAATCAATAGAATTACAATTGAAAGAATTAAGTCTGAAAAAAATTTACGCTTCAATATACTGCAATTCTTCTTCGGTTAAATAGTAAGTAATCTTCCAATTTGAAATTAAATAGTCAATTTCGTTAACAAAATCATCAATAATTTCTATCAATTTCATTTTTTTATCGTTAATAATTTCAATATCTTCTTTTAAAATTGTGATATTCTGAAGCCAATTGTATAATTTATCTCTATTTTCATGAATAAAATTTGGTAAATCTTCATGATGACCTGTAACTTGTCCTGCCAAAATCGGGTCATAATCTTTTTGAATGAGAGTATATTTTAATACAATTTTAAAATCTGCTTCATAACTATCATCGAAATTTCTAGATTGGTCTAAACGTTTACATTCCCCCATAAAAGGAATCCAGTAAGGATGAAAATCTCCATCAAATGTTTTATGAAATTTTAGTAATTCATTATAATTTTCATTAAAATCTCGAGTTAATTTGTCAAGGACTAATGAAGTAAATATTAATTCATCATCATTTATTTTCAATAATCGCTTCGCAGAACGTATAATCGGAGTTCTAGAAGAACTAGATGGAGATCGAATTTCAACCTCTCCAGTTAGATATTTATGAATGAGATCCTTCCAGTGAGCCTCATAGAAAACCTCAATCGGATACATGTTATAGATATATTTTCCAGTTTCTAAAACACGCTTAAACTCCATCAACTCATTCTTTAGCGGAAAGAATATGGATCTCGAAATTTCACCTATTAATTTTCCCTTTTTTTCATTATTCATAATATTTATTTGACGATACATGAGAGTCGAATACCAGAAAGTAATTAATGCAATTATTGAGGTGACACCTAATCCTACAATTTTGTCAATTTCAGAAGGATAACTTATTGATAAAGATATAATCGTAATCAATATAACGAAAAAGAAGAATGACATCGCACCAAATGGATGTTTTTTAAAGCCTATCATGACACCAATAAATGCGGATATATAAGAGAGCGCTATAATTTCCAAATTTGTTCTAAAAAACAAAGAACTCAATGAGAGTAGTCCACCAATAAAAATAAAGAGAAACATCCAACGATCTATATAAAGAAAATTATAGAAATTTCTACAGATTTCCTTTATTTCTTTTGTATCTACAAAGGTCATAATGATTCACCTTTTGAGAATAAGGTATGCTTTGAATTTAATGTTTTTGAAGAAATAAATAAGGATTTTCAATCTCGATTTTCCTGATCATACGTTCTCCATTTCGAATTTTTTCGGTTAAAATGACATGCAGAGCCAGTAATTACTTTCACACCCTTCCCGCGATCCCTTAAACACCATCATCTGTGATTCTGATGGTGTTGTATTCTAGCTGCCTATTATCCTGACATCACTGTCATCACGAATGGGTGTACATGGGGAACCAGCTTGCCAACCTGTCAAGGACACGCAAACCTGTTTAGGTGCATTGCCCGAAATGTAAGGTGTATGTTAGGTTGGATGTGAGGAATGCAAGATAAATTTTTTACCGATATGTTTATTATAACTGACAAAAATTATAGAACCAATGAAAAAAAAGTTTCCAGAATATTATTATCCTACTGACAGCGAGTTGGAAAAATTATGGGAAGATTGTATTTTCATTTTTGATACCAGTGTCATATTGAATTTATATCAATATTCTGTTAAATCGCGTGACGAATTTTTATCCATATTAAAAAAGATTTCAGATAGAATTTGGATCCCCTATCAAGTTGGTAAAGAATATCATTCACGACGTCCCCATATTATTCGTGAACAGAAAGAAAAATATCTAAAAATTCAAGATAAAATTGATGAAATAAAAAATAAATTCATCTCGGATATCGAAAAAGAAAAAAGTGTTGAATATCACCCATTTATCGACAAAAATGAATTAAAGAAAAAAATTGGGGATGCATTCACTAATTTAAATTCTTATTTGAAAGATTGCGAAAAAAAATATCCAGATTTAACGAGAAAAGACAACATCGGCGAAGAAATTGACAAGTTATTTGAAGATAAAATTGGCGATGAATATACTCGCGAAAAATTAAAAGAACTCAATGAGGCTGGCAAGAAAAGATACGAACAAAAAATTCCTCCAGGGTTCTCAGATCAGCAAAAGGGCAATGACAAACAATACGGGGATTATATTTCGTGGGTTCAAATAATAGAATATGCTAAAATGAAAAACAAACCTGTAATTTTTGTAACTGACGATGAAAAAAATGATTGGTGGCTAATCCATGATTATCAGAAATCAACCCAAGAAATTATCTTACCTCATCCAGAATTAATCAAGGAATTTGTTTCGGAAACGAATAATCGATTTTACATGTATAATTCAGAAAATTTTATGAAATCTTATCGTAAATTCCTCAAAGAAAAAGTCAGCAATAATACAATTAAAGAAGTTCGAAATTTACGAAATCGGAAAATTCATCAAAATCTTTTTGACCTATATTCTTCCCTAGCATATGCTTCCCTATTGAAAGATCCAAAATTTTTAGAGGCGATTAAGCAACAGGAGAATCTTCAAAAACAATTTAATACCCCAGAATTTTTAGAGGCGATTAAACGACTGGAGAATTTTCAAAAACTATTTGGCTCAAAATTTTTTGAAGTGACGCGGGAGAAAATTGTCAACTCACATAATCAAGAAGATATTGAAGAAAATAATCAAGATTGAATCAATATATTTTTTATTTAATTAACAGTCAATTGTGTATTATTTAAAAAAAAAACTTGTTGGGTTGAATTGGCGAGAATAATTACGTACTGATGAAAAATTACGCCCCCTTCAGTTCAACCAGCTTGAGCGCCCGCCCCTTCTCGCAGATGTCCGGGGCGTTCCCGAGGATGTCGGTGACCACGTACTTCTCGCCATCCAGGATGCCATCCGGGCGGCACAGCTCATAGCTCCGGCAGTCTGCCTTGTTGCAGGAGACCTCGAACCTGATCTTGGAATTGACGATTGCCATGTCGGCACTGATGAGCGCCGTGACGGGGGCCTCCATCACCTCAACCGCGGTCGCGCCGTTCAGGTGCATGCTGCACTCATGGTGGGTCGTGCGCACGGTGACGACCCGGTACTTCCTCCCCTTCTGCAGGTTATGGCATGCCTTTTTCACCTTGCAGGTCTCGCATTCGGGAACTTCCCCTTCGTAGATGAACTCGACCCCTTGTCGTGCATATACCGTGCCGATCAGGGTTACCTTGGTCTTTGCTTCTGCCATGTATCTTACTCCGTGTAGAGCATGTGGACGAGCTTTTCCGCAGCCTCTTTTGTGAGCCCCATATCAAAAATGGTGAAGCGCTCAGGACGGATATTTTTTGCCATGATGAGTGCCTCCACCGCGATACCATCATCGATCCCGAC
>Ga0315275_10001617_pt1 | contig 20001 bp, 19 predicted proteins | sample YL17G03_0_MG_FD_205557 | JGI IMG/M metagenome (GOLD analysis project Ga0315275, IMG submission 205557) | Sediment microbial communities from Yellowstone Lake, YNP, Wyoming, USA - YL17G03_0 | ecosystem: Environmental > Aquatic > Freshwater > Lake > Sediment | place: USA: Wyoming | collected...
CACTTAAAAATACGGGGTAGATGGTGTCGAACGTATCAATACATTGTTCGCGCGGATAAGTCAATCCGTTGGGCCGAAGCGGGGGCTCCCGGGCTTGACGCGCACGCCGTCTTTTTGTAGTATGGTGTTCACCTCGTGGGGCTGTAGCTCAGTTGGGAGAGCGCTTGAATGGCATTCAAGAGGTCGCCAGTTCGATCCTGGTCAGCTCCACCAGAGTAACCCCTTATTTATCAGTCTTTCCTTCGATTTTGTCTTTTATGCCATAGACCCGTAGTTTCAGCGGTTTTCAATCGAACGTGGCACACCGGTGGCACACGGGGAAAAATCTGTCTCTTCACTTAGCTTTGACCTGCCCCCCTCATAGGGATCCAGTCCTTGTGAATCGTTAGCCTGGCAAGTCACTATGGACGGTATGGCTGATCGTTAAAGAATTCAATTCATCTGCAATCGATTCCGGGGCTGCCAAAACAGATATAAACGAGATATAATGACAAAATCAAAGTCAATCAGCAGGAATCCTTGTGAAAGCAATTGTCTATCAAAAATATGGCCCCCCCGATGTTCTTGAATTAAAAGAGGTAGAAAAACCTACTCCGAAGGACAATGAAGTCCTGGTCAAAATTCATGCGACAACAGTAACCATAGGGGATACGATCATGCGGAGTTTCAATCTCCCCATCCCTCGTTGGCAATGGCTCTTCGCACGAATATACCTGGGTATTAGAAAACCAAAAAGAGCTATACTCGGGATGGAACTGGCCGGGGAAATTGAAACTGTAGGCAAGGATGTGACACGATTTAAGAAAGGTGACCAGGTTTTTGCATCTACCTTCGGAGTGAATTTTGGCGGATATGCCGAGTACAAATGTCTGCCTGAAGACGGGATGCTGGCCATAAAACCGGCCAATATAACCTATGAGGAAGCCGCCACCGTTCCTGGTGGGGGGATGACGGCATTGCGTTGTCTTAGAAAAGGAAATATCCAGAGCGGACAAAAAGTTCTTATTTATGGCGCTTCTGGAGCGGTCGGGACTAATGCGGTACAGCTTGCCAAGTACTTTGGGGCAGAAGTGACCGGGGTCTGCAGCACCACGAATTTAGAATTGGTGAAATCTCTGGGAGCCGATCAGGTCATGGATTACACTCAAGAGGATTTTACTAAGAACGGTCAGACTTATGATGTTATTTTTGACGCGGTAGGCAAGATTTCATCTTCACGAGGTAAAAAGGCTCTTAAGAAGACGGGAGTCTATCTTAACGTTCATACTTCATCAGGTCGCGGCGAAAAGGCTGAAGAGTTAATCTTCCTCAAAGAGCTTATTGAGGCGGGGAAGATAAAGCCGGTCATAGATAGACGCTATCCGTTGGAACAAATGGTCGAGGCTCACCGGTATGTCGAAAAAGGGCACAAAAAAGGAAATGTCGTCATAACCTTGGAACACAATAATAAAACCTAACAAATGAGGAGGGAACTCATGAAAGCCATGGTATACACAAAGTTCGGGCCACCCGATGTTCTTCAACTTAAAGAGGTGGGAAAGCCCGTTCCCAAGGACAATGAAATATTGATAAGGGTCCATGCGGCATCCGCGAATGCCTATGACTGGCGGCACCTGAGAGCTGATCCGTTCTTGATCAGGCTCATGGGCGCCGGGCTTCTAAAGCCAAAGCACAGGATACTGGGAGCTGACATGGCGGGGGAAGTCGAAGCGGTCGGCAGCCATGTCAAGCAGTTTCAGGCCGGCGATGAAGTTTTCGGAGAAGGCGGCTACGGAGGCTTTGCCGAATATGTATGTGTCGATGAAAACCGAGTTATTCTGAAACCGGCCAATCTGACCTTTGAAGAAGCCGCGGCTGTGCCTATGGCGGCACTCACCGCTTTGCAGGGTCTTCGCGATAAAGGACGGATCCGGGCGGGGCAAAAAGTTCTGATCAATGGGGCCTCCGGAGGTGTGGGCAGTTTTGCCGTACAGATCGCCAAATCATTCGATACCGAGGTGACCGGCGTTTGCCGCACGACAAAAATGGACTTTGTGCGCTCAATGGGCGCGGACCATGTCATTGATTACACTCGAGAAGATGTCACCAAGAACAAGCAGGAATACGACCTGATCTTTGATGTTGCCGCGTACCGTTCGATTTCGGAGTATAAACGCATATTGAGCCCCAGTGGAATCTACGTCCTGGTAGGAGGTTCCATGGCTCGGATATTCCAGCTCATGCTCATATCGATGACTGGAGCCAAGAATATGGGACTCATCGTTGAGAAAATACGCCAAAAAGATCTGTTATTCATCATAGAGCTGATCAATGGGGGCAAGGTCCGGCCCATGATTGATAAGCGTTACCCACTAAACGAGACTGCCGAGGCCCTACGGTATCTTGAAGAAGGATCCGCCTGCGGAAAAGTCGTGATAACAGTTTAAGGGAACAATAGAAGGCGTCTTCCGGGACCGATACTCGAGTGATAGATCAGGGGGGCCCCTATCATTCCCCCCAAGTCTATGGTCCCGGCTCGGGAAACGCCGTGCTCAGGCCCGGCCCGGCCTGAACTGAGTTTCATAAAGGGAGGCATAAAGGCCGCCCTTGGCCAGGAGCTCCGCGTGGGTGCCCTGCTCAACCAGCCTGCCGGCCTCCAGCACCAGGATGACGTCCGCCGCCAGGATCGTGCTCAGGCGATGGGCGATGACGAGGCTCGTCCGGCCCCGCATGATGAGCTCCAGCGCTTGTTGGATCAGCGCCTCGGATTGACTGTCCAGGGATGAGGTCGCCTCGTCCAGGACAAGAATACGGGGGTCCTTGAGGATGACGCGGGCTATGGCGACGCGCTGCTTCTCACCTCCGGAGAGGCGATAGCCCCGCTTTCCGACCACGGTGTCGTAACCTTCGGGCAGGCCGGCGATGAAGTCGTGGATGTTCGTCATCCGGCAGGCCCCCTCGACCGCCTCCGGAGTCGCCTCCGGCCTGGCGTAAAGAAGGTTGGCCCGGATCGTGTCATTGAACAGGAAGGTTTCCTGCGTCACCATGCCGATCTGCGACGCCGGCGTGTCCATGGTCAGGTCGCGAAGGTCGTGGCCGTCGATGCTGACGATGCCAGAGGGTGGGTCGTAAAGGCGGGGCAGGAGATAGGTGACGGTCGTCTTCCCCGCGCCGGCCGCCCTATCATTGACAGGGCCGCGAGGCGGGTGATAGATTCCCGATATAGGTCAGGATTGGAGGTTCCTCGAATGGAGAAGGACGTGAAAAGAAACCAACGGCGTGAATTCCTGCAAAAAGGTCTCGTCGGGATATGCGGCGCTACCCTGATCCCGCGGACATGGGAGACTTCTTCCGGAGAACATGGGGAAAAGGGAGCCGTCCCCTCGTTGGCCACCCGTGTGCTCGGGAGAACCGGGATCGAAACCCCGCTGATGAGCATGGGTACCAGTGGTGCCACTGACCCCAGCTTTATCCGGATGGTATATGATGCGGGCATCAAACTTTTCTTTTCGGCCACTTATTACGGAGAGGGAAACAATGAAAGGCTGGTAGGCGCGGCATTGAAGGACCTGCCGCGCGATTCTTTTGTCGTCGGAACGGCCGCGACGCCCGAAGGGTTCAATCCCCGGGAAGGCACCCTCGCCAAGGACATGACCGCCCAGTCCTACATGAAAACGGCGGAGGAAAGCCTGAAACGGTTCGGGCTCGATCACGTGGATGTCCTATTGTTGCCCTTTGCGGCCAAAAGGGAAGCCGTCCTTTCCGATCCCATATTGAAGGCCATGACGGAACTCAAGAAACAAGGCAAAATCCGCTTCGCGGGTATCGCCACGCACAATTCCTGTGAGGAGGCTCTTCGGGCCGCCGCCGATGCCAAGATCTATGATGTGGCGATGACCGCGTACAATTACAAGACCGAAAATAAGGAAGCCATGAACGAAGCCCTGGCTTATGCGGCGCAGGCGGGGCTGGGCATCGTGGCCATGAAAACAACCGCCGGGGCCGCCCGGGATAAGAACAGGACAAAACCTCTGAATACCGATGCCGCCTTGAAATGGGTGCTTCAGAACAAGTCCATATCGAGCATCGTTTCGGGAATGTCGACGGTCGGAGAATTGCAGAAGAACCTGGAGATGATCAAGGACCTGAAGATCTCCGATCAGGAGCTGAAGGACCTTGAACTGGCGGATCTTGGATCGGAACCCGGTCTTTACTGTCTGCAGTGCCGGAAGTGCATACCCCGGTGCCCGAACAATCTGGATATTCCCACCCTGATGCGCAGTTATATGTACGCCTACGGATACCGGAATGTCGAGCATGCCCGACACACACTCGACACGGCTGACGTATCCGGCAAGCCGTGCGAAAAATGTGATGTCTGCCGCGTAGCCTGCACCTCAGGTTTCGACATCAAGGACAGGATACTGGATATCGTCCGATTGAAGGATGTCCCTCTGGATTTCTTTAAAGCATAAGCCATGACTTGACAACTCCGGTCCCGCCTGCCGGGCTCCGCAATCGTATTCTGAGGAGGCGACCATGCGATATTGTAATCCAACACCCGAGCATATGCGGCTGGGGATTGATAGAGTTGGCGAAATGTTCCGAAAATCGATTGAAATTGGCAATAGCCTTGACATTCGAACGGACAACGCACCTCAAAAAAAAGATGGAATTAATTTATGTCATTACAATTAACCGCTTAAGATGCGCTTGGTTAGATTCAAGATCGTGGGCCGGGATATCCGGATTCAGACGTCGTCCCGGAAGCTGAAGCCGTACTTGATGGCCTCGAGATTTTTCTCGATCGACTTGTCGGGGAGAAGTTCCTTGATGTTGAGGAGGAGGATATTGATCCCGATGTAACGCAGGATGCGGCCCAGGGCGATCATGTTGATGAAGATTTTGCTCCCCATGAGGGAGATGGCCACGTTCTCGAACCCGTAAAGTGTTCCGTGGCTGCTCTGAATGCTGCAGGCCACGGCGGCCTCTTGGCAGAGGCTCTCGTCGATGACGAGCGTCTTGGCCGGAAACCATTCCCTGGTCCTGGTGAACTTGATCAGGACGTCGGCTTCGTCGATGATCGGGTTCTCGATCGGCCGGCTGGAGTAGATCAGGTCGGCGCTGATCATTCCGCCGCGGACGGAGGCGTCGTAGGCCAGGCCGAGGGACACTTCGCGTCCGAGCTGGGAGAGGATCTCGGCCAGCGTGTAGGAGAGGAGCTTGATGCCCTGGCCGGCCTCGCCGACGATCTTGATCTTGGTTTCCCTTTTCTCCGCGTCCGGCTCGTCGATGATCTTGAAGATGTTCTGGATCTTGAACCCGAACATGCTCTTTTCGATGAGCACGCCCTTCTCGAACCCCAGCCTGGCGGAGAAGTCGATAAACCTGTTGTTCTCGGCGTAGGCGTACATCTCAAGCTTCCAGCAGCCTTTCGCCCGGAGCTCCGTTTCGGCGTGATGGAGGAGGGCTTTGACGACACCCTTCCCCCGGAACTCCTTCAGGCTGTAGATCCAGTAGATCGTGAAGACGTAGTGGAAGAACCAACCGAAAACGAAGGCCACGATACGCCCGTCCGCTTCGACCACGTAGAGCACGCCGTTCTCCTCGCGGCAGAGCTCTTGCAGGGCACTCTCGGTGAAGTTGGCTTTGAGGACCCGGCGGATTTCGTTGGACTCGAGGGCGTAGATCTCGTCGATGAGTCGGCCCATCAGCCCGTTGACCGCCTGGCAATCCTCTGCTTTAGCTTGCCTGACCGTCATTTTTGACGACTCCCAGTTCATGGCCCTGGAGGAGGCCCTCCGGGCCGGCTTTGAGCTTATAGTCCTTCTTCAGCTGGGTCAGCATTTCGTGACCCGATTTGAATCCGATCCGGCGGCCGTAGTTTTCGATGCAGAACGCCATGACTTCAATGAAGGCGAATCCCGGCCACTCGACGGCCTCCCGGACGACCTTCTGGAGGTGGACGACGTGCAACGTCGAGGTCCGGGCGAACCAGTGCCTCCGGTTGCTGGTGATGATCCCCTGGATGTTCAGGGGGGCGTACGGGGTTCCGTGGGGCGAGGTCAGCGTCTTCACCCCCGTCGGAGTCGTCGGAGCCGTCTGTCCTCCCGTCATGCCGTAGATGCTGTTGTTGATGCAGATGACGGCCAGGTCGACGTCCCGGCGGGCGGCGTGAAGGAGATGGTTGCCGCCGATCCCGACGAGGTCGCCGTCGCCGCTGAAGACGATGACCTTGAGCCGGGGATTGGCCCTCTTGATCCCCTCGGCCACCGGCAAGGCCCGGCCGTGCGCGGCGTGGACGCTGTCGACGTTGAAATACCCGGCCGCCCGGCCGCTGCAACCGATGCCTGAGACAACCGTCATCCCCTCGAGGGGGAGGGCCATCTCGGCCAGGGCGAAGGCGGTCTGTTTGAAGACCGTCCCGATGGCGCACCCCGGGCACCATGTCGTGGGCATCCTGTCCCAGTTGATGTAGTCTTTATAATCCACGGAGATGCTCCCGGATTTCCTTGAGGCTGATCGTCCCGCCGAGGATGCTGATCCCCAGAACGTCCCTCTTCAGGACCTTCTGAACCTCGCCCCGGTATTGACCGTCGTTCATTTCCACGACCACGATCTTCCGGTGTTCTGCGGCGGCGGCCCGGAGTTCGTCTTCGAGAACCGGGTACATTCGGACCGGCTTGAAAAGGGAGTATGCTCCGGCGAGCGGGGTCATCACCCTGTGGGTGATCCCGTAGGAGATGAGAAGGGTGTCCGCGGCCGGGTTCCGGCGGTAGTCGTGGAAATTGTAGCGGGACGCCGTGTCAAGGATCTTGGCCTTGATACGGGCATACCATTCTCGGTAATAACCGGTGTCCTTGGTTTTGGGGACGCCGTCTTTCGCCAGGAGACCCGTGAAGTGCCGCCGCCCCTCCCCGAGGGGAAGGAGAGTCCGGGGCTTCAGCTCGACCGTCACGGTGTCCAGGTCGACGGTTTCCTGGAGGTGGGCGACATACCCGTCGAGAAGAAGGATGACCGGGCTCCTGGACTCTTCGGCGGCGTTGAAGGCCTCGATCGTGAACCGGAAACATTCCTCGACAGATGATGGGTAGAGGACGATGGGGACATAATCGCCGTGGCTGCCGTGCGCGGCCTGGAGGATGTCCCCCTGGGCCGGCAATGTCGGCATGCCCGTGCTCGGCCCGACGCGTTGAACGTTGACGACGACGAGGGGGACCTCCATCATGTGGGCCAGGCCGATGCCTTCCTGCTTCAGCGACATGCCCGGCCCCGAGGTGCTGGTCATGGCCTTCCTTCCGGCCAGGCTCGCTCCGATGGCCATGTGGATGGAGGCGATCTCGTCTTCGGCGTGAACGAAGGCGATTTCTCCTTCCCGCTCGGCCAGGGCGTGCATGATCTCCGAGGCCGGGGTGATGGGGTAGGCGGCGAAGAACGTCATGCCCGCCTTCAAGGCCCCGCAGGCCACCGCATCGTTTCCCATGACCAGGCTTTTCATTTTTTCTTCGGCTCGACCTCGATCGCGAAGTCAGGACAGTACCGCGTGCAGAGCATGCATTGGGTGCATTTCCCCAGGGAGGCCATCTCGTCGACCCGGAACTCGAGATTTTTAACCGGGCAGATGGTGATGCAGGTCGAGCAATGCTTGCAGTAATCGGGGACCCAGCGGATGTGCGGGTCGATCGGTTTGCCGGTTTTGACCATCAGCGTCAAGGATCCTGGGCTGTTTTTTCCGGAACCCGGTCGAGGCCCATGTGGAAGACCCGGTCGGCTTCGCGGACCCTGAGCCGGAGAAGCCAGAGGAGCACCGCGATCGAGAGCCAGAGCCAAGCCAAAAGAACATAAATCGAGGTCCGCTCCCTGGCGGTCCGGGGGGCGGCCAAGATCGCCTGTCCCGGAGCCTTCTCGACGGTCGCCTTGACCGCGGCCTGGGGTGCGTCCTGGGACCGGGCTTCACCGACCCCGGATGCGAGGATCGAAACGAAAGCCACGACAAGCACGGCGGAAGAAACGGGCGAGCGGCGGCCATTCATAGCAGGCTCCATATGGACATGACCACGGTATAGGCGAAGGCCGCCCAGGCCAGGGCCGTGATGACCTTTCCTTTTTTCAAGAAGGGACGGTTGTCGATGAAGGGAAGAAGAAAAACCATGATCAACCCGGCCGCCATGAACAGGACGGCGACCAGCTCGCCGTTGAGACCCAGGATCCGGGCCGGGAAAAGCTTGAGCGTCTGGAACATGAACAGAAAATACCATTCGGGCTGGACCCCCTCCGGGGCCGGCGCCATCAGGTCCGCCTGGGGGCCGAGGCCCGGGGCGAAGATCACGGCGACCGTCAAGAGAAGGCCGACGAGGACGAGCCAGATCCCGGCTTCCCGGAAAACGAAGTTCGGCCAGAAGGGCAGGCTAGGGATCTTCCTCTGCTTCCGCTCTTCCTTCAGCGGAATGCTCATCCCGTGACGCTGGACGAGGAAGAGATGGACGCAGAGGAAGGCCAGGATGGCCAGCGGGAGGACCGTGACGTGGAAGACGAAGAAGCGCGAGAGCGTGTCTCCCGTCACGTCTTCGCCCGCGCGCAGGAGATGGCTGAGCCAGGGCCCGACAATAGGGATCGCCTTGGGGAGGTTCGTCCCGACCTTGGTTGCCGAGAGCGACAGCTCGTCCCACGGCAGAAGATATCCGGTGAAGCCGAAAGCGAGCGATACGCCGAGAAGGAGAACTCCGGTGAGCCAGCTCGCTTCACGCGGCTTGCGGTAAGCCTTGGTGAAAGCGATGCCCAGGAGATGGACGAGGACGAAAGCGATCATGAACGTTGACGACCAGCTGTGGACGGAACGGACGAACCAGCCCAGCGGGATTTCCGTCATGATCCGGGCGATGCTGGCGTTGGCCTCGGCCAGGGTCGGCCTGTAGTAGACGGCCAGAAGGACGCCCGTGACGATCTGGATCACCAGGAAAAGGAGAATCAAGCTTCCCGTATAGTACAGGAACGTGTGCTTATGCCGGGGGATCTCCTTTTTCGCCAGGAATCCGGTCACGGCCCCGATCCCCAGGCGTTCTTTCATCCAGGCCCGTATGGCGTTCATCGGTTCACCCTTGTTTCCTGACGACCAGGGCGTCGCCTTCGACGGAGACGGCCAGACGACGGAGCGGCGACGGAGGCGGGCCGGCGATATTGAGGCCGTTTTCGTCATACCAGCCTTCGTGGCAGGCGCAATAAAAACGTCTCTGCTCGGTGCGGTAGGTGACGTTGCAGTCCAGGTGAGTGCACACGCCGACGAACGCCAAATAGCCTCCGTCCTCCGTTTTCCGGAGAAGGCCGGGCTTGTTGCCCCAGGCAAAAGTCTTGACGACATGAGGGGTCAGTCCCTGGACGTCCGCGAGCGGCACGGAAACCTGGTCGGGCTCCCGTTCCGGAGGGATCACAAATTTCATGAACGGGCCGACAAAGGCCGCGACCAGGGCAGCCAGCCAGCCTCCGATGAGACTGTTCAGAAAGGCCCGCCGTGAGAACAGGGAATATGGGATTTTCATACGTTCCGCCTAAAGAGCCGTTTCATTTTTCCGGCGATGATCGTTCTCCTCAGTCCTTCGATGCCGTCGGCCGGCCGGACGCTTTTGGGGCAGACGTCGTTACAGCGGAAGACCGTGTCGCAGCCCCAGACCCCGTCGGGACCGTCCACCTTCTCCGCGACCGAGAAGGGACGCTCGTCCCGAGGGTCCAGAACGAACCGGTGGAGCTTGGCCAGGGCCGCGGGCCCGATGTAGCGATCGTCCCGGGTTGCGACAGGGCAGGCGCTGTAGCAGCAGGCACACAGGATGCAGGTGATGTATTGAAAAACCTTTTCCATGTCCTTTTCCGCTACCCGGTGTCCCTTCACGGGGACGTCGCCGGAGGCCTGCAGGAAAGGCTCGACCCGCCGATAGGCCTCCCAGAACGGTTCGAGGTCGACGATAAGGTCTTTCTGGATCACGAAGTTCGGGAGGGGCTCGACGACGATCACTTCGGACCCCAGGGCATCGACCTGGGTCCGGCAGGACAGGCCGATCTGGCCGTTTATGACCACTCCGCAGGAGCCGCACACGGCCTCCCGACAGCTGTAGCGGAAAGAGAGCGATGGGTCCTGCTGGTCGCGGATGTCCATCAGCGCCTCGAGGACGGAATCCTTGGGCTTTGGATCGTGCCGATAGGTCTGGAAATGCGGCTGTTGGTCCGTCACGGGGTCGAATCGAAGGATCTTGAACGTCAGAGTCATCAGGCGTCGTCCCTTCAGTATTTTCGCTCCTGGGGAGCGTACCGGCCGATCTGGACATCCCGGTAGGAAACGTCGGGTCCCTGCTCCGTCCAGGTGGCGATCGTGTGTTTGAGCCAGGAGGTGTCGTCCCGTTTGGGAAAATCCTTCCGGAAGTGGGAACCCCGCGTCTCTTCCCGCTTGAGGGCGCCAAGGAGGATGACTTCGGCGACCTCGAGCATGTGCTCGAACTCAACGAGCACGACCATCTCCTGGCAATAACGGACGCAGCTCCCGAAAATGGTGACGCGGCGGTAGGATTCCCGGATTTCGGCCAGCATTTCGAGTCCTTTCCGGAGCGCCGTGGGATCCCGGAAGATTCCGGCCGTGTCGTTCATCAGCCGCTTGAGCCGGTTGAGAAGCTGGAAGACGTTTTCGCCCCCCCGCCGCTCCCGGACGGATCGCATCTTGGCCAGGAGCGCCCGGCCCGCCTCGGCCGTTTCCCGGTCGCCCGCCGACTCCTCGACGGTTCCCCTGAGGTAACGGGACGCCGACTCCGCCGCGATCCTCCCGAAGACGATCGATTCGAGGAGAGAGTTCCCGCCCAGCCGGTTGGCGCCGTGAACGCTGACGCAGGCGCATTCTCCGGCCGCATAAAACCCCTCGACGGGAGAGGCGCACGTCGCGTCGACGTCGATCCCGCCCATGGAGTAGTGCTGGGCGGGCTGGATGGGGATGGGCTGGTCGATGGGATCGAGGCCGGCGAAATGGATGCAGATCTCGCGGATCGCGGGCAGGCGCTGGATAATTTTCTCCCGTCCCAGATGCCTGAGATCGAGATGGATATACTCGTTCTCGAATCCGTTGCCCTTGTCGATCTCTGTCTGGATGGAACGGGCCACGATGTCCCGAGGCGCGAGTTCCATGGCCTTGGGCGCGTAATCCTCCATGAACCTCCGCCCCCGGGCGTTGACCAGGGTCCCCCCTTCGCCGCGTGCGCCTTCGGTGATCACGATGTTCTTGCCGTAGAGCGTGGTTGGGTGGAACTGGACGAACTCCAGGTCCTTGAGGGGCACTCCGGCCCTGTAAGCCATGCCGATCCCGCCGCCGAGGTTGATGTAGGCGTTCGTCGACCGGTGATAAACGCGGCCGTACCCGCCCGTCGCGAAGATGACGGCCTTGGCCCGGAGCGGGATGATCTCCCCCCCCGCCAGATCGTAGGCCACGAGGCCGAGCATTTTCCCGTCGCGGACGACGAGGCCGGTCACCAGCCATTCTTCGTAGAACGTGACGTTGCGCCGGACGGCTTGCTCGTAGAGCGTGTGCAGCAGGACCTGGCCCGTCCTGTCGGCGGCGTAGCAGGTCCGGGGATAGCCGGCTCCGCCGAACGGCCTCTGGGCGATCGTCCCGTCCGGGAAGCGGCTGAAGGGCGCTCCCCAATGGTCGAGTTCATAGATGGTGGGCAGGGCCCGGCGGCAGAGGAGCTCCGCCGCATCCTGATCCGCCAGGTAGTCGCTGCCCTTGATCGTGTCGAACGCATGCTTCTCCCAGGTGTCGTCGGAACTGTCGGGGTGGTTGGCCAGGGCCGCGTTGATCCCCCCCTGAGCCGCAACCGAGTGGGACCGGATGGGGTGGACCTTGGAAATGACGGCAACTTTAAGGCCCGGGTCGGCGCCCAGGGCGGCCGAGAGTCCCGCCAGCCCTCCGCCGACGATGAGAAGGTCGTGAGTGATCATCCTAATAGTTCCGGGTGTAATAGAGGACGAGGAGGGCTGCCGCGACGAGCGTGCCGAGAGTCGTGAAGATCCAGAAGAGAGCTTTCTCCTTGCGCACACCGAGGTCGATGATGACCGTCCGCAGACCATAAAAGGCGTGGTAGACGCCGGCGACGATGAGAAACGTGTCCGTGAGAGGATTCACGTGGAGGAGCAGGGCCCAATCGGGTTTCTGCCCCTTGGTCATGAGGAAGAAGGACGTCAGGAACTTGACCGCCAGAAGGACGATCAGAAGAAGCCCGCTCACGCGGTGGAAAACCCAGATGAACATGGCCTTTTTCCCCTGTGTCTATTTTTAGCCGACGACCGGACTCATTTTAATCCAGAATCCCTATAAATAAAATGGGGACCGTAAAAGATGTTTGGCGGTGCTTTTCAAGCGAGCCGCTCCCGCATATAATGGGGGTCGTCGGGGGCGGGCATTTCCCGCCTGTTCGGCCGATCCCGAGGACGTCCCGCGATGTACCTTCTGAACGAACTGATTGTCTCGTTGCCGCTCGCCATTTATGCGTACATCCGCGTCCTGAGGTTGATCCCGCGGAACGCCGCCAGGATCCTTTTCACGGCAGGCTTCGTCGTCCTCCTCGCGGGCTTTCCCGTCGCGGAAACCCTGTCCCACCGCGGGGCCGGCGGCTTGATGAAGGTCGTCATGATCGCCGGATACGACGCCCTGCCCCTGCTCCTGTATCTCATTCTGACGGTCATCCTGTCCGATCTCGCGATCGCCGCGGCCCGCCTGCTCAAGGTCCTCTCCCGCGAGACGGTCCGAAGGCCGCGTTTCCGGCGCTTCCGGCTTGCCGCCGCCTTGATCATCCCGGCCCTGGCCGTCGCCGCCGGGATCGCCAATTATCATCACCTCAGGATCAGGGAATACACCATCGAGGTCCCCCGGAGATCCTCGTCCGCAAAGGAACTGACGATCGCGTTCGCCGCCGATTTCCATCTCGGGGCGATCACGGCCGGCCGTTTCCTGGAGAGGTTCGTCGCCAAAGTCAACGCCGCGGCCCCCGATATCGTCCTCATCGGGGGTGATATCCTGGAAGGCGACCGCCGGGACGAGGACACCGGCAAGTTCGAGGCTCAGTTCCGGCGTCTTCACCCGAAGTACGGGGTTTACGCCGCCCCGGGGAATCACGAGGGGCACGGCGGCGGCAGGACGGATCTCTTCGAGCGAGCCGGGATCAGGCTGCTGGAGGACATGGTCGTGAAGATCGACGACGCGGTGCGTCTGGTCGGCCGCAACGACGCCCATTCCAGGACCCGGAAGCCGGTCGCCGATCTCCTGCGGGATGCGCCCGCCGACCTGCCGGTGATCCTCTTGGACCATCGACCGACCGACCTCGAGAATGTCAGCCGCACGGGCGCCGATATCCAGCTTTCGGGCCACACCCATCACGGACAGCTCTTTCCCATCAACTGGATCACGAACCGCAAGTACGAGCTCAGTTGGGGACACATCAAGAAGAACCGGACGCACATCTTCGTGACGAGCGGCGTCCAGCTTTGGGGCCCGCCGGTCAGGACGGCCGGTTCCTCGGAGATCCTTCTCCTCCATGTCCTGTTCAAAGGACCGGAACGCGATGCGAATCTTTAAGGAGGCGTTCATGACATCGATCCACCGGAAAGTCTGGAGGAGCCTGCTCGCCTTCGCGACCCTCGGGCTTCTTGCCGGACACGTCCTCGCGGCCTCCGGGCCGGGGCCCGACGCGCCGCCCCCCATCACCCTCACCGTCCTCTACGACAACTTTGCGGCGGTCCCTGGAACGAAGGCCGATTGGGGATTTTCGTGTCTCATCCGGGGAACGGAGAAGACCATCCTTCTGGACGCGGGAGGCAGGCACGATGTGCTCTTCCAGAACCTCGAAGCCTTGAAGGTCGACCCGAAGGAGGTTCAGGTCATCGTCCTTTCCCACGCCCATTCGGATCATACGGGCGCCCTCCTGCCTTTCCTGATCCGGGACGAAGAGGCGAAGATCTATTCGCCCTTCGATTGGCCCGAAGAGTATCTCCCGAGCACGACCGTCCACGCACCCCTCGAGATCTGCAAGAACGTCTATCTGACGGGCGCGATGGGCAAGTCCCCCGTGGAACAGGCCCTGGTCTTGAACACGGAGGATGGTCTGGTCGTCGTGACCGGGTGCGCCCATCCCGGCATCGTGAGCATGGTCGAGCGGGCCAAGGAAATGCTCGACCGGCCCGTCGATCTCGTCTGCGGCGGCTTCCACTTGCTGAACATGACGGACGAGCAGGTCAAGGGCATCATCGGCCAATTCAAGGCCCTGGGGGTTAAGCGGGTCGGCGCCACTCATTGCACCGGGGATAATCAGATGGCCCTTATCCGGGACGCCTTTGGCGCGGACTTCGTTCCGCTCGGCGTCGGCCGGGTCCTGGAGTTCCGGACCGCTCCGATCGACCGCGACCTCATCGTCAAGGACGGGAACGGGCGCCTCATCGATTCGCGCCATGAATACTATCTCAAGAACGTCGCCCGCTTCGTCGAGGAGAACAAGGGCATGAACAGGGGAGGCCTTGTCATGCTCGGGGATTCGATCACCGAGGGCTGGCCGGCGGCGTACCTCCCGGCCGACGGGAGCGTCACGAACCGGGGCATTGGCGGTGACAAGGTCGGCGGCCGCTATTACGGCGTCCGCGACCGGCTGAAGGAGTCCGTTTTCGACCTCGCGCCGCGCAAGGTCTATCTCCTCATCGGGATCAATAACCTCATCTTCTGGCCGGTCCCGGTCCCCGAACTGCTAGACGATTACGACAAGCTTCTGACGGAGCTTCGTTCCGGGCCTCCCGGGACGAAGGTCGTGGTCCAATCCCTTCTTCCCCTCGGCATGGGCTACGCGGGATACAACCCGACGGTCCTGACCTTCAACAAGGGCCTCAAGACGCTCGCCTCGAAACACGGTTGCGCTTTCCTGGACCTCCATGCCAAGTACGCGGACGCCCAGGGAGAGCTCCCGGCCGAACTGACGGAGGACGGCCTTCACCTGAACGGGAAGGGATACGCGAAGTGGGCGAAGCTCATCCCGGAGATCTCCAGGGCTCGCCCCCGGACCTGACACCCCCCGGTCTTTCAGAACTTGGCGATCGCCTCGAGCGGCCGCTGCCCGGCCGGGCGAGCCGCCTATCCTGATTTGACTTGATTCGGGCCTGCCGTTAGAATGCGTCTAGGACTTGATCGTCATGCCGGACACTTTGGATGAGAGGACGCGAGGGACGCCCGAAGAGAGGCGAGCCCGGTTCCAGACGCTGATCTTCGACTTCGACGGGACCATCGCCGACACCCTCTCGGCCATCATCCGGCTGGTCAACGAGCACGCGTCCGAGTTCAACTTCAAGCCCCTGGCGGACAAGGATGTCGAGGAGATCCGAGGCCTGTCCAACATCGATATCATCAAGCGTTTCAAGATCCCGCTGGTCAAGGTGCCGTACTTGGTCCTCCACGCCCAGAAAGAGCTCAATCAGAGGATCGACGAGATGACCCTGTTCCCCGGGACGAAGGACCTCATCGTCGGCCTCAAGGGCCTGGGCCTCCGGCTGGGGATCCTGACCTCGAATTCCCGGGAGAACGTCCAGAAGTTCCTCCGGGCCCAGACGCTCGACGTCTTCGACTTCATCCACGCCGAGCAGAACTTCTTCGGGAAGAACTGGGCGCTCCTCCACCTCCTCAGGAAGCACGGCCTGAAGAGAGACGATGTGCTCTACGTCGGCGACGAGGTCCGGGACATCGAGGCCTGCCAGAAGGTGGGGGTTCCGGTCGTCGCCGTCAGCTGGGGCTTCCACCGCCGGCACCTCCTGGCCGCGAAAAAGCCGACCTACCTCGTCGACACGGCGCCCGAGATCATGGCGATCGTCGCCGGCTGACCGGCCCGGGCCGTCCGGGCAGGAGCTATCCGCCGGTTTCCAGAAAGCGGAGCGTGCGGGGCTCCCGCTCCATGTGATAGACGATCAACGCCTGGAGGACCTTTCGGATGCCGTTTCGGGCCCCGGCCTCGAAGGCGGGCGGGCACGCCTCAGGCGGGGGGTTGCGGTGAACCCATTTCAGGAACGGGCCGGTCCCGGGGGGGACGGCGTCCTTCTTCGCCGGGGCGCATTCCCCGCAATAGGCCCCGTCCCGTTTCGGCGAGAGCCAGGCCTCGCCAGTGAGGCCCTTCCGGCATCCCTTGCAGCGTGCGAGGTCCGGCAGGAACCCGTTGATGCGGAGGAACCAGGCCTCGAAATAGCCGGCGAGGGCCCCGATGTCCCCGCCCGCAGCGAGGCACCTCAGGATGGCGAGGAGGAGACGGAAGAGGACGTCGTCGCCGCTCCGGCCCGGGGAGAACTCCTCGATGAGCTCCGCGAAGTAGCTCAAGGTGAAGGCAACCCTGAGGTCCTTCTGGACGTCGAAGAAGGACTCGAGGAGGTCGCAGGTGCTGACCGTGACGAGGTCCTTCCGTTCCTTCTCGTAGTAGAAGGCCCGGACGACGGACATCGGCTCCAGGCTGCTCCCGAACCGGCTGCCGAATTTCCGGGCCCCTTTGGCCACGCCCCGCAGGACGCCCCGGTCCCGGGTCAGGAACACGACGATGCGATCCTGATCGGCCAAGTCGAAGGTCCTCAGGACGATGGCTTCCGTCTGGTCGAGCGGCATGGCGGCGTCTCGCTTGTCTCGCCCGTCTCGCTCTTCAGTCTATGAAGGTTATGCCGTGGGCCTTGATCTTGGACTCGAGGTCGGCCTCCTCGATTTTGAGTTCGGCGGCGGTCCGGGCGATGTCCCAGCCGCTCCGGCCGAGGGCCTTGTGGATGTACCTCCGCTCGAACTGTTCCCGGGCTGCTTCGAGCGAGCGGCCCGCCGACATCCCCGGAAGAAGCTCGATCTCCCGGGCCTCGACGAGCAGGCCGAGATGGGCGGCACTGATCTCGTCGTCCGGGACCATGATCGCGAACCGCTCGAGGACGTTCATGAGCTCGCTGACGTTGCCCGGCCACGAGTAGTTGAGGAAGGCCTTCTCGGCCTCCCCGGCCATCGTCTTCCGTTTCTTGCCGTAGTCGTTCGCGAAGGACCCGAGGAAGTACTCGATGAGCAGGGGAATATCCTCCAGCCTCTCGCGGAGAGGGGGGATGCTCAAGGGGATGACGTTCAGCTTGAAGAACAGGTCCTCCCGGAAGCGCCCTTTGGCGAGGAGTTCCTTCAGGCTCTTGCTCGAGGCGGCGAGGATCCGGGCGTCGACGGCGATCGATTCCGAGGACCCGACCGGCTCGCACTTCCCCTCCTCGATGACCCGGACGAGCTTGGCCTGGGCCTTGAGACTCATTTCGCCGATCTCGTCGAGGAACAGCGTCCCGCCGTCGGCGAGGAGGAACTTGCCCTTCTTGTCCTTGACGGCGTTCGGCAGGCTGCCCTTGACGGCCCCGAAGAGCTCGCTCTCGATGAGGTCGTCCGGGATGGCGGCGCAGTTGATGCCGACGAAGCGGTTGTCCTTCCGCCGGCTCTGCCGATGGACGAGGGTCGCGATGTGCTCCCGCCCCGTCCCGTTCTCGCCATAGATCAGGATGCGGCCTTCCGACGGCGCTGCCAGCTCGATGTCCCGGCGGAGCTTCTGGATGGCCGGACTCTTGCCGATGAGGGGATACTTGATCCGGACCTTCTCTCGGAGCTGGACGTTCTCCTCCTCGAGCCTTTTTTGCCGGAGGGCGTGCTGGACCGTCAGGAGCACCTTCTCCAGGGACAGGGGCTTCTCGAGGAAGTCGAACGCCCCGAGACGGGTCGCCTTGACGGCCGTCTCGATGGTCCCATGGCCGGAGATCATCACGACCTGGGGATTCTCTTCGCCCGCCTTGATCCGCTCCAGGACCTCGAGACCTCCCATCCCGGGGAGCCAGATGTCCAGGAGGACGAGGTCGACGTTCTGGCTCTTCAGGGCCGCGAGGCCCCCCTCCCCGGATTCCGCGGTCTTGATCACGAAGCCCTCGTCCTCCAGAATCCCCTGGAGGGAGGACCGGATGCTCGCTTCGTCGTCGACGATCAGGATCTTCTCGTTGCTCATGTCCCTTCTTTTACGCCGGGATCTGGATGGTGAACTTCGCCCCGTGGGGCTTGGTGTTCTCGATGCCGACAGAACCGTCGTGGTCCCGGATGATCTGGTTGACGATGGCCAACCCGAGGCCCATCCCTTTCTTCTTCGTGGAGTAGTGCGGGAGGAAGAGCTTTGGCTTGTCGTCCGCCCCGATCCCCGGTCCCGAATCGGTGATCTCGATGTTGACCCGCCGGGACCCCGGGTCGAAGGAGGTCCGGACCTGGATCTTCCCCTTCTTGTTCATGGCGTCGATCGCGTTGTCCAGGATGTTGATGATCGCCCGCTTCATCTGATCGGGGTCGGCCCGGACCGGGGCCGGCACGTCGGGGGCGTAGGCGACCTCGAATTCGATGTCGGTGAAGATGCCCTTGAAGAGGGCGAGGGTCTGGTCGAGGATCTCGTGAATGTCCGCCGACCGGAGGTCGACCTTCGGCATCCGGGCGAAGTTCGAGAACTCGTCGACCAGGGACTTGATCGTCCCGGCCTCCTGGATGATCGTCCGGGCCCCCTCCTCGATGACCTCCCGGTGGCCGGGCTCGGACCGTTGGAGGTTCTTGATGATCCGCTCGGCGGAGAGTTGGATGGGCGTCAGCGGGTTCTTGATCTCGTGAGCGACCCGCTGGGCGACCTCCTTCCAGGCGGCGATCTTCTGGGCCTTGATGAGCTGGGTCAGGTCGTCCAGGACGACGATGAGCCCCGAGAACTCGCCGTCGGTCTGCTTGAGCGGGGAAAGGGCCAGGGCGAGGTGGGTCACCTGGCCGTCGGCGATGGTGACCTCCCGGTCCGCCAGCTTGTACCGGTTCCGCATTCCCCAGTCGATGTTTCTCAGGAGTTCGGCATACTTGGCCGAGCCGAGGATGTCGCGGGTGCTTTTTCCCACGACGTCCGTGTCGGCCAGACCCAGCATCTCCCGGGCCGAAGGGTTCATGGTCGTGATGGCGCCCTTGGCGTCCAGGGCAAGGACCCCCGTGTTGATGTTATCGAGAATCGCCTCGATGTAGCGCTTGCGGCCCTCGAGCTCGAAGGTCTTCTGGGCGATGCTCGCCTGGCCCGTCTTGAGGTCGAAGATCATCTGGTTGAACGAATCGATGAGCGTCCCGATCTCGTCGGAGGCCGGGTCTTCGACCTTGACGTCCAGGTTCCCCCGGGAGACCTCCCGGGTGGCCTGGGCCAGCTTCTCGATGGGCACGGTGATGCCCCGGGCCAAGTGGAAGCCGATCCAGCTCGCCGCGAAGATGATGAGGATGGTGATGAAGACCAGCGTCATGAGGTAGAAGGACTTCACCGGGTTCTTCTGGGTCTTGAGCTGGCGGTAGCGCTGGACGTAGGAGGCGATGTTCCCCATCTTCTCGGCGTAGTTCTGGGGCAGGAACTTGCCGGTGGTCACGAGGACGCTCCCCACCGAGGGAATGGTGAAGGACACGCCCCGACGGATCATCTCGCCGCTCCCCATGGGCTCGACGCTGCGGAATTCCTCGCCGAGCTGGGCCCGCTTGATGATGTTGGCCTTCAGGTCCCTGTAGTCCTGGAGAGGCATGTTCGGGTTGATGTAGGAAAAAAGCTCCTCGTCGTCGAGGAAGATGCCGATCTCGTCGAGGCGGTAGTCCGTCAGCTTGTCCCGGATGAAGTCCCGGAGGGCGGGGCGGTTCTCGGGGTTGATGAGCCGTCCGGCGATGATCGCCCGGCTGATCTGCTGGGCGTCGTGGTAGGCGAGCTCCTCCGTGCTGAGGGTGAAGCCCTCGGCGACGCTCTTGGTGTCGTCGAGGAGCTTGTCGAGGGGCGTCTGGAACCACTGCTCGATGTTCCGGCTGACGAAGTCGCTGGCGAAGACGAAGAGCAGGAGCGTCGGGATGAACGACAGGGCGATGAAGAACGTGACGAGCTTGATCTTGAAATGGGCGCCGACGACCTTTCTCTTCCGTTCGAGGTAGAGCTTGGCGATGTTCCG
>Ga0315275_10001618_pt1 | contig 19997 bp, 18 predicted proteins | sample YL17G03_0_MG_FD_205557 | JGI IMG/M metagenome (GOLD analysis project Ga0315275, IMG submission 205557) | Sediment microbial communities from Yellowstone Lake, YNP, Wyoming, USA - YL17G03_0 | ecosystem: Environmental > Aquatic > Freshwater > Lake > Sediment | place: USA: Wyoming | collected...
TAAAAAACCACAAGATTGACAAAACCACAATACTGACTATAATTATAGTTGATGCCCAAACAGGCAAGATTTGAACTTCTATTTGCGCCAGAAGTTATCGAGCACCTCCATGCGATTGAGTATAAGAATCACAATTTCATTCAAGCGGCCATCGATGAGCAATTGGTATTTACTCCAGAAAAGGAGACGCGCAATCGCAAATTGCTCGAACAACCCGCCCCATTCGGCGCAACATGGGAATTACGGTTTGGGCCTACCAATAGATTCAGAGTGTTCTACGAAGTAGATAATAAGAAACAGTCTGTGCAAGTATTAGCAATTGGTATCAAAGAAAGAAATCGGTTGTTTATCGGCAGAGAGGAGTTTGGAAAATGATAATTGCCCCTGTAGCAGATGTGAAAGCGCGGCTTAGTGCTTACTTGGAAAAATGCACAACAGAAGGTCCTGTAATCATTACGCGGAACGGTAGAGCCGTTGCCGTGTTGCTTGCACCAGCAGATGAAGAAGATCTAGAAAGCCTGGTTTTGTCACGTTCGCCGCGCTTTCAAGCCCTACTGAATAAGTCACGACAAAGTATCAAGGCGGGGAAGGGTTTATCGCGTAACGATTTTTGGCAGGCGGTGGCAGAGTCACAAGGCAAATAAAACGAAGTCATTTTGTCTACAAGAAAAGCGGCCTAAGCACCTAAAGGTTTTCCCTGCCCGGCTGCGCGAGAAACCTTTAGGGTTTCCCCTCTTCCCACCGCCCCCCTCCCGAACCCAACCCCCCACCCGCACGGCTGCCAGCCGCCCAAAGTCCACATACCAACCCACAGCGGTAAGCATGCGGCCTCACTCAAGGTTCGAATTAGAGGAAGCATAGTTATCTGTCGTAATTCCAAAATTCAGTACGCGAATTATAGCTGGGAACAGAACTAGCTCAAGAGAGGGATTTATGCCTGCCCTGAATGGACTTTACAATCTCTGGACTGAACGCCAGCCATATTCCACCTGATGAAACGGACAGCAGGTATGTCAGGCGAATCAGAAGCCCCAACGTCGCGGCCAGGGCAGGCGTCACGCCTAAAAGACCGTAGAAATATACATAACCCGCTTCCTGGATGCCAAGACCGTTGATAGCGATGGGAAGCAATCCAGCCATATAGATCCATACGCCTGCACCTACAATCTGCCAGTAATTTACCTCCAAGTTAAGCCCTTTGGCAAATATCCAGACGGTGATCCAGCCCCATGCAAAAGAACCCAGGGCAAGAAACAAGGCCTTAACTAATGTGCCCGGATACTTTCGCCAGACAATTAGATTTTGCTTGAGATCTTCAAGAAAAGACTTCAGCAATGGAGATATGCTATTTGTTTTGATTAGAGGGGCCGATATGGTTGGGATAGATACTGGAATGAGCAATACCATTCCTGATAGAGAGACGATACGGTCTATAGCCACAATCGCAACACCCGCGGCCCGGCTACGGTCTGTTAGACCTACTATGCGGACGATATCGCCACCTGTAGTAGTGGGTAAAAAGAAAGAAGTGAAAGCACCGATCAAGGTCAGGCGAAGAGCATTTCGAAAAGGATAGGTGGGATTTTCAATCCGTAACAGGATAAGCCAACGCAGGGCAGCAAAAACTTGAACGAGGAGCATACTCGCGATACCAGCAGCTAAGATTAGCCAACCTCTTTGGCTGGTAATCAAGTTTCCAAATGCAGTCCAATCTTGTTTCCAGATTACCCACGCCAACAACGCCACAGAAATAAATCCAACAATCCACCGGGAAAACAGGCGAAAAAACTCTGTTTTGAGAAGATTCATATCCTACCTGTCTTTTCTTAGCACCAGCACAATAGGATAGTACCAGCGCATCACACTTCCCACAAAGATGGCAGGCCGAAGCAGGAAACGCAATCCATGAATAATGCGGAGCATGCGCTTTAGCCTGCTTGTGGAACCCCATTCCCCAAAATTCAGGGTTTTCATTCGCTCCTGCCATAGATCCTGGCCGAAGGTTCTAATTGTGATTTGGTTCTTCCATGGCTTGAGCAACGACTCGATCTTCGGAACAGTCAGGAGATGTAAAGTATCCACGTATCTGGCGTCGCGCCCGTACAACCGGACGTAAAACCTGGCTGCCCATTTGGGCAGATAAGGCAGCCAGGGTATGCCGTAATGACCTTCCCACCACGATCCATAATTTGGAAAAGTAAAGAAGAGATACCCGCCTGATCGCAGAACGCGCATGGCCTCGGCAAGAACTTTTCCGGGATCAGCCACGTGTTCTAGAACATTCGATGAATAAACCAGATCGAAGGAATTATCGGCAAATGCCAACGCTTCTCCGGGACTGTGCACAATCGGCAAGCTCTGAATGCCGATAACATTCGCGAGTCTAATCGAACAATCAATGGCTATCTGGTCCGGCTCACAACCGCATATCTTCCACGAGTAATATGCACGCGTATAAGTGATAAAAGCGCCGAAACCGGTGCCTATCTCCAAGACGCGGCTTTGCGGTGTTACAAAGCCGGACAAGTAACGTTCTATAACGGCTACTTTTTCCTGGACATGCTCTAGGGCCAGGTGTGTAGAAGCGACTCGCCAAGTATCATCTTTTGTCACCCCTTCTATCCATCGGTCGAGATGATCCTTGACAGCCGGGAGTACTTTGGCTTCGATTTCTTCTATTTGTTTCTCGTTCAACATTGCAGTAAGCATAAAACCCTATTCTTGGTTGACCAGTAAGATCAACTTATCGAGCCAGGCTTGCACAAAACAAAGTATCTCTCTCCCCAAAAAGGGCAAATTGAAGAACAGCAACCAAAGGGAGTGGGGGATGTGCGGGCGGTCGCGAAGCGAACCCGAAGGGTGCGAAGCCGCCCGCACATCCCCCATCCTCCCCTACTTATTGGGAAGAACCTGCTACTGTTTGTTTCCACAAAGCCAGCACAGTCAGCGCCCATAGACGTTTGCCGTGATCGGAACGTCCAACGCGGTGCTCTTCCAGCAAGTCAGACATCATCCTGGCATCGAACCAATCCGTCAAATGGGCATGTACAAGCTCGCCCGCCCAGCCTGATAGTCCGGCACGCAGCCAGGCATTGACAGGCACGCCAAATCCCTGTTTACCTCGCTTCTGTACCTCAGCGGGTAAATAATCCCGAAAGGCTTCCCGCAGCAGGTATTTACCCTGCCCACAACGCACCTTCATGCGACCTGGCAGGCGGGCGGCCCATCCCATCAGTTCGTGATCGAGGAAAGGAGACCTCCCCTCCAGTGAGTGGGCCATCGTCATCCGATCCGCTTTGACGAGCAGGTCGCCGGGCAGATAAGTCGAAATATCGGTGGACAGTGTCCTGTCGAGGAAGGATTGCGCCGGAGCCGCGTCGAAATGGTCGAGCAGATAGGTTTCAGCCTGGCGCAAATCCAATGCCGCTCGAAACTCCGGCTTCCACAGATTCGCTTTCATCTCAGGCGAAAAATATGAGCCCCAGCGTAGGATACTGGCGCGCGGGTCAATGGTCGCCAGTTGTTCGAGGCGTTTCAAGCCGCCGACCAAATCCTTGCCGACGGGCTGGTCAGCCCGGTCAGGCAATTTTCGGGCCAGGGCAGGGGCGAGCTTGCGGGTGATCACGGTTGGCAAATGCAGGTACCGATTCGCCCACGGATCCAGCCAGTAGCGTTGATAACCGGCAAAGGCTTCATCGCCGCCATCGCCATTCAGAGCAACAGTCACGTGTTCACGGGTCAGGCGCGAAAGGTGATAGAGGGGCAAGGCCGAGGGGTCCGCGAAAGGTTCACCGAAGTGGGTTAGCAGTTCTTCGACGGTGCTGGGAATGTCCTGGTAGGTCAGCGTGAATTCGTGATGATCGGTTGCGTACCTGCGCGCCACGCTGCGGGCATACGCCACTTCCGAGAAGGATGATTCTTGGAAATTGGCAGTGAAAGTCTTGACCGGCTCAGAACTGGCCTCGGCCATTATTGCAACGACAATGCTCGAGTCAATCCCGCCGCTCAGGTGTGCGCCCAGCGGCACGTCACTGATCAAGCGCATGTGCACGGCTTGGCGGACGCGTTCGCGCAGTTCTTCGGCCAGCTCTTGCTCGGAACCGGTTAGCTTAGGCTCGTATTCGAGTTCCCAATAACGCTCGGTCTGAAATTCACCTTCATGCCAGATCAAACGATGCGCCGGTAACAGCTTGAAGATATTTTCATAAGCCGTGAGCGGCTCCGGGATATATTGCAGGCTCAAATAAAGATCAATGGCCTGCAAATTGACAGGCGGGCGTTGCGGCAATACGGACAGGAGACTGGTTAGTTCAGATGAGAAATAAAGTGTGCCGTTCGGAATAGCATAGTAGAGGGGTTTTTTGCCAAGCCGGTCACGGGCGATCAACAGGCTGCGTTTTTTCTCATCCCACAGAGTAAAAGCGAACATGCCGCGCAGAAAGCGCACGCATTCGGAGCCGTGTTCTTCATAGAGGTGAAGGATGGCCTCCGTATCCGTGTGGGTGCGAAAACGGTGGCCTCGTTTTTCGAGGCCGGCGCGCAGGTCCGGGAAGTTATAGATCTCGCCATTGAAGACGATCCAGATCGTCTCGTCTTCGTTGGCGATAGGCTGGTCACCAGTATTCAAGTCAATGACGGCCAGGCGGCGCATGGCCAGACCGACGCCGGGCCGGTAATAGAATCCCTGACCATCCGGTCCGCGATGGAGCAGCGCAGCGTTCATTTGCTCCAGGAGAGGAGGAGCAACCGGCTCGAGGTCGCTACGTACGATGCCGCAAATCCCGCACATCAGACATCCTCCACGACGGAGTTAAACAACTCGACGTACTGCAGCGCAACGCCTCTCCAGGTGAAATGCTCCTTCACGCGTGTTCTGCCTGCCAACCCCATTTGTTTGCATTGTTCAGGATTCGAAAGCAGTGCGGAGAGGGCTTCCATAAGGTTTATCGAATCTTCTGGCGGAACGAGCAAACCTGTTTTGCCGTGCGTTATCAGTTCTTCGTTGCCGGCAATGGATGCGGCAATTACGGGCAGGCCGCAAGCCATTGCTTCCAACACGACATTTGGCATCCCTTCGTGGCGGGATGGGAATACGAATATATTTGCCGCCTGATACTGGCGAACAAGGTTGTCGTTACGCTGCCAGCCGGTAAAATTTATGCGCTCCGATATGCCGAGAGCAAGGGCCGCTTTCTCCAATGCACTGCGGTATGGACCATCACCGACAACAATTAATTCCCAGGGCAAATGCTTCAGTTCGCTCAAGGCCGGCAGCAGGATATCCAGCCCTTTCTGATATACCAGGCGGCCAACGAAAAGCAAGCGCGGTGGCGAGCATTGCCAATGGAGAGGAGGGGCGAAACGTTTCAGATCAACACCGTTTGGAATGACTTGGATTGGGAAACGGCTGTCGAAGGCCTGGGCCAGTTCTTTTAGCCCCCGGCTGTTTGCTACCAGTGCGGCGGAACATCTCCATACCTTGCGTAACAAAGGAGCGATGATTCTATGATAGGTTGCAAAGTCGTAGGGACGAAAGCCAGGCACATCCCCGCCGCGCAAAGAGACGATATACGGAATTTTGCAGATAAATTGGATCCACCAGGCGATCAGGCCGGCCGGTATACCGAAAAAAGCCAGGACAACATCCGGTCGCCAGCGGCGCACGACTTTCGAGGCGGCGAAAGCACCTGAGAGCACAAAACTGGCCTGCTCCAAAGCGCCGGAGCGATCCATCCTACGCCGAAGCGCCGGGATACGTGTAATTCTTACGCCTTCCCAATCCTCTTCTTTTGGTAAAGAACCAAAGGCACATGTGACAACAAGAACCTGATAGTCAAGGGCAGCAAATTCCCGCGCCAGATTTGCACTGGCATTGCCTGCCCCTCCGCCCAGGGGAGGAAATTCGCTGTTAATGATCAAGATGCGCATTTTGTCTCTCGTCAGGAGAGCCTATCTTTATTCGCACTTGAATCCCCGTTGATCACCTCTCGGACTGTGTACGTGGGCTTCTGCTGGGACTCGTGATACGTGCGCACCAGCAGTTCGGCGATCAGACCCATCAGGATGGATTGAAAACCCAGGATGAAGAACATGACACTCATCTGGAAGAACGGCGAGGCGAGCACCGAGATATTGAAAAAGACGCGCCGGATCATTAAGACCAACAACGCCAGTGTACTGATGAACATCAACCCGATCCCGGTGCCGCCGAAAAGGTAGATGGGCTTGGCGGCATAACTGAGCAGGAACTTGACCGTGAACAGGTCCAGCAGAACTTTAACGGTACGCTCCAGACCATAATTGGCCTTTCCGTACTTGCGCGGGTGATGGCGGACGGGAACCTCGGCGATCCTCGCTCCGGCCGCGTGCGCGTAGACCGGGATGAAGCGGTGCATTTCGCCATACAGCCGGAAGCCGCTGAGCACATCACGATGGTAAGCCTTGAGCGTGCAGCCATAATCGTGCAGGCGCACGCCTGTCACGACCGAGATGAGCCAGTTCGCAATGCGCGAGGGCAGGATGCGGGTCGTGAAGGTATCCTTACGATCCTTGCGATAACCGCTGACCACATCGTAGCCCTCTCCAAGCTTCGCCAGCATCATGGGGATATCAGCCGGGTCGTTTTGCATATCCGCGTCCAGCAAAACGATGATCTCTCCCTGGGCGTGGTCAATGCCGGCTGCGATGGCGGCCGTCTGCCCGAAGTTTCGTCGGAGGACAATCACGCGCACATGCGCAGAATCCTTCTGGGCAAATGCTTTCAGCGCGGCGAGACTGCCATCCTGGCTGCCATCGTCTACGAAAATGACCTCCCAAGTGTGAGGCAAAGGTTCTAGGGCCTGTCGGATAGCCTCGAACAGGAGCTGCAGACTTTCTTCTTCATTGTAGACCGGGACAATAAGAGACAGTTTCACGGTTTCCTCAGATAGACTCGCAGATCGCTGTTTACCTGGCAAGAACCGAGGGGCTGCTGAACCAGATGCAAATCATAATTATCCAGTGAAATATAATACTCCCACGAGGGGAAAATGGGCGGTTTTTGGATAACAATCACATCGGCTGCCTGCACCCACTGCGCTGCCAGTTCATCATTCCAAAGACCAACTCGGAAAAGATCGTCGGGATTTCCTCCAGTGCGGAAACTGAATTGTCCATTGATCTGCGGTGGAAATACCTGTATCTCAGGCAAATAAAGTAACAAGGTAGACACGAAAGAACCCGAAGAACCGCTATCCCAGTATACTTTACTACCAAGAGGAATCAGGCTTGCGAGTTGGGCACCCGTTGACTCGTATGAGGCAATCGTATCTCCACTGCAATCGTAGGCAAAGCGCCCGCCTCCAAGAAGCAGGGAGGGCGAAAGCAGAGTGCCTGCGACGAGAAAAATAAGCGCCGCGGTGAATTCGAAAGAGAACCTAAACAGGGGGAGCCTTTTCAGAATCAAATAAAACAGTACCAAAGCAAGCAAAATCATAAGGATCCCAACGAGCAAGCCCGCAGCAGCAGGAATCAACCGCCTGAAGACTTCATAGCTCTCGATGTAACTCCAGCCATATTTATTGCCCAAGACCCTCCATAGTGGAACACTGCCTGGCAAGAATTGGAAGTTCCTCATACGGGGAACGAGAGCTTTTAGCACAGAATCAATCGTATCTTTCAAGGAAAGATCTTCATACGCAGAGTATCCCAAGCCTGTTGCCAGGGCCAAAATGAACAGGATGAGAGCGGCGGTTCTTAGCGGTGAATGTTTCTTTTCCCAAGAGCGTAAGGATACCACCAACAAGATGATGCCCAAAGGGGTGAAAAACGAAATATATTCCGCATAACAGAATACGCAAACATTCCTTCCCAATGAGGCCCAGGCATGAGTCAGCCAAAGCACAGCAAACAGGGCCGAGACAAAAAAGCCTGTGCGGAAATCAAACTCGCTTTTCCATTTCTTCCTGCGCGCCCAAAAAAGAAAAATAAGTGTCGTTCCCAGCATCGCAATAAAGTGATACCGGTATCCCTGGAAAAAAGCGAATAGACGGCCTAATGTACTTATGCCCTCACCAACGACGGATAAGCTACCAGACGGTTCTCTCCAAGGATCCAGAAATGGTGTCAGGCTTTGAGGCAGCCAGGGTGTCCATAGCTGTAAGATGTTCGGCCAGAAAAGAGCATGGATTCCGATGATAACTACCCCCGAAGCCAGTGTCGCCAACCATCCTGCTTTAGATCCATGCTGCCAAAAGGTATACAGGATCAATAAAGGCGCTACCGGCAGGAGATTTTGCCGAGTCATAATAACAATCCCCGATAGAACGCCTGCAAGAATCAATTGCCATAAGGGGCGCTTCATTCCTAACGCAAGCACCATTATCCAGGTAAGCATACAAGCAACGATTACTTGTGTGCCTGCTAAACTATAGCTTTTGACAATCCAAGGATTTAATGCTACAGCCCATACTGCAAGCGCTGCCCACCAACGCCCTCCCAGCCGGCGTGCGACGATCCATATTCCCAAAAGCATCAGAAGACCGACAAAAATGGCAAAGTAACGTCCCGTTCGCAGCCCCAGACCAAACCAGGTTTGGACATACCCATAGATCAGGAACGACAGAGGCGCTTTGTTCGTCCAGGGACCATAGGCTTGGAAAGGCGCATATTGGCCCGTTGCATAGAGATACCCCTTCAACAGATAAGCGGCCTCGTCCACCATGGATGCCAGCGTATGGGCATAGGCAACGGACTGTAAAAAATAGACACATCCCCCCAAGAGGGATAAAAGTGCCGCCAGCCAGGGCACGGATGGCGTATGGAAAACTCTTCCCACTTTCGAAAAGTTGACGATACGTTTCAACACTTGGCTTGCCTCAAATCGGCTTCGACCATCATCTCGACCAATTCTTTGAAGCCCATTTTTTGACGCCAGCCGAGAGTTTCGCGGGCCTTGATAGGGTCGGAAACCAACAGGTCTACTTCGGCGGGGCGGTAATAGCGGGGGTCTTGGATTACATGATCCTGGTAGTTCAATCCAACACAACCGAAAGCGATTTCACAGAATTCACGCACAGAGTGGGTTTCAGCAGTGCCGATCACGTAGTTGTCCGGTTTATCCTGTTGCAGCATCAGCCACATCGCTTCGACATAGTCGCCGGCAAAACCCCAGTCGCGGCGCGCCTCCAGGTTGCCCAATCGGAGTTCGTTGGTCTGTCCCAGCTTGATGCGGGCTGCGCCATCCGAGATTTTACGCGTGACGAATTCCAGCCCACGCCGGGGACTCTCGTGGTTGAAAAGGATGCCGGAGACAGCAAACATGTTGTACGACTCGCGGTAATTGACCGTGATCCAGTGACCGTACACTTTCGCGACCCCGTACGGGCTGCGCGGGTAGAAGGGCGTTGTTTCCCGTTGAGGAACCTCCACCACTTTGCCAAACATCTCGCTGCTGGAGGCTTGATAGAACCTGGCCTCTGGGGTAACCGACCGGATGGCTTCCAGCAAGCGCGTCACGCCCAGGGCGGTCACCTCACCGGTCAGTACGGCCTGGCTCCAGGAGGTCATAACGAATGACTGGGCTGCCAGGTTGTAGATTTCGTCCGGTTGGTATTCCTCCAGTACGACCATGAGCGAGCTTTGATCGTGCAGGTCGCCCTGGACAATGGCGATTTCATCCTGAATGTGCTGGATGCGTTCGAAGGTCACCGTGCTGGAGCGACGCACCATCCCGACGACCTGATAACCTTTGGCAAGCAGGAATTCGGCCAGATAGGAGCCATCCTGACCGGTGATGCCGGTGATTAATGCTGTAGGCATGTTCACTCCGTTTGACGAATTTCGACAATTGGATTGTAATCGCTCCTCTCCGCGCGTCAAGGACGCCGGGAAGCTCGCCAGCGATCCCAGGCCCAGCCACCTACCAGTACAAAGCCACTGGTTATAGCGATAGCAGCCAACATTACACCAAACGAAGGTTTTGCAATGTAGCCGATGTAACGGCTGGCATACCATTCGCTGAAGAAAGCCAGGGACAAGAGTTCAACAGCCAGGATGCGCACCGGCCATGGGTTTTTACTTGCCCGCCACCATGTCCAAGCTTGGGATGCCAGTACAGCTTGCCAGAGCAAGAAAATGACCCGGTAGCGGGGATTGTCCCATTGGTCGCCTCCGGCACGGATCGCGGAGATGATGAGCCAGGCCCAGGTTAAGAGCCATAGCCATAGCCAGGCAGCGCACTCATTATTAAGCTTCATCTTCCAAATTGCCATACAGCTGATGACGAGAAACGGCAGCAAGGCATACCAGCCAAGGGCGCGCAGGATTCCGATCACTTGCCAGGGCCAGACAGTTACATCGAAAATCGCAGCCGGGAGGACCGGTTGGGCCAGACCGTAGCCGATGACGAAGGGCAAATGCAGGCGCGTATCCGTGTGACGGAATATCTCCTGAACCCAACCCGAGCTGCGCTCTAACAGATAGATATCCCATTTCGTGGATGTCTGGAGCCAATGGGTGATGATCTCGATCGGTGAGGCACCTGCAAAGGATCCGCGCGCCAGACCAACCCAAAGCAAGAGAAGCGCGACCAGGAGCATCGCCGCGCTGATCAGGGCAGCACGCCAGGAGAGATGTCGATGTTTACCCCTCAGCCAGGACCAGCCTCCCAACGCCAGGATGGTGAAGATGGCCACGCCCGGCGAGAAAAGCAGCAATCCGGCCAGCCCGCCTGCCAGCCAGGGCCAGGCACGACGATTGTGGTTGAATTGCCAGTCTATTACTCCCCAGAAGATCATGGCAATGAATGTGATCAAGAATGGCTCGCGCATTTGCGAGCTGCCCAGCAGGACACTTTCTGGATATAAGGCCATGATCCACGCCGCGGGGATAGCCAGCGACTCGCCCCAGAGTTGCCGCGTTGCCTTCCAGGTCAGCGCGACGCCCACGGCGGCTGTCAGCGCGGATAGCAGGATGACCAGCCAAGGACGGTGAACGTCCGGGCTGAGGTAACGATAGGCTAGCGCGCTTAACGCCAGCAGTCCGCCATACTGGTCGGTGCTGTGCGCAGCACCTACTCGGTAAGATTTATCGAAGGCCGCCCAGATGGGATGTACCGAACGCGCCAGGTCCCAGGCTTGCTTGTCACGGTTGAAGGCATCTTTGAAAACGTAACCAGCTTGCTGAACATCGGTTGGATGACCCGCGACAGGTAAAACGTAAGTCAGGGCGATGCCCAGGCCGAGGCGGAGGAGAAACGCCAGGAGCAACATCAAGCCCAGGGTCCGGGGCGCACCGCCGCTTCGACTTCGTTCCCTGGCCTGACCGCCAGGGCAGGCAGCACGCCAGAGAGCAGCCAGGGCAGATAATCCCAAAAGCAGGAGGAACGAGTAAGCCAGCCAGCCTATCCACCAAGCGCCGCCATCCAGCGCGGAGAGCAGCACGCCCAGTCCAAGGCTAGCGGGGGTGATCCATCTCAAATCACGCAGGAAGGCTTTCATGTTTTCCTTGTTACAAGGCAGCGGATGATTTGTACGCTCCACCACAGCACCAGGAATACGACCAGCGACTGCGTGGGGACGGAAAAGCGCGGGTTGTCGCCATGGTCGAGGAGAGTTTGGATGACGGAAGTCAGCCAGACGGTGCTGGCGGCAAACCAGAGGAAGGCGTCCATTTTCAGGATTTGGCGCACCTTCCTGCTGACCAGCGCCAACGAGCCAAGAAGGAAGGCTGCGTTTGCAACTACCATACCACTGCGCGTCATAATGACCAAGCCACTTAGGGCGACCCGGAGAGCCGGGTTTGTGAACGCACCAGGCGACCAATAGACCGGTGCCTTCCAGAACCACAGCCAGCCTTCCCAAACACTCCGCAAGTATAAACCCGGATGCTGGAGGATAAGCTGGATAGAGATTCTTGTCAGCAGGTTGGAGAGCGCGATGAGGCCCAGCCCAGAGACTTGCTCCAGGGCCGGGATGGCATCCCAGATGGCGTTGCCCGGCTCGCCGGTCTCGACGAGGCGCGCCTCGCGATATTGGATGAAGGTATCGCGAATGGCAGCGTATTCGTCCGGCACGTATTCGAAGAAGAGGCCAGTATGCTGGACGAGGTGAAAACCGGTCATATTTGTCAAGCCCCACATACCGAAACGCTGATGGATGAAATTCACCCACGCGCCGATGAGAACCAATCCGGTAAGCCCGGTGACCAGCGCTACGCCCCAGCGTACCTTCGGCGAGGCCATCCGCCAGAAGGCGAGCAGGAAAAACGCGGCCCAGAAGGGCAGGAAGACAAATAGCGGGCGGGTCAGGGTTGCCAGTCCCGTAGTTATCCCGCCTGCCATCGCCATCAACAGGATTTTCCAGAGAGGCTGTTTGTGGTCTGAAAAGAGCAGCCAGGCAGCAACTGCCAGTGAGGCGGCGATGAAAAAGGTTGTCAGGCTCTCGGTGATCAGATTGGCCTCGAAAAAGAGTTGCTGCAAATTGAGCGTGTGAGCCAGGGCGGTCAGCGCGCCGAACCAGCCCCTGCCACTGACGCGCCAGCCGACGTAGAAAAAGAGCAGTGTGGTCAGGAGGCCAAGTACAAATTGGGCAATATAGACGCGCTCATCTGGACCGACGAGCGCCATCAAAACGGGAAAGCCTGGCGTGCGCGTGCCGTCGTAGTCTGTCCAGCCGTGCAGGATGGCCTCGGCCAGGCGGCGGTAACTGGCGGTATCGTTATATGCCACCGGTCGGTAGACCAGGTAAAGCAAGCCTCGCTCAACTACCGCGACGGTTGCAACAATCGCCAGCCAGGTGCGCGTTTTCAGAGTGCGTAGTGATTTCAGCATCTAAAGTTTTCCAGGGACCGACGGGCGCGCACCAGCCACGAATATCCTTTCACGTCGGCGCGGGCGCGTTGACCCAGGGCCAGCCTCCGTTTCGAATCAGTGGACAGCAGGCTGAGGCTTTTCTCCCACGCCCCTGCATCTCCAGGTGGACAGAAGACAGCGTTATCTTCGTTCAGCACTTCGCGCAGCACCGGTAAGTCGCTGGTAAGAATAGACCGGCCGGCAGCCATGTACTCGAACATCTTCATCGGGCTGCAAATCTCGGCGGTGTTCCCCCCACTTGATGTGGAAACCGTCCGCTCGTAGGGCATAAGCAGGATGTCTGCGGCGGCCTGGTAGAACGGAATGCGCTCGTTGGGCAGGAAGCCGGTATAGGTGACGTTTTGCAGCCCGGAGGCGGTCGCGCGGCTGCGCCACTCGTCCACGTCTTGGGAGCGGCCACCGACCCACAGGAAATTGACTTTCGGGAAGCTGGCAGCGAGGGCGAGAAAGAGTTCTACGCCGCGACCAGCGTACAGGTGGCCGGTGCAGATTGCTGTCAGGCCGGGGGGTAGGCCCAATTGGCGGCGAGCAGATTCCGGGTCCGGTAAGTGCTCGTAGCGTTCGAGGTCCACGCCGTCCGGCGCGATGACAATCTGTCTTTCCGGTAAGGCTGGCCGGTAGCGGCGCTCCAACTCACGACGCAAAGCATGGGTGATGGTCAGCAGTCGCTTCTTGCCGGGCAAGTGTAGGAAGAGACAGAACCACAGCGGGCCGAAGCTCCCGGCGGGGAAGTCGTGCATTTCAAGCATGGCGGGCAACCCGGCCAGAAGTCCAAGCGCGGCGGATTGGATCGGCCAGGCGTAGAGCAAATCTGCATTCAAGGCGCGGGCGCGGCGGACGGCGATCCAGGGGAAGAGACGGCGTGAACCGGACAGCCATTCGATGGAAAAGGATGTAACCAGGCCATAGTGAGCCGTCAATTGCGAATTGGCGATTGAAGATTGAGGATTAACCGGAACCAGCAGCGTGGTGTCATGTCCCAGTTGGGCGAAAGCCTGGCAGACTTTCATGACCTGAATGCTGTTGGCCGTATCCGATGGCACCTGGGAGGCGGAAACGCAGACGATTTTCATTGTGGATTTCTGATTGGTGATTGCTGATTGCGGATTTCGAGCAGGCCACGCGCTACAATCAAGCCGATGGAGATGACAAAAAAGCCCGAAAGCAAAGCGGCTTCAGCTAGGTAACCGAAACGAGGCACCAGGACAAAACCGAGAATGAGCTTGGCCGCGCCGGTTAAGGCAATGGCCATAAGTGGATAGTTCGGCAAGCCGAGGGAGAGCAGTAAAGTGCGGTTCCAGTACAACACATTGGCAACACCGTAGCCGATGAGCAGGATGAGCGCGGCGGGCATTGCCGGGCCGTATTCCTTGCCATAGAAGGTAGTGATCAGCCAATTGCCCGCCACGACCAGAGCCAGCGCGACCGCGCCAGTCCACGCGCCCGAGATGACGGTCATTTTCTTGAGCAGATCGCGCAGTCGCAGCCAAGCCTTCTGCGCCACAGCGCGCGTAAGCTCTGGGAAAGTCGTATTGATAAAGGGCGTGATCGGCATCACCATCAGGTTGATGACCGCCAGGGCGAGTTTATAGTACCCCGCCTCGAGCGGTGAGAGAAAATAGGAAACCCAGACCACCTCGTTATCGCGGATCAACATGCTGACCGTGGCGCTTAGATTGGTGCTCAGGGCAAAGCCCCAGAACTCACGGCGTGGTGGCAGCATCCGGAAGGATGCCCGCCACCAACCCGGTCCCAGCATCTGCCCGGCACGGCGGAGCGCGACAGCGGCCAGCGCCAGACCATTGAGCGATTTTCCCAGCAGGTAGGCAGTCAGCACCAGCCAAATGTTCCCGTGGACGAGAAAGGCGTAGGCGATCAGGGCGACGGTCAGGAAGGATTGCAGGAAATTGATGATGGCCTGGCTGCGGAAGTGATCTCCAACCTGCAAGACAGCGGTGGAAGTCTCGGCGACAAAGTTGGTCAGCAGCGCCAGGGCGTAGAAAGTAAAGAGGGGGGCGGTGGTTACATCTTTGGCGATGTACCTGGCTGCCCAGGGCGAAAGCAGGACGAGCAAGAGATAGGCTACGACCGAGGTGAGAGTTTCCGTCAGGGCGGCGGCTTTCAGCACCGCGGCGGCATGTTCCTTCTTTTCCTGCGCCAGGAATTGCCCCATGTACTTGATGACCAGTTCCCCCATGCGAAAGGACAATAGCCGGTTGACGTTCGAGGCAAAGGCAATGACCGTTCCGAGGATGCCGAATCCGAGCACGCCAAGCAGCCGCGCCGCCAGGATGCTCTGCGCGACGGAACTGAGCGTATTTCCGACGAAAAGATAGCTGGTGTTGCGCAGGACTTTGCGCAACAGGTTGTCCTGCCGCCAGGCGGTCAGGGTGTCACGAATAGACGTCACAGGGTCGCGACCTTTATTGCCCAGGAGCGTTCGGCGCGGTACCAGTCTACGAGCCGCTGCACCCCTTCGCGCAGGCCGACCTGCGGTTGCCAGCCGAGCAGGCGGCGGGCTTTGCTCACGTCGGCCCAGTTGGTCAGCATGTCGGCAGGATTGGGCGGGTGGCGTTCGATACGCGCCTGCTTGCCGATGATCTCTTCGAGCATCTCGATCAGCCCGTTGATGGTGATGACCTCGTGCCCGCCCAGGTTGATGATCTCGTAGCCGAGCGGTTGGAGGGCGGCGAGGGTACCGCGCGCGATGTCGTCCACGTAAGTAAAGCCGCGCGACTGTTCCCCATCTCCGTAAAGATGGAGAGGCTGCTCTTCAGTGATCCACTTTGCAAAGCGGAACATGCTCATATCCGGCCGGCCCGCTGGGCCATAGACGGTAAAATAGCGCACCACGCTCACATCCAAATCGTAGAGCGAGTGATAACTGTGGCAAAGCACCTCGGCTGACTTTTTGCTGGCTGCGTAGGGCTGGAGAGGATGGTCGCTATCCGCGCTTTCGGGCGTAGGCAAGGGAGCGTTCGAGCCGTAGATGCTGGAGGTCGAGGCGAGGATGAATTTTCCGATCCCTCGCTGGCGACAGAGTTCCAGCAAGTTCAAAGTGCCGAAAACATTGGTCTCGACGAAGGCCCAGGGATTTTCGACGCTCGCCCTAACCCCGGCGCGGGCGGCCAGGTTGATGACTGCGTCGAAGGTTTGCCTACCAAGTGACAGGTGACGGGTGACGAATGTGCGGTCGGAGATGTCCGCGCGGACAAAGGCGAATCCCCGCAACGCTTGCAGCCGTCGCAAGCGGTATTCTTTCATACGCACGTCGTAGGCGTCGTTCAGGTTGTCCACGCCGGTGACGGCCTGTCCCTGCTCAAGCAGCATTTCGGCGACGCGCGCGCCGATGAAACCGGCCGCGCCGGTCACCAGGTAATTAGCCATCTATCCAGCCATCCTCTTCAACCAAATCGAACTGAATGTGTTGGGGGTCTGCTCCACCGTTTCGTAGTTTGGCATAGTTTGCTTCAAGAATGGTTCGTCAAAGTAGCGGATGAGGGGCATGGACATGGTTATCTTGAATTGGTTGTTGAAGCACAGGAAGGCCTGCAAAAGCATGGCCTCATTCCAGAACATGGGCCAGGTTTGCCCGAATAGCCACAGCTTGGGCGGATAGGGAATGTTGTATGGGAATGGTACATCATGGATGTGGATCGTGACGCCAACTTTCAGGTTGGGAAGCACTTCCAGGTAAAGGAATGGCACGTCGCCATCTATGTTCAAGATGTGCGTGGAATCAATGAAAAGGACATCACCATCCTCCAGTTGCTGGAAGAACGACAATTCCACATCCTGCACTTCTTTGGGAATGACGTGTACCCCCGGCAGGGTGTATAACTTCTCATAAGGGTGTGGTTCGATGCAGGTCATTTGGAGAGGCTGACCTTTGCTCGCATTCTTCTCAGCCGCCAGGCTGCAATAATAGGTGGATAAGCCGGATCCAACTTCAATATAACGCTTCGGCTTTATATGCCGGATCATCATGTAGAGTATGAGCGCATCTGCCGGAGTGAAGCCAGGGCCGAATTTTTTCCGAAGCTGTTCGAAAGCGGGGAACGTGGAGAACTCATCGTAATAACGCGAGAGCAGGGTCTGAATATCGTCCTTCATGGCTTCGAGATCGTACTCGATACCTGTGAGTGCGTTGGGGCGATACCAGCGTTCGTAATTCTTTTTCAGGCGGTCGAGTGATGGCAGGGGGGAGTAATAATCGTTTTTTCTGGCAACCGAATAACCCATCGCTTCGAGAAGTCTCTGGAAAGTCATGGAAAAAGCCGCATTGATCCTTTGCATTGTCTTCCGGAAGCGCGCGATGAGACCCCATTTTATTCTACTGATGGGGTTCAATAGAAATGGCGGCACAGCTTGTTTTAGCGATTGCTTCATGCGGGTTTTCCTGACTTTGGCGATTGCCTGCCCTAACGGGTTAGGCCAGGGAAATCGCCGCTACCAGATCGCGAAGTCCACCTGCATGGACTTCCCGCCCCCGAACTGCAGGGGCTAGCCGACGGAGGTCGGCTTTGCGCCTTTGTTGGTGCAGTATCAACTGCTGAAAAAGATGGGCTGAACAGTTATCCTTTCAAGCCTAGAGTCTGGCGACTTTTGGGTTGTCCTTCCCAGCCTTGCCCAGCGCGTTGCGGCTGTCGAAGATGAACTTCGCCGCCTCGAGGATGGCCTGGTAGTCATACGTTTTATGGTTAGTCACGATAACCACACAATCCGCCTGGTGGACAGCCGCCATCACGTCTGGCACGCTATCCATTTCCAGGCCGTCGTGGGTGTGGAGATGCAGAATGTACGGGTCGTGGTACGAGACCTCGGCGCCCTTCTTCTGCAGCAGCCCGATTACGTCCAGTGTTGGCGACTCGCGGATGTCGTCAATATCCGGTTTGTAGGCCGCGCCCAGGACGAGACAGCGGGAACCTTTCAGGGTTTGACCGCGCTCGTTCATGGCCTCCAGTATCCGGTTGACCACATAGCGGGGCATGTTGGTGTTGATGTCCGAAGCGAGTTCAATGAAACGGGCAGTGTACTGGTAGGCTTTCATCTTCCAGGAGAGGTAGAGCGGGTCAATCGGGATGCAGTGCCCGCCCAGGCCCGGCCCTGGCGTGAACTTCATGAAACCGAAGGGCTTGGTGGCGGCCGCCTCGATGACTTCCCACACGTCCACGCCCATGCGCTCGCACATGATGGCCAGTTCGTTGACCATGGCGATGTTGATCATGCGAAAGGTATTCTCCAACAACTTGGCCATTTCAGCGGCTTCGGCAGACGAGACCATGTGGATGTGCTGGATGGCACCACCATACCACGTCGCAGCGACTTCGGCGCAGGCCGCGGTGATGCCACCCACAACCTTGGGGGTGTTGATCGTGGTGTAGTCCGTGCGGCCCGGGTCGACGCGCTCTGGCGAAAACGCCAGGAACCAGTCCTCGCCAACCTTCAGGCTGTTTTTCACGCCCAGCATCGGCAGCAGAACTTCGCGAGTGGTGCCGGGGTAGGTGGTGGATTCCAGCACCACGACCATGCCCTTGTGCACGTACTTCGCCAGCTCCTCGGTAGCGGACATTATGAAGGACATATCCGGGTCGCCGGTCTTGCGCAACGGCGTGGGGACGCAGATGCTGGCAGCATCCATATCCTTCAGAACCGAGAAATCCGTCGTTGCTTTCAAGCGGCCAGTTTTGACCAGCCGCGCCGCAATTTCGGTCGGCACATCTGGGATGTAGCTGACGCCCTCCTTCAGCGAATCGACCTTGCGCTTGTCCGGGTCAATGCCGGTCACGGTGAATCCGGCCTCAGCGAAGACGACCGCCAGCGGCAGGCCAACGTAGCCCATGCCCAAGATACCGATACGGGCAGTTTTTTCTTTTAGTTGCTTGAGAAGAGCTTCTTTGACAGTCATCCTTTTTCCATTCGGTTTTTACCACAAAGGCACAAAGTCACAAGAACTTCGTGTCTTTGTGCCTTTGTGGAGAGGTATTAAAACAGACTCAATTGCTTCGGTTCTTCCTGCAATTCTTCTGATGGCGCGGGCGCGGATTTTGCAAGTGCGCTGCGCGCCTGTTCCAGCAGTTTTGGCAGTTGGGCAAAATCTTTCATAATGGCGGGCTTTAGCGAGGCCTGATGCAAGGCCGCGGCCGGGTGGAACATGGCGATCACGAAGCGGTCGCCGACCCGGCGCATTTGCCCGTGGACGGCGCTGATCTTCGCGCCGGGCATGAACTTGCCCATCGAGTAGCGCCCGAGGGTGATAATGATCTTCGGGTTGATGGCCGCGATCTGCCGCTCGAGGTACCTGTCACATGCGGTCAGCTCCTCGGGCAAAGGGTCGCGGTTGCCCGGCGGGCGGCACTTAACCACATTGCCGATCCACACCTCCGGGCGTTTCAGCCCAGCTTGAGCCAGCAACTCATCCAGGAACTTACCAGCTGCACCGACGAAGGGACGCCCCTGCTCGTTTTCGTAAAAGCCCGGCCCCTCACCGATGAACATGATCTCGGACTTTGCCGGGCCTTCGCCTGGCACCGCATTCTTGCGAGAGTGGTACAGGGCGCATGCCTGGCAGTTCGAAACTTCGGCGTCGATTTGGGCTAAAACGTCAGAAGAATCCACAAGATCCTCCGTTCACACATTTACACGCTGGCGCGTTTTCACGTTTACATGTTCAAACGTTTCGGCGTTCAAGCCTTCCAACGTCATCAGGATCGCGTCTTCGCCGGTATCGCGGTAATAACGCGGGCGGCGGCTGGTGATCGCGAAGCCAAACTTCCTGTACATCTCCTGCGCGGCGAGGTTCCTTTCCCGGACTTCCAGAAAGGCGCGCCGCGCGCCTTCGACACGCGCAGCTTCGAGCGCTTCCACAATGATTCGGCTGCCGATGCCGCAGCGCTGAAAATCGGGGTGGACGGCCACCGTAGCGATGTGCGCCTCGTCCACCAGCAGCCACAAGACCAGCATCCCGATGATCCTGGTTTCGCCGTTCACTTCTGCTTCAGCCACCCAGCCTCGCGAAACGGCGTTTTCAATCACCTCGAAGCGGAACGACCGCTCCGGCCAGGGCAGGCTGAAAGAGAGCGTATCGATCTCGTGGACGGCCGGCACATCCTCCAGTCTCATGCGCCGGATGGTGATCTCGCCGACA
>Ga0315275_10001624_pt1 | contig 19957 bp, 18 predicted proteins | sample YL17G03_0_MG_FD_205557 | JGI IMG/M metagenome (GOLD analysis project Ga0315275, IMG submission 205557) | Sediment microbial communities from Yellowstone Lake, YNP, Wyoming, USA - YL17G03_0 | ecosystem: Environmental > Aquatic > Freshwater > Lake > Sediment | place: USA: Wyoming | collected...
CCGCAGAGCTCACCATCCTGAGGGGACTGCATCGTCCGGATGCCTTCCCGGCTGATGACATAGGCGTCCGGCGGTTTATTGCACGGTTTTACCTGAATGATAAAAAAATTTCGTCCGATGAGGCCCGTTCATTTGCAGAGCGATGGGGTGCCTGGAAAGGGTTTGCTGCATACTATCTCGAAATAGCGGATCTGCTCGGAATCGCCCCCTCCGAACCGGAAAACGGTCATTGACAGGGGTCCCGTCCGCAGAAAGCCTCTCGCATCGCGGTCTTAGGCAATGGTGAGAGTTGTCAGAGTCTGGATATTACCTGATTATGTAAGAATAATTCAATGAAAAAATAGTGCAGACCGCTAGTCTTTTCAAACCGCTATTCTTTTTAATCTTGAATGGTGTAATGAAATATGATATGCTATAACATAGCATAGTGGGTTTATGGTATGAAGTACTCAGTTCTTTTCATCGCAATTATCCTTATTGCGGCTGCATTAATCGCCGGCTGCACCCAGCAGCAGGCAGCCGTGGCCGCTCCGGCCGTTATCAAAGTCGGTGTCATTGCATCATTGACTGGTCCTGCGAGCAATGTTGGTACCAACATGTGGCAGTCCGCTCAGGTCGCTGCTGACAAGATCAACGCCGATGGCGGTGTCACGTTAAAAGACGGATCGAAAGCCCAGCTCAAGCTCATCGTCGGTGATGACGAGTCAACCCAGCAGGGAGGCCAGAAGGCCGCGACCAAGCTGATCACCGATGACAAAGTAGACATCCTTGTCGGCGGGTACTCGAGCGCAGTCACTTCCTCGTATCAGCAGACCATTGCGGAATACAGGATCCCCTTTGTCGTGACCGGTGCATCGAGCCCGATCATCACCCACCGCACGGATATCAATACCAGCTATATCTTCCATCACTGCCCGACTACTGACACGTACGGGCAGTATACCACCACGTTCATCGACCAGGTGGTCCGTCCTGCGGTTAATAAAAAACTTAACGCATCTGCAGACCGCCCGTTCCGGCTTGCCCTCATCTACCAGGACACCGCGTTCGGTAAGGGTGTCCAGTCAGCGGTGAACAACACCATCACAAAGAACAAGCTGAACATCAAGCTGGTCTCCCAGCAGAGCTACAAGATGGGAGAGAGTGATTTCAGGACCCCGCTGACCGCAATAAAGGCAGCAAATCCTGATGCCGTATACCTCGCAGCATTCCCCAACGAAGGAGCCCCCATCATAACACAGGCACGGAGGGATATCGGTCTCAATACGATATTCCTCAACGTAGAGAACAATGACAATGCCCAGTTCTATAAAGACCTCGGCCAGTACGGTGAAGGAGCCGTCATCGAGAGCAGGTATTCACCTTATATTGCACCGGTTGGAGCTGTCGCTGATGCCCAGAACGCATTCAAGCAGAGTTACTTTGCACGATTCGGGACCTACCCGGACATGATGGGTGCCTCCACGTACGAAGGTATCTTCATCGCGGCGGAGGCAACTGAGAATGCGGGGACCACAGACAAAGAGGCTGTGCGACAGGCACTCATTGACTTAGAGATGCCCCAGGTCATCGAGGCGATGAAGGACCAGACATGCTCGTTCTCACCGGACTTCCGGGAGTCGACGTTCGATCTCTGGATGGAGCAGCTGTCATACAACGCCACCCTCGGTGAGACCCGGCCCGCAATCGTCTGGCCGGATAACCTGAAAACAACGAACTTTGTCCTGCCATCATGGTACGTGGCAGGCAGCAGTTCGTAACTATTACCTCCCTTTTTTAATCCATGGCAGACTGATATATTGCATAGAGCCGGACAGGTGCTGATCGGATCATGGACAATCTTGGGGTATTCCTGCAGATCATTTTCTGGGGATTGTACGCCGGCTGCATCTATATCCTGCTCGCTACCGGGCTGAACCTGATCTTCGGTGTGATGAAGATTGTGAACTTCGCGCATGGCGAGTTCCTGATGATCGGAGCATACATCACCGCAACCATATTTTTTCTTTCCGGCATCAATCCGTATCTCCTCCTCCTCCTGTCTATGCTCGTGCTCATCGGTGTAGGTGCAGTTGTCGAACGGATCTGCTTCCGCCCGATCCTCGGTACAGGCAAGCTCAACGAGATCTTCCTTTCGATTGGTCTCATCTATATTTTCCAGAACGGGGCCGCCATGATATGGGGTGACAGCTGGCAGAGCGTTAAAAGCCCCTATGATGGTATTACACTACCGGTCGGGTCGCTTTCCGTCCCGCTCGATTATATCCTCATTATGGTTTTCACCGCCGCAATCATCTGCGGGTTGTACCTTTTTTTGAAAAAGACGACGATTGGCATGCAGATGAGGGCAACGAGCCAGAACAGAAAAGGAGCGATGCTTGTCGGGATTGATGTCGAACGTATCGACGTCATCAGTTTCGGCCTGGGGTGCGCCCTTGCTGCAGCTGCAGGGACGCTCTGGATTGTGAGCGGGCAGATCTTCAACCCGTACATGGGCTCAATCCCCGCGATCAAGGCTTTTGCGATTATCATCCTGGGAGGCCTCGGCAGCATCCCCGGTGCAATCATCGGCGGGCTGTTGATGGGCCTTGCCGAGAACGGCGCTGCGTTTCTCCTTGGCGGCATATGGAAGGACGCGGTCTCGTTTGTCATCCTTATCATCGTGCTCGTAGTAAGACCGACCGGGTTGTTCGGAGAGAAGGGGGAATAAAGACCCATGCAGTTCAGGCGGGATGAGATGATAAAATACGGTACCATTGCCACGCTTGCCATCGCCATAGTTTTCCCGTTCCTCACCGACAGCATGTTCATCCTCAACCTCCTCGTCCTGATGCTGATCTTCATCATCTTTGCCTCGGCATGGAACCTTCTCGCGTACTCCGGGCAGGGGTCGCTCGGCCACGCCGCATTCTTCGGCATAGGGGCGTATGCATCGACGCTTATTGCTGCAAAGAGCGGAATGTCCCCGTTCGTCACCATCTTCCTCGGTGCGGCCGTCGCGGCATTCATCGGGATCCTTATCGGCCTCACCTGTGTAAGGCTCAAGGAATGGTTCCTTGCAATGGTCACCTTCGGTTTTGCTATCATCGTCCAGACGCTGACTGTCAGCGTGCTCGCCCCGGTTACCGGGGGCTGGGACGGTATCGCATCGGCGCGACTCCTGAGCCCGTCCATCCCCGGCTACCAGCTGATTGAATATTACGCGGTCCTTGCCATCACCATCGCTTCCATCGCCGCCATCTGGTACATCATGAAGTCACGGGTAGGCCTCGCCTTTCTCGCAATCCGCGAGAACGAACTTGAGGCCCGGGCTGCGGGGATCGATCCGGTCCGGTACCGCCTCCTCGCGTTTGCCCTCTCTGCTTACATCGCGGGTGTTGCCGGGGCGCTCGAGATCCACCACATCGGCTACCTGACGCCGGAGCTCTTCGGGGTCGACAACTCGTTCTGGCCGGTGACGTACGTCATCCTCGGCGGGCTTGGTACACTTGCCGGCCCGGTTGTCGGGACGGTCGTGCTGACCATCATCTGGGAAGGGCTCAAGGCAACGGGGCTCACATTCGGGCGGTACGTCATTGTCGGGGTCATGCTCATCCTCGCGATCATCTTCCTGCCCCGGGGGCTCGTGAGCCTGCCGGAGAGCGTGCGGGAGTGGCTGAAGAGACGGCGGAGAAACGTGCCCCCGGCAGAACCGCCGGGGGATTGATCGCATTAATTTTTATACCGGAATTTCCCAGGTCAGTTGAAAACCCTTTTTTCACTCTGATTTTTTGCGATCCGATAAGAGGCAATCGCGTTCCAGGAGGCTCCAGAGCGGTCAGGAGTGTCATGGCGATCTTCTGATTATTTTCCCGGAAAATGTATCCGGATTTGATGGTGGTAACTATACCAACTTTTTGTTGTGATGAACGCCGCCGCCCCCGGCGGGGCACCCCCGCGGCGGATCAGGGACTACAATCTTAGGAAACTTCCCTGCCCCGCCGTGCCTCGGAGAGGCCCTGATGCGGGGACTCTCAAAAAATCAACATGATTTTTTATATTTGTTGTCGTTCGGATACGAAACTCTCATTTGTATCTGTTTCATCGAGGTCAGGAAGATCAATAGTCAGAACAATCCTGAGCACCAATCACGTTTCAGAACCCGAGATACGCTTTCTGGATACGCGGGTCGTGCATGAGTTCTTTTGAACGGCCTTCCTGCACGATCCTGCCATTTTCCAGCACGTAGCCCCGGTCGCACATGGCAAGTGCATTCCGGACGTTCTGCTCGAGCAGGAGGATCGTCATCCCTTCCCGTCCAAGCTGTTCGAGTGACCGGAATACCTGGGCGGTGAGAATGGGAGAGAGTCCGGTTGACGGTTCATCAAGGATGAGGAGTCGTGGTTCCGACATGAGCGCACGACCGATGGCAAGCATCTGCTGCTCGCCGCCGGAAAGCGTTCCGGCCATCTGTTGCTGCCGCTCCTGCAGGGTCGGGAAGAGACGGAAGATCCGGTCGAGGGTCTTGTCAGGGTTAGTAGTGCCGCCCCCGCCAAGGAGAAGGTTCTCGATCACCGGCATGGTCGGGAAGATCTCCCGTTTCTCAGGTACCAGGGCAAGTCCTTTCCGATAGAGATCATACGGGTGACAGCCGAGGATATTTTCACCGTTAAACAGGATCGAGCCTGTCGCCTTCCGGTTGAGGCCCACGATTGTCTCGACAGTAGTAGTCTTCCCGGCCCCGTTCGGGCCGATCATGGTGACGAGCTCGCCTCTATCAACCCGGAACGAGAGATCCCAGACAACCTGCAGGTTCCCGTGGAAAATACTGAGCCCTGAAACGGTAAGCATGAACAACTATCCCTCCCTTCAGAATGCGTCAATATCACCGAGGTAGGTGTCGATAACCTGCTGGTTGTTCACCACCTCATATGGCCTGCCGTCCGCTATCTTCTCGCCATGGTCGAGCACAACGATCCGGTCCGAGACCCCCATGATAACGCTCATCACATGCTCGATGATGAGGATAGATATCCCCCGGTCCCTTATATGCCGGATGAGCCCGACTGCTTCGTTGCTCTCCCTGGGGTTGAGCCCCGTGGTAATCTCATCGAGAAGGAGCAGTTTTGGTTTTGAAGCCAGGGCCCGTGCAAGCTGCACCCTTTTCAGTTCAACGACATTTAAATTTTTAATGGTTGTCCCGTATTTATCTGCCGGGAAACCCACAAAGTCAAGGATCTGAATCGCTTCTTTTCCTGCTTCAGCCATGCTGATCGTACGGTGGTTGCCAAACAATGCGCCAATCATCGTACACTCGTGAGCGGTGAGCCCGGGAAAGGACTTGGCGATCTGGAACGTCTTTGCTATTCCTTTTTTACAGATCCGGTCCGCTTTGAGCCCGGTAATATCTTCGGAGAGAAATGTGATTGTTCCTGCAGTCGGGGTACTGATACCGGAGATCATATTGAGAAGCGTGGTCTTTCCCGCACCGTTCGGACCCACAAGCCCGACAATCTCGTTCTCCCCTAAAGAAAGGTCCACATTATTCACTGCCCGCAGGCCGCCGATCTGTTTGGTTAAACCCCTGACTGTGAGCATGAGGATACCGTAATTATCATGCTAATGGTTGTCATGGTGCTGTATTAAAGATAATGTCATATGCGGCTAAAAAACACACAATGACGTTCAGGTGCGGGGAAATCTCAAATTGCCGGGGAGATGTCATCCCGGCAACCCTGTTGGTTGTGGTAATCACCGGATTCCGCAGGATCTGATACAGATACAGAGCCACATTTGAAATACCGGGGAAAAACAATCATACCCTGAAGGATGGTCAATTCCAAAAACGGGATTTGCGAATTTTTTATTCGGATAGTATGGCATGCTTCACCGCAGGGATGGTGACTAAAAAAGAGGTTTTTCAGACACTGTCAAAGGAGAGGTGAGGTGTGTCCGTCGAATCGGAAACCGGTATCAAAACGATATTTACGAGTCTTTCTGCTCAGATTTTGGCAGATGGAGGGTAAACGTACTCCCTGTGTGTAACCTGCTCTCTACGGAGATATCTCCTCCATGCATCTGCATGATCTTCTTTGCCATGGACAAAGAGAGCCCGATGCGGTCGTACCTGCGGGATAGTTTTGCCGCATCCGCAAGCTGGAATGGCTCAAAGATCGATGATAATGCATTTTCGGAGATCCCGGTCCCGTTGTCCCTGACAGAGATATGGTGAAATGCATCATCGGTGTCGGAACGATAGAAGATGGTAATTTTGCGGGGTGGCTGGGAGAAGTTTACTGCATTTGAGAGAAGGGAGTCCAATACACCAAAAAGCCGGTCCATATCAGCTCTGATCACCAGATTTTTTGGAATATCGATGGTGATTTCAGCTTTTACATTGTACCCGCTTGAATCCAGTACGCTGTTGGTAAGCAGAGCCAGCGGAAATTTCGAGTAGTTCAATTGAAGCTTCCCGCTATCAAGCACAGAGAGTTCCAGCATCTGGTTGATGATCTGGCGTTCCCGTTCAACACTGGCCAGACAGCGTTCAAGAATTTTTTTCGTATCTTCAGGGATACCGAATCCTTCCGGGTCCTGGATAAGTAAATTGAGATACCCGAGGATCGGCTGGAGCGGTGTGCGCAGTTCATGGGCGACGGTAACGATGATCCCCCTGCGTCGTTCGTTATCGAGTTGTATTTTATCTTCAAGCAATTGTTTTTCAGAAATATCGACCAGATTGATCAGGATCGCCGGTGCACCGGAATGAAAGGTTGGCAGGGTAAAGACTAATGCCATCCGTTTATCCCCGGATTTTGTCACGAAACGGAACTCGTTTCGATCTGCTTTAAAAGCCCCTTCCAATCCGCGTTTTACAAACTTTTTAACCTTATCCTTATCCGAATCATCAACCAGAGACAGAAGATCTATCCCGGGAATTTCATCCGGCTGATATCCTGAAAAAGTAAAAAATGCAGGATTTGCATACTGGATCTTTCCATCTCTCACGATGAGAATACTGGTCGGAAGGTTTTCAGTGAGCCGGTTGTAGTCCACAAGGTCGTCATCAACTGCTTTTGTTGATTTTTTACGGGGATTGATGATTATTGCAGTGCAGCTGATTGTCGTCGTATCAACAGCATTCCAGGAGAGTTCCAGCCGGCATTCCTTCCCCTCTTTTGTTTTTAACCGGGTCTCAAAACCGGTGATTTCCGGACTTTGCCCGATACGAGTCAAAAACCGCGTTCTCTCTTCAGGATCGATGAAGAGCGAGGAAAAGACCAGTCCGGCCAGTTCTTCTGGTTTATAATGGAGGAGGTTTGAGAATGCAGCATTGGTCTCACATATCGTGAAACCTGTCTTGTCAAAAAGAATGATCCCATGATGTGAATTCTCAAACATCGCACGGTACCATGCTTCACCCGACCGGATCTTCCCTGCCATTCTATCTACGCAATTTGAATCTCTTGTTATTTTAAGATATATACCTCTGAAAAAATACCCCTGGAGAACACTCCGGACACAATCTGCGGGTTCCCTTTTTTCACAATCCTTTCCCTAACTTCGAAGAGGATTTAATAAATTTTTGTATTGGTTTTTATTGAGGGAACAGTGGGTTGAAATAACAAGCCATGCAAACCCGTTAGTTATGCACCCGTATGTCGTAGTTAATGTTGCAATGAGTGCTGATGGCAAGATCTCCAGTCGTCAGCGCCGACAGATAAGGATATCAGGTGCGCAGGATTTTTCCCGGGTTGATCGGCTGAAGGCAGAAAGTGATGCTGTGATGGTGGGGATCGGCACTGTCCTTGCTGATGATCCTTCGCTTACGGTGAAGTCGGAAGAGTGCCAAACCTATAGGAAAGCTCACGGTCTTGATGTGAACCCGGTCCGTATTGTTGTAGACAGTTCAGCTCGCATCCCTCACGATGCAGCAATCCTGAATAAAGGTGAGGGAAAACGCGTTATCGCAGTATCCCGGAGGGCAGATGCTACGAAAATATCCGCTCTGAAAAATAAATCGACTATAATTGTTGCCGGTGATGCGGAGGTTGACCTTTCTGTCCTGATGGATGAGCTCTCATCGATGGGTATCCAGCGGATTATGGTGGAAGGTGGTGGAACACTTATAGCAGGTTTGTTCGATGCGGGACTTGTGAATGAGATCTTCACGTTCATCGGAAACATTGTTATTGGTGGTAAGGATGCTCCTACATTGACTGATGGTGACGGGTTTATCCAGGAATCATCGTTCCCCCGCCTGTCACTTCTGGAAGCACGCAGGATCGGGGAGGGTATTCTCCTGCACTGGAAGGTAAAAGATCCTGATCAGGAGGAAGAAAAAAGGTGATTGTGCAGGAGTGTCATCCCGGTTACATAAAAAAGTTTTTTTTATTGAACACAGGAATGCCAAGACTCATCACTCATAACTAAAAACATTCTCCTACGTACATTCCGGTCATCGTTCTTGCTGCCGTGTTCCTGCTGACTGCTGTGCGCCAGGCAGGCAGGTTCAATCTCAGGATCTGGCAGATCATGCTTGGCGGAGCCGTGGCAGTCATCATCAGCGCGCAGATCTCTCTCCCTGATGCACTGGGCGCGATCAATTCCGATGTTATGCTTTTTTTATTTGGCATGTTTATTGTGGGTGAAGCTATGGTGGAAAGCGGCTACCTGTCCATGCTTTCATGCCGCTTCTTTTCTCATGCCCGCACGCCGGACCAGTTGATCTTTCTCATCCTGTTCGGCATGGGTTTTTTTTCAGCAATCCTGATGAATGATACCCTTGCCATCATCGGGACACCCCTGGTCCTCTCCCTGGCCACGAAATTCAGGATCTCACCCAAACTGATGCTTCTCTCCCTTGCACTGGCAGTTACCACCGGCAGTGTCATGAGCCCGATTGGAAACCCCCAGAACCTGCTTGTCGCGGTGAACAGCGGGATGGAAACCCCGTTCGTTACTTTCGGGTTGTACCTTCTCATCCCCACGCTTATCAGCCTTGGTCTTGCATTTATCATTCTCAGGTTGTCGTTCCGGATGGATTTTTCTGCCCGCCCTATTGAGCCGGACCCGGTTCAGAGCGCTGAAAATAAAACAATTCTTCCGGTGCAATGCTCGCTTGCCATCATACTGACCCTTGCTGTTGCCAACATTATCGCGTCCTTTTTTGGAGGAAAAATTCTTGTACCTCTCCCGTTTATCGCCCTATGCGCCGCAGTTCCCGTCCTGCTGTTCGGTAAGGACCCGGTGAGACTCCTTAAAAATATCGACTGGCCCACTCTCGTTTTCTTTGCTGCCATGTTTGTGCTGATGGAGAGCGTCTGGCAGACAGGATTTTTCCAGGCTTTTGTTGACCGGAGTATGGTGACTTCCGTACCTCTGATTCTCATGACCAGTGTGGTCATCAGCCAGTTCATTTCCAATGTGCCCTTCGTTGCCCTGTTCCAGCCGATGATTCTCCAGGCTGGGGGCTCTGCAACCCAGCTCATGGCACTGGCTGCGGGAAGCACGATTGCCGGCAACCTGACCATCCTTGGTGCTGCAAGCAACGTTATCATCATCCAGAATGCAGAAAAGCAGGGCCAGACCCTGACATTCTTCGAGTTTGCAAAAATCGGGATACCGCTGACCATACTGCAGCTCGCGGTTTACCGGGTGTGGCTGATCTTCCTGCCGTTTTAAAAACGTACATCAATAGCACAGGTTCTCTTTGACCGGGCACTCTTTGGCAGATGATCAACCACCAGGAGGAAATCAATAATACCCTCCCCCTTCAACAACTGCAAAGGAAGAATCACGGTTATGGCAGAATACCACCAGGAAAACCCGGACAAACCCGACAAAAAACGTGAAGAACTGAAAGGAAAAGTCCTGCAGCTGAAGGATCTGGTCAACTATAACGAGGGTACTGTTGCCAGCCGGATGATCATCTCCCGCAAGACGGGCAATATCACCCTCTTCTCGTTTGATGAGAACGAAGGGCTCTCGGAACATACCGCCCCGTTTGATGCGGTGGTTACGATCCTCGATGGGGAATGCGAAGTCTGGGTCGCAGGGCAGACCTCCCGGATGAAGGAAGGCGAGACCATCATCTTCCCGGCCAATGCCCCCCATGCCCTGTCCGCGATCACGAAGTTCAAGATGTCACTTACCATGATCAGGGAGTGAGAAACCATGGGCGGGGATGACAAGGATGGGTATTACTGTTCGATCTGCGGGGGAATTCCCCCGGATAAGATCACCACAAAACGGGTGCTCATCGACAGCAAAGAAACGGGGATAGATCACCTTGACTGGATCTTTGATGAAGTAAACAAGCTCAGGCTACCCGATGATGCTTTACTCACTGAAGAGCTTATGAAACGGGTAAAAGAGTTCAACTACGTGCCGACAAAAAAGAGCAGTTTGTACGCGGCGGCGATCCTCGCGGAATACAAAAAACAGCGGTCCTGAAGACAGGAATTCTGGAAAATGTGCCCGACTCTGAAAAGACAAGCAAAAAACAGGTGCTTCTTATATTCGCCTCTTCTTACGATGAGAAAACATAGATAGCCTTCAGACGATCGTCATGCTGGTACTGATACCCTTTTATCTATCCTGGTCACACGTTCAGCATAGTGTAAGAAGGATAGAGTATGAAAATAACCGATGTTGCACATGTTGTATCAGGACCAAATCCTCACCATGTGGACGCACGTAAAATTTACGAGTCTCCGCATGCGGTCGCGGTCGTTATTACCCTCATGCCCGGTGAAGCACTTAAAAAACATATCACCCCGGTCGATGTGTTCTTTTACGTCCTTGAAGGATCCGGGGTTATTGAAATCGGCAGCGAGAAGCAGACCGTGGGAAAAGATATGCTCGTCGAGAGTCCTGCCAGGATCCCGCACCGCTGGAGCAACGAGAGCGCTTCGGTCTTCCGTGTGCTGGTTGTAAAAGTGCCAAAACCAACCGAAGCGACAAAACTGCTCTGATCCATAAAGCCTTACGGAGAACTCCATGGCAGAACCGGAAAAAAAGAAAGCAGAATTAAAAATTTCAGGCATGCACTGCGCGACCTGCGCCGTGAATATTGAGGAGTCCCTTTCGCAGATCAAGGATGTCTCGAAGGTCCAGGTGAATTTTGGCACCGATACGGCTCATGTTGAGTTCGATCCTGCAAAAGTCTCGCTGACCGACCTGGAAAAAGCAGTGAAGACGGTGGGATATGATGTCGTGAACCGTGAAGTCACCCTTAAAATCGGGGGGATGGTCTGTGCTACCTGTGTCCAGACCATCGAGGCAGCACTGCGGGCACTTCCCGGTATCCTGTCTGCAAACGTGAACCTCGGCACAGAAAAGGCATACGTCATCTACAACCCTTCGGTATCAGCAGTCCCTGATATGAAAAAAGCCATCGAAGATGCCGGTTACCAGTACCTGGGAATCTCGGGTGAGGTGAGTGAAGAAGCCGAAAAAGCGGCACGGGAAAAAGATCTCCATGACAAGTTTCTCAGGTTCACTCTTGGTTTTGCCGTGAGCATCCCGCTCATGCTTGCCATGTGGCTGCCTCTTGGCCTGCCCATGCAGACCCTTGCCTATGCGATGCTGGTCATCTCAACGCCGGTTTTTTTCTATGTCGCATATCCCATCTTCCGGGCTGCATCCATGGCGCTGCGCAACCGCTCACTTAACATGGATGTAATGTATGCCATGGGTACCGGCGTTGCGTTTGTTTCGAGCGTGATGGGAACATTCGGGATCATCCTCACCCACGAATTCATGTTTTACGATACGGCCATCATGCTTGCCTCATTCCTCATGCTCGGGCGCTACCTCGAGGCCCGGGCAAAAGGCAGAACATCTGAAGCGATAAGGAAACTTGCCGGGCTCCGGGCAAAGACCGCTACGGTCATCCGCGATGGAAAGGAAGAGGAGATCCAGATCGAAGATGTGGTTACCGGGGATGTCGTGATCGTGAAACCCGGCGGCAAGGTCCCGGTTGACGGTGAAGTTGTAGCCGGCGAGAGCTATGTGGATGAGTCGATGATCAGCGGTGAGCCGATTCCGCCCCTCAAGGCAAAGGGCAGCCGGGTGGTCGGTGGGACCCTCAACACGAACAGCGTCCTGTCGGTGAAAGCCACAAAAGTTGGCAAGGAAACAGTACTTGCCCAGATCATCCAGCTCGTCGAGGATGCGCAGGGCTCAAAACCGCCGGTCCAGCGTATTGCTGATACCGCAGTGGTATACTTTATCCCGGTGGTGCTTGCCATCGCGATAACTGCCTTCATTGTGTGGTTCTTCGTCCTCCACGCCACCCTGCTTTTTGCGCTGACCGCACTGATCTCTGTGCTCGTTGTCGCCTGTCCCTGTGCCCTCGGGCTTGCCACCCCCACTGCTGTGACAGTCGGGGTGGGCAGGGGAGCTGAGCTGGGCATCCTGATAAAAAATGGCGAAGCACTCGAGGTTGCCGAGAAGGTCACGACCGTTGTTTTTGACAAGACCGGAACACTGACAAAAGGCAAGCCGGAAGTGACAGATATTCTCCCGGTTGGCATTTCCGAACAGACCCTCCTGGGATTTGCTGCAGGTGTCGAGAAGAACTCCCAGCACCCCCTCGCCCTGGCAGTTGTCCGGAAAGCACAGGGACTGGGGATTACCATCGAACCGGCCGATCACTTTGACACCTATGGCGGCAAGGGAGTCAGTGCCGTCGTACTTGGGGAAACGGTCCTGGTGGGTAACCGCACCCTTATGCTGGAGAAGGGAGTCCTCATCCCCGGAGAGATCGAAGCACGGATCACTGTCTTTGAGCAGGATGGCAAAACAGCCATTCTTATAGCTGCCGGTGGCCAGGTGGCCGGGGTTATCGCCATTGCAGATACCCTCAAGGAGACATCCGGCGAATCCGTCCGGCAGCTGAGGGCGATGGGAATTCATGTCGTCATGATCACCGGGGATAATAAACGCACGGCTGATGCAATTGCCCGCCAGATCGGGATTGAGCGGGTACTTGCCGAAGTACTCCCGCGGGACAAGGCGGCTGAGGTCAAAGTCCTCCAGGAAAAAGGGGAAATCGTTGCGTTTGTCGGCGACGGGATCAACGACGCACCCGCTCTTGCCCAGGCGGATGTCGGAATTGCCATTGGCAGCGGCACGGATGTGGCGATTGAGAGCGGGGACGTGGTCCTGATCAAAGATGACATCCTTGACTCGGTCGCGGCGATCCAGCTCTCAAAAAAAGTGATGGGGAGGATCAAGGGCAACATCTTCTGGGCTTTTGCCTACAACACGGCCCTCATCCCGGTCGGGGCAGGTGTGCTCTACCCGTTCTTTGGTTTTACCTTCAGACCGGAATTTGCGGCCCTGGCAATGGCCCTCAGCTCGGTCACCGTTGTCAGTCTCTCCCTGCTGCTGAAAACATATATACCAGAAGCAAAGAAGGGAGATAACTGAGGTAAAAAAAACATGGCAATTGATCCGATCTGCAAGATGACCGTCGATGAAAAAACGGCAAAGTTCACCAGCGAGTATAAAGGGAAGAAATATTATTTCTGTGCCCCGGGCTGCAAAAAGAAATTTGATGCTGATCCTCAGAAATACGTTTAAATCAACCGGGCTGGTTCATCCGCGCGATTCCGGATTCCATTCCAATTCTTTCGTATTTTTTAATCTTTCTGGAGAATCCTGATATAGAAACAAATCATCATTCTGATCAGATTATCAACCAGATCAATACCTTGGACAGGAGACAATACATTTGTCGTTTTTCATCATCAGTCCTGAAATCTACACATGGGTGATTCTCCCGCTCATGATCTTTTTTGCCCGCATCTGCGACGTGAGCATGGAAACGATCCGTGTTATCTATATCTCAAAGGGGATCAAGTATCTCGCGCCCATCATTGCGTTCTTTGAGATTGTCATCTGGCTTCTTGCCATGGAAGTCGTGATGAAGGACTTGTCAAATATTGCTAACTTTTTTGCATTTGCCTTCGGGTTTGCCATGGGTACGTATATCGGGCTCGTAATCGAGGAGAAACTCTCGATCGGCATGGTGATCCTGCGAATAATCACCACCGAATCCAACGAAGAGATCATCTCTTACATGCAGTCAGAAAATTACGGCATTACCACCCTGGATGCCAGCGGTTCGCGGGGGAATGTCAAAATGATCCTCTCCCTTGTTAACCGGGTTGATATACCACGGATTACTGAGCATATCCGGGCAACAAATCCCCATGCATTTTTCTCGATTGAGGATGTGCGGTACGTGAACGAAGGGGTCTTCCGCCCCAGAAAACCCAACACCATCACCGGGCTGTTCCACTCGTTCATCCGCCCACGGAAGAAAAAATAATTATATTGCGGCTCCAGAGAAATGCAGATGAACAAAGAGTTCGCACCCGGACCATGAAAATCGAAATATCCAGTTAAGAGTCTGGATCCCCTCATTCCATTACGATGAACCCCGACGGGGTGCCCCCGCAGCGGATCAGTGACAAAAAATGCGAAAAACCACCTTGACCGCCTGTGTTTCGGAGAGGGCGTGAGTCGGGTGACCCTCGTAAAAATAACGATTTTCAAAAGAAATCGTTGGAAAATTGTTCTGACACTCCTGGCACCTGTGGCAATCGTTGCCTCCTCCACCACTGCCGGAGGCGGCGCTGGTGCTCGCTGGCTCTCGTTTCAATGAGATTATAAAGAAGTCAATTCCCCTATCATATCCCAATATGATGATTTTCATCGTTGGAGTACAAACGCACTATTCATGGGCGTTTCACAAGAGTTTTTATTTTAAGCACTATATTCGAAAGCATTATTAAAGAAAAAACCAATCATCGAATAATCAGAGGTTTTTAATGTGATATCCAAAACTATGGAACAAGCCCTGAACAAGCAGGTAAACCGTGAATTCTATTCTGCATACCTGTACTTGTCGATGTCTGCGTATTTCGAGACTGCAAACCTGAAAGGATTTGCGAAATGGATGCGGGTCCAGGCAAAGGAAGAACAGAGCCATGCATTAAAGATTTACGATTATCTTATCGCGAGGGGTGGCAGGGTTAATCTTCTTGATATCGAGGCACCCAAAGCAAAATGGTCCTCTGCCGGTAAAGTGTTTGAGGACGTGTATGCCCATGAGCAGAAAGTCACTGCCATGATCAACGGCCTTGTTGACCTTGCTGTCCGGGAAAAAGACCACGCATCCTTTGAGATGCTCCAGTGGTTTGTCAAAGAACAGGTCGAAGAAGAGAAGAACGCAAGCGAAATTCTTGCCGAAGTTGTATGTATAGGGGATATACCCGGCCATCTTTTCTATCTTGACCACAAACTGGAAAAGCGGGAATAAATCCCAATCTTTTTATTTTTTTGCATCATTATTTGCATAAGGTTACTTATGCTGTCTGTCCTTGTTATTGATGACCAGAAACCAATGCTTGAGGTTATACGCCTTTTTCTTGAACGTTTCGGCAATATGAACGTGAAGACAGCCCTTACTGCCAAGGAAGCACTTACGCTTCTGATGGGCAGTTCATTCGATGCGATGGTCGTCGATTACGACCTGCCTGAGATAAACGGTATCGATTTCTTAAAGATGCTCCGGGCACGGGGGGATACGACCCCGGTAATTATTTTCACCGGCGTTGGCAGGGAATACGCAGCTATCCAGGCGCTTAATAACGGGGCAGACTTTTTCTTAAAGAAAGGCGATGATGCCCAGTCCCAGCTCCTCGAAATGGTGCATATGATCCGGCAGGCTGTCGACAGGAGAAACCTCGGGAGAGGGCCGGGTACGACCCAGAAGATACTTTCTGATGCGCTCAACTTCTTCCACCAGGCAGCATATGTCATCGATCGTGATGGTAAAGTGATGGTGTGGAACAAGGGAATGGAAAAGATGACAGGAGTTGCCGAGGGGGATCTACTGGGCAAAGGAGACTGGGATTATTCGATTCCGTTTTTCGGGCACAGGGCGCCGATGCTCAGTGATCTCATCTTCCAGGATGATGCCACCATCATGGAAAATAACTATACTATTATAGAAAAAGAGAAGGGGACGATTACTGCATGGATAAAGGCGATCCCTGAGGAAGGACGCCAGGCCATTTTATGGATGAAGTCAACGGCACTCTACGACAGCAAGGGTATGTTCATCGGAGTGATGGGAAAAGTCCGGGATATTACTGAAGAGATGGGTGCTGAACTGTTAAACAAACCTGAAAACGTGATCACGGGTGCAGTATCTTCAGAACCCGCGCCCTCTTCATCGATAGGCATGTTTGACAAGATACTGGGAAAAGCAAAGGTGGGCTATAAGGAGGGACTGCGGCTGTCCTTCCGGGAAGGGAAGTACGCTGAGGCGATCCCCTTTTTTGACCAGGCGATCGAGATCGACCCCTCGCTTGCCTATGTCTGGCACGACCGGGGTGTCTGTTACCGGGAGCTGGGGAAGGATACGGAAGCACTCCGGAATTTTGACAAGGCAGTGGAACTAGCGGCGGATGATGAAGAGTTTTTGTTTTCCCGTGGGGAGATGCTTAAAAAGATCGCGATCCTGCGCCAGAGACGTGATCTCATTGAATCAGCGGTCCAGGTCCTGAACCGCGTGGTAGAGCTGAACCCGAACCAGGCAGAGGCCTGGAACAGCCTCGGGGTCCTTTCCAAGGAACTCGGAAAGGAGCTGTTATCACGCCAGTATTATGAAAAGTCCCGGGAGTTGATCAAACACGGCAAAAACAGGAAAAAGACCCGTAACCTGGATCTGCTGGTGTAACCGGAAAACAACAGATTTTACATACTTACCCGTAAATATCCTCTTTTTAATGGAGGATATACATGAAAAGTCCGGTCTATTTTGCAGGCCTGCGGGCATATTCAGATCAGGAGAGTACAACGGTAAAAGTGCAGCGGCTTTTTGACCGTGCCGGCTTTACAGATATTGTTGCCCAGCACGACAGAACCGCACTGAAACTCCATTTCGGCGAGCGGGGAAATGACGGGTTTATCAGTCCTGTCTATGTCAGGCAGGTTGTGGATAAAGTGAAGGCATGCGGAGCCCTCCCGTTCCTGACCGATACCAATACGCTCTACCCCGGCAGCCGTTCGAATGCGGTGGATCATATTACGACTGCCATCCATCACGGCTTTGATTATGCAGTAACCGGCGCCCCGCTCATTATTGCCGATGGGCTCTTTGGCAGGAATTTCCGGAAAGTGCGGATTGATAAGAAGCACTTCAGATCTGTGACAATAGCCGGGGATATTGCCCTTGCCGACAGCATGATTGTCCTCACCCATTTCAAAGGCCATATCGTTTCAGGATTCGGGGGTGCAATCAAGAATCTTGCGATGGGATGCGCCCCTCCCGCGGGAAAACGGGAACAGCATAATGCCCGCCCGTTTACTATTGCCGAGAACTGTATCGGGTGTGGCAGGTGCATAAAAGTCTGCCCGAAATCCGCGATCTCCGTGAAGAAGAAAAAATCAATTATTGACCGCGACCTCTGCATCGGGTGTTTTGAATGCATGCATACCTGCGCCTCGCATGCGATCGATATCGACTGGGAAACAGAAATTCCTGATTTTATGGAACGGATGGTCGAGTATGCTCATGGTGCGGTAAAAACCAAGAGAGGGAAGGCCGGATACATGAACTTCCTCATCCGCATTACCCCGGATTGTGACTGCTTCCCGTTCAGCGACGCCCCGATCGTACCGGATATCGGTATCCTTGCGTCACAGGACCCGGTCGCCATCGATAAGGCCAGTTATGATCTGGTGAACCGGCAGCAGGGTTTTACGGATTCATTACTTACAACCCACCACCAGAAAGGCGGGGACAAGTTCAGGGGGGTTCACGCGCAGACCGATGGTGAGCGGCAGCTGGAGTATGCAGAAGAAATTGGCATGGGTACGAGAAGCTATAATTTGATCAATTTGTAGAAAATAATGCGTTTTTTTCATTTTCAGCTTATATTTTTGTGAAAAAAAGGTGGAAATCCATTACTACCTCAAGTTCAAACCATAAACTTTAAAAGAAGGTGGAAAGCAAGCGCTTATTAGTGAACGAGTTTTAAATCATGTAGTTTGAGATTGATTCTTCGCTCAAACCCATATCTTCGTTAAGATCGAAGGTTATCCAGTTGTTTCAATGGAGTGTATACATGAATCTTAGACAGCCAAATGCTAACGAGGCAACAGGGACGGTGAACCGTTCAAGGAGTGTAGCACCGTGTTCGGGTATCTGTACCCGTTGCCTTGACGGATGCAAGGGCAGCTGCGAGATCTGGTTATCAACGTTCCGGGGCAGGGAAGTTTTGTATCCCGGTCCATTCGGTGAGATGACAGCAGGTGCCGACAAGAACTACCCGATTGATTACTCTCACCTCAACATACAGGGATATGCTGTTGGTGCACGGGGACTTCCCGAAGGCGTTGAAGCCGGTCCGGATACAGCGGTCTTCTCAACCGTGGATACCGAGACCGAGTACGGGTGGGACAAGAAAGTCAGGATGCGCCTGCCAATCTTTACCGGAGCCCTCGGATCGACCGAGATTGCGCGGGTAAACTGGGAACACTTTGCCATCGGTGCAGCAATCTCCGGTATCACGTGTGTCTGTGGTGAGAATGTCTGCGGTATTGATCCAGGTCTGAAACGCGATGCCAAGGGAAAAGTCATCGAGTCTCCTGAGATGGATCGCCGCATTGGCATCTACAAAAAATTCTACGACGGCTATGGAGAGATGCTTGTCCAGATGAATGTCGAAGACACCCGGCTTGGAACCGCGGAATATGTCGCAAGCAGACATAACCTGGACACCATTGAGCTCAAGTGGGGCCAGGGTGCCAAGTGCATCGGCGGGGAAATCAAGGTCAAGTCGCTTGAGCGGGCAATCGAGCTCAAGAAGCGGGGTTACATTGTACTACCGGACCCGAACCTGAAAGAAAACCAGATGGCATTCAAAGCAGGAGCGATCAGGGAGTTCGAACGGCACTCCCGGCTCGGTTTTGTTACCAAAGAGGGATTTCTGGAAGAGGTGGATCGTCTCCGCGATATCGGTTTCAAGCGGGTCACCTTAAAGACCGGTGCATACTCCATGGTCGAACTTGCCATGGCAATCCGCTACAGTTCCGAAGCCAGGATTGATCTCCTCACCATCGATGGGGCACCGGGCGGCACTGGTATGAGCCCGTGGCCGATGATGAACGAATGGGGTATTCCCACGTTCTACCTGCAATCACTTGCGTACGAATTTGCCTGCAAGCTGGACAAGAAGGGTTACCGTGTGCCCGATCTTGCGATGGCCGGCGGATTTTCCGATGAGCCAGGTACATTTAAAGCACTTGCCATGGGAAGCCCCTATTTCAAGGCAGTCTGCATGGGCAGAGGGCTCATGATCCCCGGTATGGTGGGCAAGAATATCGAGAAATGGATAAAGGAAGGAGATCTTCCCAAGTCTGTCTCCAAGTATGGTAACACGATTGAAGAAATATTCGTGTGTTACGAGGAGCTCAAGGAGAAATTCGGTCCCCGCATCAAGGAGATCCCAATGGGCGCAGTCGGTATCTATACCTACACGCAGAAGTTCAGGACCGGCCTCCAGCAGATTATGGCAGGCAGCAGGAATTTCCGTCTCTCGACCATGTCTCGTGACGACCTGATGGCACTCACCCCTGAAGCTGCAGATGTCTCAGGTATCGACTATGTTATGAGTGCCCGGTATGATGAGGCCATGGGCGCTCTGCTGGACTGAATATACCCGGCAGGACAAGTCCATCTGCAAAGGGTATCATACCCCGTCATTTTTTTGAAAATTTGCCCGGCAGAACTCCTTTACTTGCATACAAGGCTGATAAAAATGGGATAATGCCAGGCCCCCCTCTCATGTTCCGCTTATCGAGAGGATAGCCTGTCCGGGAGATTTTGCATAAGGGAGGGCACAGAGCACAGCCTGTCAAATCTCGGTATATAAATCGAATGAGCGCCAGTGAC
>Ga0315275_10001625_pt1 | contig 19949 bp, 18 predicted proteins | sample YL17G03_0_MG_FD_205557 | JGI IMG/M metagenome (GOLD analysis project Ga0315275, IMG submission 205557) | Sediment microbial communities from Yellowstone Lake, YNP, Wyoming, USA - YL17G03_0 | ecosystem: Environmental > Aquatic > Freshwater > Lake > Sediment | place: USA: Wyoming | collected...
GGACTACAAGAAAGCTCTTGAGTACTACGGCCAGGCTGCCGAAATCAAGAGTGATGATCCCTGGCTCCAGTATCAGGTCGGGGTGTCGAATTTGCTGCTCGAGAGATACCCCGAGGCCGAGCCTGCGCTCCGGAAGTGCGCGGATCTGACCGTGAACAGCACCAGCGAAGAGGACCGGGGGCTATACGAAGACGCCATGTACAATCTGGGCATCTGCTACCTTCAGATGCAGAATTACGACACGGCGATACTCACCTTGGAGAGCCTCCTTGCCAGGCAGAAGAGCGTGGAGATCCACGAGGCCCTGGGCCGCGCATACAGCAGGAAGGGTATGACGGAAAGAGCGATGGAGGAATTGAAGAAGGCTGACGAACTCAGGAAGAAAAAGTAAGCTTATCTACTTGACAATCGCAGCATGTTGAATTAGCATTAGGCTGTTGTTCGACGGTACATTCCCGTAGACCCTAGCTAACAGCATCAATCTGGCTAATGAACACTGGCAGATTCGACAAATGAAAGACTCACCCGAAAAACCACCGGAAGAAAGTCGGAGCGACGGCAGTCCGAAAATGAAAGACTCACCCGAAAAACCGCCGGAAGAAAGCCAGAGCAACAGCAGTCCGAGGGAAGCTGCTCCCCCCTCACCCCACGAGGTTTTCAAGATGGATATGGCCGAAATGAAGACTAAGACTATCTCCGACCTCCTCAAGGTCGCCAAGGATCTTGATATCCCGGGCGTGGGCGGTCTCAAGAAGCAGGAGCTGATCTTCAAGATCCTGGAGGTCCAGACTGAGAAGAACGGCTTGATGTTCTCCCAGGGGGTCCTGGAGATACTGGATGACGGGTACGGCTTCTTGCGTTCACCTGATTACAGTTATCTTCCGGGGCCGGACGATATCTACGTGTCGCCTTCCCAGATCAAGAAGTTCGACTTGAGGACCGGGGACACGGTCTCGGGCCAGGTGCGCCATCCTAAGGACAACGAGCGCTATTTCGCGCTGCTGAGGGTCGAGGCGGTCAATTTCGAGAATCCCGAGGTCGCCAAAGAGCGGATCTTCTTCGATAACCTCACACCGCTTTATCCCCAGGAGCGGATCAACGCCGAGTGGGATCCCAGGGACATTTCCACCAGGATCACCAATCTCTTTACGCCCATCGGCAAGGGCCAGCGGGGGCTGATTGTCTCTCCGCCGCGGGCCGGCAAGACCATGCTGCTTCAAAGCATCGCCAATGCCACCACCGCCAACCATCCCGAAATCGAGCTGATCGTGCTCCTCATAGATGAGAGACCCGAGGAAGTGACCGACATGGAGCGCAGCGTCAAGGGCGAGGTGATAAGCTCGACCTTTGACGAGCCACCCTCAAGGCACATCCAGGTGGCCAACATGGTGATGGAGAAAGCCAAGAGGCTCGTGGAGCACAAGAAGGACGTGGTGATTCTCCTGGACTCGATCACGCGGCTTGCCCGCGCCAACAACGCCGTGATTCCGCACAGCGGCAAGATCCTCTCGGGCGGTATCGACTCCAATGCGCTCCAATGGCCCAAGCGCTTCTTCGGCGCCGCCAGGAACATCGAGGAGGGCGGGAGTCTTACCATCATGGCGACTGCGCTCGTAGAGACCGGCAGCCGCATGGACGACGTGATCTTTGAAGAGTTCAAGGGCACCGGCAACATGGAGTTGGTGCTCGACCGGAAGATCGCCGACCGGAGAATCTTCCCGGCGATCGACCTCAACAGGTCCGGCACCCGCAAGGAGGAGCTGCTGCTTACTCCAGAGGAACTGAGCAAGGTCTGGATCCTGAGGAAGTTCTTGAGTGACAAGAACCCGGTCGAGGCCATGGAGTTTCTGGTGGAGCGGATATCCAAGGTCAAGACCAATAAGCAGTTCTTGAAATCCATGAATGCTTAGGTGTACAATATTGCAGTTTCGCGGGGCGGCCGTTGCCGCCCCGAATTGTAGGTTGCCCGGAAGGAGGCGAGTGAGGTGAAGAAGGGGATCCATCCCAGGTACGTGCGGTCGAGGATTGCCTGCGTTTGCGGCAACGTCATCGAGACCAGGTCAACTTCTGCCGAGATCCACGTGGAAATCTGCTCCAGCTGCCATCCATACTTCACCGGCAAGGAGAAGCTGGTGGACACCGCAGGCCGCATCGAACGCTTCCGCAGGAAGTACGGCACCCGGGAAGAGGCCAAGTAGGGCTGCCGGGGGCGTACGGCTGTGCGGGTGGAGCTTGAAGCAGGTGAGCCATTTTGAAGCATAAGGACCTCGCGATGGGGGGACAGGCCGTCATCGAGGGCGTGATGATGAAGTCCCCGACCATGATAGTCACCAGCGTGCGCAGGACCTCGGGCGAGATTGTCTCCAAGGTCGAGCCCTACGTCTCGGTGACCAGGCGCCATAAGTTGCTGGGCATCCCGGTCCTCAGGGGAGCGGTGATGCTCTTTGAGCAACTCTATCACGGCATGAAGTCCCTTACCTTCTCGGCCGAAGTGGTATCGGCGGGTGAGGGAGAGATCAAGCAGAAGAAGGGCTGGACCTCATCGCTCTGGGCCGTGGTCACGATCGTCGTGGCGCTTGCCCTGGGGCTTCTGCTTTTCTTCTACGTTCCCCTCTTGATTGCCGGTCACAGCGGGGTCAAGGGGAGTGTGCTCTTTAACCTGGTGGACGGCGCCGTGAGGCTCGTCATCTTCTTCATATACCTTGCCGTCTTGAACGCCTGGAAGGACATGCGCCGGGTGTTCGAGTACCACGGGGCCGAGCACAAGTCCATTCACGCGTATGAACACGGTGAGCCGCTCGAAGTTGCGAACGTCAAGAAGTACACGACGCGGCACCCTCGATGCGGGACCAGTTTTCTGCTCGTCGTGATGGTGGTGAGCATAGTGGTCTTCATCTTTACGGGCAGGCCCGACACCGTCCGGGAGAGGCTCCTGAGGCTCGTTGTGGTGCCCCTGATAGCCGGCATCTCTTACGAGGTCACGCGGCTGGCAGGCAAGTACCGGGAGGGTCTGGTCATGAGAATCATCACGGTTCCGGGGCTTGCGCTCCAGAGGTTCACGACGCGGGAGCCCAGCGACGACCAGATTGAAGTGGCCCTCGAGGCTTTGAGGCAGACCGTAACTACCGAGGCGGGTGCATAGTATGTGGGAAGCGCTCAAGAAGGCCAGCGACAGGTATGACGAGCTGGGTCTACTCCTGGCAGACGAGAAAGTGCTGCGCGACAGGAACCTGTTCCTTAAGTACGCCAGGGAGCGCAGCGAGCTCGAGGACCTGGTAGCCAAAACCACCGAGTTCGACCGGGTGGCGAAGTCGCTGGCCGACGCTGAGGAGATCGAGAAATCCTCCGACGACCCGGACCTGGTGGAAATGGCCCGCCAGGAGGTCGAAGGCCTTGCCCCCACGCGCGAGCGGCTCGAGGCGGAGCTCAAGGAGCTCTTGGTCCCGAGGGATCCGGACGATCTCAAGAACACCATTGTCGAGATAAGGGCGGGCACCGGTGGGGAGGAGGCGGCGCTGTTTGCGGCCGAACTTTTCCGGATGTACTCCCGTTATGGCGAAGACCACAGATGGAAGGTGGATGTCCTCAGTTCGAGTCCCACGGGCGTGGGTGGCTACAAAGAGATCATCTTCCTGGTCGAGGGCAAGGGGTCCTACGGCCGGTTCAAGTACGAGAGCGGCGTTCACCGGGTGCAGCGGATTCCGGTGACCGAAGCTTCGGGCCGCATCCACACGTCCGCTGTGACGGTGGCCATACTTCCGGAGGCCGACGAGATTGACGTGGGCATCAAGCCCGAGGAGATCAGGGTCGATGTCTTCAGGTCGTCGGGGCCCGGCGGGCAGAGCGTCAACACCACCGATTCCGCGGTCCGGGTGACCCACATCCCGACCGGCCTGGTGGTCACGTGTCAGGACGAGAAGTCCCAGCATAAGAACAAGGCCAAGGCCCTGAAGGTCTTGAGATCGAGACTGCTGGATAAGGCCAAGGCCGAGCAGGACGAGGAACGGTCCAGGAACAGGAAGCAGCAGGTGGGCACGGGCGACCGCAGCGAGAAGATTCGGACCTACAACTTCCCGCAGAGCCGCGTCACCGATCACCGCATCGGCCTGAGCCTGCACAAGCTTGAACAGGTCCTGGACGGCGACATCGACGAGATTGTGAACGCACTGGCGCAGAGCGACAGCGAGGCCAGGCTCAAGGCGGCAGGCATCTAGATTCCCGGAAGGTCCAGCCGTGACCCTTTCCGCCATTCTCTCATCCACGCGGCAATCCCTGAGGCGCTCGGGCGTCGTTCACCCTGATGTCGAGGCCGAGCTGGTCCTTGCTCACGTTCTGGGCGTCACGCGGGCCCGACTCTATCTTGATCCGGACCGTGTGATCGCTCCCGGCGACGAGGCACGGGTCGCCGAGATTCTGAAGGGACGTGAGCGCCGGTATCCGCTCCAGTACTTGCTCGGCGAGATCGAATTCATGGGGCTTCCCCTGGCCGTGAAGGCAGGGGTCTTCATCCCCCGGCCCGAGACCGAGATCCTGGTCGAGACCTTGATCGAAAGAGGGAAAGCCCTCGGGCCGTCGCTCGTGATCCTTGACCTCTGCACCGGCTCAGGCGCCATAGCCATATCGGTGGCCAAGTATCTTGAGCCCCGCATGGTGCTTGCCACGGATATATCGCCGGCTGCGGTCCGGCTGGCCCGGGAGAATGCCCTACTCAACCGGGTCGTCTCCCGGCTCTGCTTCGCCGTGGCCGACGGCCTCAAGCCCATCAGCCGCGGGTGGATAGCCCCGCGGGCCCGCTTCGACATCGTGGTCTCCAATCCGCCGTACATCCCAACCGCTGAGATCGGCGGCCTTCAGGCCGAGGTGCGCGATTTCGAACCCAGGCTTGCTCTCGACGGGGGCGAGGACGGCCTCGGATTTATCGCGGGAGTCGTGGACGAGATTCCGTCTATACTTGAGGAGTCGGGTATAGTAGCATTTGAAATCGGAGCGACCCAGGCGGAAGCGGCGAGTGCGCTCTTCAGGCGGGCCGGCCTCGGTGGGATCGAGGTCGTAAAGGACCTCGCCGGACGTGACAGGGTCATCATAGGCAGGCGCCAACCCGAGGCAGGGGCATAGCAAATGGACAAGATCGTCATTAGAGGCGGCCAGAAGCTCAAGGGCACGGTCGTGATCGGTGGAGCCAAGAATGCTGTCCTTCCCATCATGTCGGCGTGCCTCCTGGCCCGCGGAGTATCGGTTATCACCAATGTCCCGGGTCTGAAGGATGTCGTTACCATGAAGGCGGTCCTGGAGCGCTTGGGTGTTAAGGCTGAGTTGAGCGATCACACCCTGACCATTGATACCACCTCCTGGGATGGAACCGAGGCTCCCTATGATCTGGTCCGGACCATGCGCGCCTCGATCTACGTATTGGGGCCGCTGCTTGCGGCGCGCGGCAAGGCCAAAGTGTCGCTGCCCGGCGGCTGCGCCTGGGGGCCACGGCCCGTGGATCTTCACATTCGGGCCATGCAGGAGCTGGGCGCGACCATCGAGATCGAGCACGGCTACATCATTGCTGAGACCTTGGGGCTCAAGGGCAAGACCATCAAGTTCTCGATCGCCAGCGTCGGGGCCACGGCCAACACCATGATGGCCGCGAGCCTGGCCGATGGGACCACCGTGATCAAGAATGCAGCGCGGGAGCCCGAGATTGCAGCGCTGGCCGAGTTCATAAACAAGATGGGCGGCAAGATAAAGGGAGCGGGCGCCGACACCATCGAGGTCGTGGGAGTTAAGAAACTCCATGCCGCGGAGTTCCGCACGATTCCTGACAGAATCGAGGCCGGCACTTACATGATCGCGGGTGCCATAACCGCGGGCAGGATCGACCTGGAGGGCTGCTGTCCCGAGCACCTGGAGGCCCTTACCCTGAACCTCAGGCAGGCCGGTGTGACGATTGAGACTTCCGCCGGCACGATGCGCGTGCGCGGCAAGCGCGACCTCTCGTCGGTGGACGTGGTAACCTCTCCCTATCCAGGCTTTCCGACCGATCTTCAGGCCCAGTACATGGCTCTGATGACCGTGGCCAAGGGCAATTGCGTTATAAGTGAAACCGTCTTCAAGGACAGGTTCACCCATGTGCCGGAGTTGCGGCGCATGGGGGCCGACATCAAGATAGAGAGCAATACCGCGCACGTCGGCTACGTCAAGGGCCTGAGCGGCGCGCCCGTGATGGCCACCGATCTTCGCGCGAGCGCCGCTCTTGTTCTGGCGGGGCTCATCGCCGACGGCGAGACCCATATCTCGCGGGTCTACCACATCGACCGGGGCTACGAAGGCATCGAGAGCAAGCTCGGAGGTCTGGGAGCTCGCATCGAGCGCGTTCCCGAGTAGATCCCTCGGACGAGATCCTCGGACTCCCGAGAGCTATCACCTGAGGGTGCTGCAGTGCGAAGAGTGATAATCGGCACCGCCGGCCACATCGACCATGGCAAGACCGCCCTGGTCAAGGCCCTCACCGGAATCGACACCGACCGCCTCCAGGAAGAGAAGGACCGCGGCATCTCCATCGACCTGGGTTTCGCTCATCTGGACTTGGCCGGGGACATCAAGGTCGGAGTGGTGGACGTCCCGGGCCACGAGCGGTTCATCAAGAACATGCTGGCGGGTGTGGGCGGCATCGACATCGTGCTTTTCGTGGTGGCCTCCGACGAGGGCATCATGCCTCAGACCCGGGAGCACTTCGATATCATCTCGCTGCTGGGCGTAAGGCACGCCGTTTTTGCGCTCACCAAGGCCGACATGGTGGAGCCTGAGATGATCGAGGTGGTGCGCGACGAAGTAGAGACCTTGATATCGCCGACCAGGTTCAAGGGCTCGCCCATCATCCCCACATCGGTCGAGTCGGGTCTGGGGCTTGACGAAGTGAGGCGGGCGATGGCGGATATAGTCGCCCGCATTGAGGAGCGTGGTATCGGTGAAGCTACCAGGCTCCCGATCGACCGGGTCTTCACCATGGCCGGCCGGGGGACGGTTGTAACCGGCACCCTGTGGTCGGGTGGAGTCTCCAAGGATGACAGGCTGGAGATCCAGCCCGGCGGCTTCCCGGTGCGCGTACGGAGTGTGGAAGTGCACGGTGAAGAGGTGGCGCGCGCGTTTGCCGGTCAGCGGACGGCGCTGGGCATCCACGGCGTGGAGAAGCTGGACATCCAGCGGGGCTACTGCGTGGTCTCCTCCGGGGATTTCGAGGCCTCGACGCTCATAGACGTGGAATTCCTGCTCCTGGCTTCCGTGGTGAAGCCTCTTGAGAGCAGGACCCGCATAAGGCTCCATCTTGGGGCGAGCGAAACCATCGGCCGGATCTTCCTATTGGGCACTGACCGCCTAGCCCCCGGCGGGAAAGCCTTCGCGCAGGTGCGCCTTGAGGGCCCGCTAGTGGCGGGCCTCTCCGACAGGTTTGTGCTGCGCGCCTACTCCCCGATGCGCACCATCGGCGGTGGCCTGGTGCTCGACCCTGTCGCTTGCGGCCACGGCCGCAGTGACGCCGGGGTGGTGGAGGTGCTCGGGCGCATCGCCCGGGCGGACCTCGAGGGCGTTGTCGAAGAACACGTGAGAGCGGCGGCTCACGGCGCCGGCCCCGATCGCCTGAGGAAGCAAGTGAACTGCGGTCCGAGCCAACTCGACACCCTTGCCAAGTCCCTGGTCGGGCACGGCAAGCTGTTCGTGATGCCCGGGGGCGCGTACATCCATAAGGAGAGGGTTCGAGCCCTCGAGAGCAAGATTGAAGAGGTGCTCAAGGCCTATCAGGCCGGAAACAGGTTGAGCTGGGGCATGCCCAAGGAAGAGCTGCGCGAGCGGCTTGGTTCGATCGAGATGGGGCTCTTGAATTGGGTGCTGGCGCGGCTTGAGGCCGGGGGCCGGATTGTGACGCGCAAGGGCGACGTGAGGGCGGGCAGGGGCGAGGTCGAACTCGGCCCCGCCGAAGCCAGGGCCCGGGCCATCATCCTGGACCTCTTGCGGCGGAACCTCTTTCAGCCGCCGGCCGAGCGCCAGCTTGAGACTGCGGCCGGGCTGCCCGGCGGGCCCTTTGGCAAGGTGGTGAACCTCTTGATCCAGCAAGGAGAGGTCGTGCGGCTCGAGCCGGGCCTCATCATGCACCGGGCCGCGATTGAGGAGGCGAGAACGAAGATTACCTCCTACCTCAAGCAGCACGGCGAGGCCGCTCCCAGCGATCTCAAGGGTGTGCTGGGGACGACGCGCAAGTATGCGGTACCCCTGCTCGAGCATCTCGATAAGCTGGGAGTGACACGGCGCAAGGGGGACAAGCGGACGCTCGTTGGCTGACCGAAACTGAGTGACGTCGGCCGCCGAGCCGCGTCAAATAGGCTGGGGGTCAAGATGGAAAAGAGATATCGCGGCGTGCTTAGGGTACTGCTTGTGGTTCTGCTCGCTTCCGGCGCAGCCTGCAACCGGGGCCTAAACGAACGTGCGGCCACACTGGCAGTGGTTCAAGTATCCGAGTATAAGGGCGAGAAGCTCGGCTCGATCGATGACTTCAGAGAGAATTCGATTCATGGCCCGCAGACTATCGACATCGACGCCTATCGCCTGGACGTCTCGGGCCTGGTGGACACTCCCAGGGCCTACACCTACGAGCAGGTCCTCGCTCATCCCAAGTACTCCAAGGTGGTCGTTCTGAACTGCGTGGAAGGCTGGAGCGTCAAGATCCTGTGGGAGGGCATCCTCATCAAGGACCTCTTGGCCGAGGCCGGAGTGAAGCCCGAGGCCGTGACGGTGATATTCCACGGCTACGAAGGCTACACGACATCTCTGCCGCTAGCTTACGTCGTCGACCGGCAAATCATGTTGGCTCACATGATGAACGGTCTGGTGTTGCCTGCGGAGAGGGGCTTCCCCTTCCAGGTGGTCGCCGAGGACAAGCTGGGTTACAAGTGGGCCAAGTGGGTCACCCGGATCGAACTCTCCAGCGATCCCTCTTACAAAGGTTACTGGGAGTCCAGGGGCTACGATAACGATGCCGGCCTGTGACCCCCCGCGTCCTCGCTGCCTGATGGGTTGACTTGAGTCTCGACGGCTCTTATACTTCAGTCTATGCCACACGACCCTGTTGATCTGAGAAGCGATACCGTAACGCGTCCCTCGCCGGGAATGCGCCGGGCCATAGCTGAGGCTGTGGTCGGCGACGATGTCTTCGAGGACGATCCCACGGTCAAGGAGTTGGAGCGGCTCGCCGCCGAGATGACCGGCAAGCAAGCGGCTCTCTTCGTCCCGAGCGGCACTATGGGCAACGAGGTTGCGATTCTCGCGCACACCCAGCGCGGGGACGAGGCGCTGGTCGAAGCCGACTCCCACATTTATAAGTACGAAGCCGCCGGACCCGCGGTGCTCTCGGGGGTTCAGCTCGCTCCGCTCAAGGGTGAGCGAGGTGTGATCGCAAGAGATGTGCTCGAACGGGCGATCAGGCCGACGGATGATGTTCACCAGCCCATAACCCGTCTGGTCTGTCTTGAGAATACGCACAACCGCGCGGGTGGAGTGGTCTACCCCATCGAGGCGATGCGGGAGGCTCGCTCACTTGCCGCCGAGCGCGGCCTCAAGCTCCATCTTGACGGGGCCAGGATCTTCAATGCGGCTGCGGCCTCCGGCAAGGATGCCAGGGAGTACTGCTCACTCTCGGACTCGGTGATGTTTTGCCTCTCCAAGGGGCTGGGCGCGCCCATCGGGTCTATGCTGGTGGGGGATGCTTCCTTCATTCTCGTGGCCCGACGCTACCGGAAAATGCTCGGTGGAGGGATGAGACAGGTGGGGGTGATTGCTGCCGCTGGAGTCTACGCCCTCAAGCACAACGTGCGGCGCCTCGGGGAGGATCACGCGAGGGCCCGTCGCCTGGCTGAAGCCATTGCATCGATCCCTGTGCTCGCGGTGGATCTTGCGACCGTTGAGACCAACATAGTGGTGATCGACGTTTCCGCGACAGGGCTCGGCGTCGACGAGTGCGTGGCCGGGCTTGAGAAGCAAGGCGTGCTTGTGGTACCATTCGGCCGTACCAGGATGCGGGCCGTGGCCCACCTTGACATCGATGACGGCGACGTAGATCGCGCCATCGCAGCCTTTGAAACGGTGTTCGCGAAAGTTTGATGTGCCCAGGCATGGAAAAGAGCAACTGGAAACTCGCCAGTATAGACAACTCCGACGTCAAGCGGCTGGAATACGGGCTTGGAATCTCGGCGCTCACCGCGACTGTGCTTGTAGCGCGGGGCTTCGGTAGCGAGGGCAATGCGAGGAGTTTCCTTGAATCGCCGCTTGAGGCCCTCGGCGATCCGTTCCTGCTGCCCGACATGGAGCCCGCCGTCGACAGGCTGATCCACGCCGTCGCCAACGACGACCATATCGTTGTCTTGGGTCATGACGACGTTGACGGCATGACGGCGACGACCATTGTGTTCAGCGCCCTGAAAGAGATCGGGGCGGACGTCGCCTACTACATTCCCGACTCACCCACCGAGGGACTCGGACTCTCGCGGGTGCTGGTGGAGAGGTTCAAGAAGTCGGGCGCGAGGCTGATCGTGACCGTGGACTGCGGCATAAGCTGCAAGGAAGAAATCGCCTTTGCCCGATCGCTCGGCATAGACACCATCGTCACGGATCATCACGAACCGCCGGAGGAACTTCCCCCGGCTGTTGCGGTGGTCGACGCCAAGCGGCGTGACTCGACATACGGCTTCCGGGATCTCGCAGGTTGTGGCGTGGCCTATCGGTTCATTGAGGCCTTCACCCGGCGTTACCGGCAGATTGCCGGACCGCCTTCGCTCGACGGCACGCTCGGTATGGCCGCACTTGGAAGTTACGCCGACAGGGTTCCGCTCCTTGGCGAGAACCGGATACTGGTCCGCAACGGCATGCGGCAGGTGCTGCAGAAGCGCGCGGTACCCTTCGCCGTGCTCAAGTCTCATGTCTGGGTGGATGAGGAATCAACCATGAGCGAGGTGTTCTCCAAGATCATGCCGATCCTTGGGGCGGCCCGGTCGGATGGCGGAGGCAACCTGGGTTGCGAGCTCCTGCTTGCCACCGAGGAGGATGACGCTGAGGAAATCCTGACCTCGCTTGTTATGGAATGCGAGCGCAAGAAGGAAAGGGCCAGGAGGGCGCTGGAGCGGGTGGAGGAGCATCTCGCGGCCGTCGGAGCGGGTTCCGGCAAGAGCCTGGTGCTCGTCGAAGAGCATCTTCCCAATAAGACCGTGGGTTTCTGCACCGCCAAGATCTCTGAGGGTCTCAACAAGCCCGTGGTGATCATCTCGATGAGAGGGGAGAAGGGAATCGGTGAGGCGCGAGGGCCCAAGGGCGTCGATCTGGTGGATGCTCTCACCGCCAACAAGCGGTTCCTGCTGGGTTACGGCGGCCACAAGCAGGCGGCTGGCTTCTCGATCGAACGGAGCAAGGTCGATGACTTCAAGGCGAGTTTCACTGACTACCTTGAGGGCAAGCTCGACCCATCGGTGATTCGCAGGGAGATCAGGATCGACGGCAAACTTGCCGCAGACGATCTCAAGGTTGCGAGCCTCAAGGCGCTGCTTTGCCTCGAACCGTTCGGCGAAGAAAACCGCAAGCCGGTTTTTCTGCTTGAAAACTTGGATGCGGGTGTGCTTAAAGAGATATATGGAACTATGAGGCTCGGTGAGGTTACTCTATGTGGAGGTGCGATGCCTGCCGACAGGAGTTCGAATCCTGGAGACAAGCTGAATCTTGTTGTAAGTCCCTTTGCTGACGGCAGTGTCAGATCTGTGGAAATCGTCGACTGGAAAAACGCGAAGTAGGAAAGGAGGCGGGCTCGAACCGCCATGGCTAACGGCAGGATAGTGAAGAAGGCTAAAACCAAGAGCCTCGATGTCAGGCCGGACAGGTCGCTTACACGCAAGATTGAAGGGATCGACAAGAGGATGCAGACTGCGCTCGAGAAAGGTGACTTTGCCCAAGCCATAGAGCTCGCAGAGGAGCAGGAGCGACTTCTCGAGCACCTGATGTTGGGCGACCAGCGGTAGCCGCGCCCTAATCCGATGTATCACCAAGACGCTTCCCTGTTTGTTGTGGCAACTCCCATAGGCAATCTCAAGGACATCACTTTGCGCGCGCTCGAGGTGCTGGGTGAAGTCGAGACTGTGGTCTCGGAGAACGTAAGAAAGACCCGGAATCTGCTGGACCACTTCGGCATAAAGACGCGGGTCATGAGCTACCGCGAGGAGAATGCCGAGCGCATGGGTGGTGTGATCGTCGGGATGTTGCAGGGGGGCAAGAGCGTTGCCTTGGTGGCTGAAGCCGGCACTCCCGGCGTGTCCGATCCGGGCCGGCTCCTGGTCCGCACGGTCCGAAGGGAAGGCTTTCGGGTTGTGCCGGTTCCAGGAGCGAGCGCGCTGGCCGCGGCCGTGTCGGTGGCCGGCGTGGATGAGCAGCGCTTCGTCTTCGAAGGTTTCCTTCCACGGAGATCTTCCAAGCGGCGGCAGCGGCTCCGAGAGATCTCGGGTGACTGCCGCGCCATCGTCCTCTTCGAAGCGCCTCACCGGCTCCTGGAGTGCCTCGGTGATGTACTTGCCACCCTCGGTGACCGGCCTTCGGTGGTCTGCCGGGAGATGACCAAGCTTCACGAAGAAGTGGAGGCGGGACCCATATCGCGCTTCATCGCAAAGTACGAGGCCGCGCGGCCGATCGGCGAGTTTGTGATAATCTTGAGCGCCGCCACCGGGGTTGCCCCTGGCGCCAGTGCTGCCGGGGATGTATCCTTCGAAGCAGCAGTTCGTGAGGCCCGCGACCTGGTGGCCGGCGGACGCAAGAAAACGGAAGCGGCCAAGATCGTTGAAAAGAAGTATCGTCTTCCGCGGGGCGAACTCTATCAGGCCCTGACCAAGCCACAGACGAAAGGAGAGGTACCATGAACGTGCAGGTGTATTCGACGCCGACTTGACCCTGGTGCAAGTTCGTCAAGGAGTTCCTTGACAGCAAGAAGGTCGGTTACCACGAGGTTGATGTTTCGGTGGATGCGGTGGGCCGCAATGAAATGATCAAGAAGTCCGGCCAGATGGGTGTGCCCGTGATCGACGTTGGGGGCACAATCGTTGTGGGCTTCGACAAGGAGCAGCTGGAAGTCCTGCTGGCAAGGGCTCTGTGAGACGTCGTGCCGGACGCACCGGTGCCCGGGAAGGGCTCCGTCCAGCCGGGAGGCTGAAGCTCCGAGATGCCCGGGCGGCCGACCGTCGCGCGATCTTCGAATTCACAAGAAGGACCTGGGGCCAATACGGCGATTTCATCCCCAGGGTCTGGCGCCGGTGGCTCGGCGACCGTGAAGGCAGGTTCATCGTGGCGGAGTTGGATGGGGTGCCCGTCGGCACCGCCAAGATAAGCCACTTCGGTGGCGGGGAGTTCTGGCTGGAAGGCCTGCGGGTTGACCCTGAGCATCGGGGCAAGGGCATCGCCCGGGCGATCAACCTGGAGGTGCTCGCCTCGCTGGCCAGGATGCAGCCGCGCGCTGTGCGATACTGCACGGGTTACCGCAACTGGGCAAGCAGGCACATAGGCAGCGTGTTCGGCTTCAGGATCGGCGCCAGGTTTCGCCACTTCTGGGCGAAATCCCGGAAGGGCAGCTTGCGCGGCGAGTTCGCGACGAGACGCGATGCCGGCGAGATCTACGAGTTCATGAGCCGGTCTCGCTTCATGCGGCTGTCGTCGGGCCTGGTTGGAGAGGGCTGGGTTTTCCGGGAGCTGACGATGGCCCGGCTTGAGGGTTACATAAGAAGAAAGAGCGTGATGGTCGTAAGACGGGCCGGCGCGCTTGCCGGAGTCGCCATCTACCCGTTCGATGTCAACGACAAGGACCTTACGATGGGATTTGCCGACGGTGACCCGTCCGCGATCAAGGCGCTCGCAAGGAACTGCCCGCGTCTTGGCGCGATGCGCGGGACGGAATACTGCTCCATGTCGGTGCCGACCAGGTACTTTGCCGGGCTTGTCGAAGAGGCCGGCTTCAAGCGGAAGTCCAGCATGGGTCAGCTGGTTTTCGAGTTCGTCGATCCGCGCTCCCTGGCCCGCTCCCCTTCGAACAGGAAGTGATGTGTGGCTGAAGTCCCATCTGCGCTGTCGGAAGTCCTCAAGGACGGCAGCATCAAGTGCAACATCTGCGAACGCAGATGCGTGATCGCGAAGGACAAGTGCGGCTGGTGTTCCACGAGGAAGAACCGCGGCGGCAGGCTCTACAGTACAGTCTTCGGCGAGGTCTCGACCAGGATGATCGCGCCCATCGAAGCCAAGCCGGTCTTTCATTTCTTCCCCGGTTCCAGGTGGCTGTCCCTGGGGACGCTCGGCTGTAACCTGCACTGCAGCGGGTGTCAGAACTGGGAGATTGCCCACAACGAACCCTGCGAGCTAGAAGCGGGCCGCACTGAGTTTCTCGAGCCCAAGCAAGTTGTCGCTCTCGCCAAGCAGGAGAACTGCAAGGGCATTTCGTGGACCTACAATGAGCCTACCATGTGGCTGGAGTATACGGCCCGGACCAACGAGCTGGCCAAACGGGAGGGCCTCTACACCTGCTATGTCACCAATGGTTACATGACGCGCCAGGCCCTGGACCTGGTCGGCCCTCACCTCGATGTCTTCAGAGTCGATATCAAGGGTTTCAGCCGCGAGTTCTACTCGAAGTACGCCAAGGTCGGCAATTTTGAGCCCATTCTCGAGAACGCCCTCAGGGCCAAGAGCAAGTGGGACATGCACGTGGAGGTGGTGACCAACATCATTCCCGGCCTGAACGACAGTGAAGCCGATCTGGGCCAGCTGGCAACGTGGATTGCCACGCGGCTCGGCAAGCGGACGCCCTGGCACCTGACGCGCTTTCTTCCCTATCTTGAACTCGCCGATGTCCCCTGCACACCCGTAGCAACCCTGGACAGGGCGCGCGAGATAGGTTTCGGCGTCGGGCTGCTCTACGTGTACACCGGTAATGTGCCCGGCCATCCGGGCGAGAACACTTACTGTCCCAAATGCGGCCGGGTGGTGATCGGCCGCTATCACTTCTCGGTGATCGCCTACAATCTCACGACCGAAGTCGAGAAGAGCCCCGACGAAGAGGCCTTGGAGCGGGAGCCGTCGGGCCGCAGGTGGGTGAGCCGGGGCACGGCCGGGCCCGGGGCGCCGGGGTCGGCGAAGTGCAAGTACTGCGGCCAACGCGTCACCGGCGTGTTTGAGTGAATGTGATGGGCGAGTTCTTCTCCCTCGCTTGCGCTGTCGCGTGGGGCTTCGCGGTCATTTTTCTTACCAAGTCGGGCGAGACGGTATCTCCCTTCGATTTGAATCTCTTCAGGGTAGCGATCTCGGCCCCGCTGCTTGTGGTCACCACCCTCGTAGCGGGCCAGCAGCTCTGGCCGCACGTGGCGACCGCCGACTACCTGCTGCTTTTCGCTAGCGGGATCATCGGCATCGCCATATCGGATACCCTCTTCCACTTCACTCTCAACAGGATCGGAGCCGGCATTGCCGCGATCGTCGATTCCCTGTATTCGCCCTTCGTTGTCCTGGTGGCCTTCCTGATGCTGGGCGAGAAGCTGGCGGCACGGCAGTATGCAGGCATGGCGCTCGTCATGGCCGGCGTCCTGGTCGCTGCCCGCCATGAACCTCCCAAGGGAGTAACCCGCCGCCAGATTGCCCTGGGGGTGGTATGCGGCATCCTTGCCATGGCGACCGTTGCCTTCGGCATCGTGCTCGCTAAGCCTGTTCTCAATCGCTCGCCGGTCATCTGGGCGACCACCATGCGTCAGATCGCTGCGCTTGCGGTGATGCTCGTCTTCGCGGCTGCCTCGCCCCGGCGACGCAAGACCTTCGCGGTGTTCCGTCCCTCGCCGAGATGGAAGTACTCGGTGCCGGGCACACTGCTGGGATCCTACATTGCCCTGATGATGTGGGTGGCAGGCATGAAGTACACCAAGGCCGGGGCCGCAGCCATCCTCAATCAGACCAGCACCATCTACGTGCTGCTCCTGGCCTCGGTCTTTCTCAGGGAACCTCTTACGCGCCGCAAAATCGTAGCCTCCATATTGGCGCTCGCGGGCATCGTTCTGATTACCACTTGACAACCGGCCTCGAATGTGAGAAAACCGTCTCGTGGTGGGGTGGATGGGACGACGAGACGAGACAAGTAACCTAGCTAGGCCTTCAGGCGGCTACCGAAGCGGGATAAGTGCGTGCGCCGGGGCGATTCGCCTGGCCGCGGTGGGCGTGTTGCTGGCTGCGGCGGCCGGTGGCTTGCCGTGCGGAGTATGGGCCGCGGAGCCGCCAGCGGTACTGATCAACGAAGTGCTGTACGATCCCCCAGGCAAGGACGCCGGCCTCGAGTTCGTGGAACTTCTTAACGTCTCCGACCTCGCGGTCTCCCTCGGCGGCTGGCAGCTCGAGACAGGCAACGGCTCAGGCGAAGGCAAGTGGACGCTCGAATGGAGTGGTGCCGAGACTGATACCCTACGGCCTCACTCGTTCTTCGTGATCGGCGAGGATCTCGTATCACCGAGCCCGGATCGGACAACCGACCTCGATCTCCAGAATGGACCGGACGCCTGCCGGCTCGTCTCTCCCGACGGCAGATCGGATGTCGTGGGCTGGGGAGAGCACACCTATCCGGAATACTACGAGGGGGCACCCGTCGAGTGCCCGGCATCGGGCTTGAGTATCGGACGCGACCCGGATGGCACCGATACGGACTGGAACGCGGCCGATCTCAGAGGCTTGGCTCAGGCTTCGCCCGGCTCCTTCAATCACCCGCCGTGTGATCTCGTACCTGCGAGGGCCGGTCTTTCGCGGCACACACCGGGTACGGGCGCCACGATCGACCTGGTCTGCACGGTCTCTAACCTGGGCACCGGGCAGTGCGGCGAGGGCGGTGAGGTCCTGGCGGCCGTGGGCACATCCCACGGCATCGCCACGCTCGGCGGGGCAATCTCCGCCAACGCTAGCCTCAAGCTTGTCGTGAGCCTGGCCAATCCGGGCGCCGGCCTTCACGCGGTGAGCGTTTGGGTGAAGTGCGACTCGGACGGCCGCGACACCAACGATACGCTTGCGACCACTCTGGTCTTGCCTCCGCCGCCGGTTGTCATCAACGAAGTGATGTTCAAGCCGACCGGCAAGGCCTGCGAATGGATCGAGTTACGCAACCGTTCGGCGGGACCGCTCGACCTGATGGACTGGACGCTCGAGGACAGCGGCGGCAGGCCGAGAAGAATCGCCAATGGCAACCTCGCGATCGACCCTGGGGGTTTTGTCCTGCTCGTTGAGGACCCGGACCTGTTCGCGATCGCCTGCGGCGACTCGTGCGGGGTGCTCTATCTTGAGCCCCCCGGCGGGTGGCCGACCCTCAACGATGTCGACGGCCCACTCGGGTTTGCGGACGCCGTGGTCATACGAGACGCCTTCGGTACCGCCGTGGATTCGGTCGCCTACGGCCAGGGGTGGTCAAAGCCCGGTGTCTCGATTGAGAGAATAAGCGCGGAGGAGCCCGCCGCCGATCCCGCTAACTGGTCGCCGCATTATGGCGGGCCCGGCGGCACTCCGGGCAGACCAAACAGCGTCTCCTTCTTCCTGCCGCAGGGTGGAGATATGCTCAAGCTGAGCCCGTCGACATTCAGTCCCAACGGCGATGGGCGCGACGACCTGGTCGGCATCTCCGTGCGGCTTCCAGGCGCCGGCCAGCTGCGTCTCGCCGTCTATGATGTCAACGGCAGGCTCGTGAGACGGCTCGTCGATGGCGAGCCGGTCGAGTCGGCGAGATTGACCTTCTGGGATGGCGCGGACGATCATGGCGTGGCCTTGCCCACCGGCATCTACATCGTCGCGGCTGCGGCCCGATTGAACGCAAGCGATCGGGCCCTGGCTGCCAAAGGCGCGGTAGTACTTGCGCGGAGGTGACCGGGACCGTGGATAATGCTTGGGGCAAGACCACGCTTCAGTGGGTTCTGATCGGCTTGGTGCTGTTAGCTGCGTCCCCCGGCCGGTCGGCATTCGAGGCCGAGGCTGTGGGTCCGGCGGAGCGAGGGGCCGGAACCGCCATGGCCCTCAGCCTCGGGGACACAACTGCCTGTCCGGTCTTCAGCGTCTATGGCTTCAACCCCTTTGGCCTGAGTCAGATCGACTTTGCCTCGGCGTCGGTGGCGGTTCCGATGCGTGGAGCTCTCAAGCGTGCGGCGTTCTCCTACACACGGCTCGCGGCTCTCTCGTACTGCGAGCAGACCTGGGCCGCCTCAGCTGTGCTCGGCTGTGGACGGGCGCTGATCGAGCCCAGGCTGAGACTGGGATGCCTGGAGCTTGACGGTGCCCTCCAGGATTGGGCCGTGTTGGTGGACCTGGCGGCAAGGGGGCAGGTCACCGACGTGCTCACGCTAGCCGTTGCCGTAGAGAATCCCCTGGCCCTGGGGTTGGTCAAGGAGCACAGCGGAGTGCCGCAAAGGCTCAAGGTCGGCCTGGGCATACTTGCATCGGGGAAGCTAGGATTCGGATTTGAAGTCCTCAAGGAGCCGCGCTTTCCCATCTCCGTCAGATCGGGCGTGGAGTGGAATGCCTCGAGGGGCGTCTGCGTGCGGGCCGGTATGAGAACCTCGCCTGCCGAGCTTGCCTTTGGGGTGGGCCTAAGGCACGGGTGGGTCGCGATTGACGTTGCGTCAGGATTCAATCTAGATCTCGGAACAACTCATGAAGCCGGTATAACCCTGATATGGAAATAAGGTCACGCGAGAAGATCCGGTACGGGCGTCGGGTTCCGGACGCGGGTGTCAGGAATCGGACGGCTCCTTTGGCAACCCTTGCGGCCGTTTGGCGCCTTGCGTGGCATCTTCTCGCGCGCCCGGGCACGCTAATTGAAACATCCATACCTTACGGGCAGGACAGAGGTCGGAGGATTCCCGCGCCGGATATCCACCCGCTTGCTGCCGCAGTAGCCCCAGCTTTGCTCTCGCCCGGCATTTACCGGCATATTGACCTTGCCCTTGCGTCTGTGCTACCCTTCCGCGAGATTAAGACTAAGATGCGCAAACGATTCTACATCCTCATCGCTATCGGGATCTTCCTGGCTTACTCAGGTTTGATCGAACCCAACTGGATCAAGGTGAAGACCTACGATCTCACCATAAAGGGCCTGACCCGGGATATCACCGTCGTTCACCTTGCCGACATCCATACCAAGAAGCCCGGATTCCGTGAGGGGCGGGCCATCGGAATTGTAGACCGCGTCAACCCCGACTATGTCTTCTTGAGCGGGGACATTCTCAAGTCGGCCAGCAAGTTGGCGGACGGTCTCGAGTTCCTCTCGAGCCTCACGGCGAAGCGCGGCGTGTACGTGGTTCCGGGCAATGCCGACGCGGTGCTCGTCAAGTCGATCGAACGAGGCCAGACCCCCAAAGCTTACGGCAATTGGCGAATCCTGATGAACGAGAACGTGGACTGCGGCGAGTTCACCCTGGTCGGGGTAGATGACCCGGTCACCTGCCGGGACGACCTCGTCAAGGCCATGAGTGGAGTGGATGGAACCAAGCCCATCTTTGTGATCACCCACTTCCACGCCAAGAAGCTGCTGGCCAAGTCGGCCGATATGAACGCAGCCATAGTCTTCGCGGGACACACTCACGGCGGGCAGATAGGCGTCGGGCCCCTGGTCAGCCGCATTCCCTACGCTCACAGGAGCAGGTTCGTCGCCGGCCTGTACAAGCTGGATGGCACGTATCTAGAGGTCACCCGCGGGGTGGGAACCAACCTTTTCCCACTTCGCTTTCTCTGCCGGCCGGAGATAGCTGTTTTTCACTTGCGGAGCGAATGAAGCCGCCGAAGGGGGCTTGAATGAAGCACGCTGCCCTCAGCCAGGTTGCGCCACTGGTGATGGGGGCAGTACTTGCCCTTGCCGCCCACGCCTCCTCCGCTTCACCCTCGCCTTCATC
>Ga0315275_10001626_pt1 | contig 19949 bp, 16 predicted proteins | sample YL17G03_0_MG_FD_205557 | JGI IMG/M metagenome (GOLD analysis project Ga0315275, IMG submission 205557) | Sediment microbial communities from Yellowstone Lake, YNP, Wyoming, USA - YL17G03_0 | ecosystem: Environmental > Aquatic > Freshwater > Lake > Sediment | place: USA: Wyoming | collected...
GGCGGATGCCTAGGAACTTGTTGACGACCGGCGGCGTGTAGAAGATGAAGAACTTCTCGCCCCGGGGCGCGCCGTTCTCGTCGATGAGCGTCACCGGCTCCTCGATCATCTTCTCTGCCACCTCGACCGGGTTGGCGATGGTGGCAGTGCAGAGGATGAACCGGGGCGACGACCCGTAGAACGCGGCGATCCGCTTCAGCCGCCGCAGGACGTTCGCCAGGTGGCTGCCGAAGATGCCCCGGTAGTTGTGGAGCTCGTCGATGACGATGAACTTCAGGTTCCGGAAGAGGTTCGCCCACTTGGTGTGATGCGGCAGGATGCCGGCGTGGAGCATGTCGGGGTTGGTGAGGATGATCTGGCCGACGCTCCGGATGGCCTTGCGGGCGTCCTGCGGCGTGTCGCCGTCGTAGGTGTGGATCCGGACACCCTCGGGGAGGAGGGCGATGACCTCGTCGAGCTCCGCCCGCTGGTCCTGGGAGAGCGCCTTGGTCGGGAAGAGATAAATGGCCCGGCTCGACGGGTCGTTGACGATGGCGTCGAGGACGGGGAGGTTGTAGCAGAGGGTCTTGCCGGAGGCCGTGGGGGTGACGACGACGGCGTGGCGGCCGCTCCGGATGGCTTCCCAGGCCAGGCGTTGATGGGAGTAGAGCTTTCGGTAGCCCTTTTTTTCGAAGGCCTCGCGCAGGGCCGGATGGACCTCGGTGGGATAGTCATCGTAGCGGCCTTCCTGGGCGGGGATGTGCTTGATGGCGGTGATCGACTCGTCCCGGAGCGCCATCTCCTGCAAGAGCTCGAGCGACTTGAGGAGTTTTTCTTCGCGGCCGGAGGACATCGGGTAACCTTAATCCATGCTACATCATTGAAAACGCCCGGTCAATTTGCCTCTAGGGGACGTTCCCCAAGGGGACACCCCGCTGCGGAAAAGAGCCGAGAGCCTCCTGCGGGATGTCCCCTTGGGGAACGTCCCCATTTGTGAATACGGGGCGCGCAAGTTAGAATAGAGTCATGCTCGAACAGATCCGCGTCAAGAAGGCGGCGCAGCACAACCTAAAGAGGATCGATGTCGACCTGCCCCGCAACCGGCTGATCGTGGTCACGGGGCCGAGCGGCTCGGGGAAGAGCTCGCTGGCCTTCGACACGTTGTACGCCGAGGGACAGCGCCGCTACATCGAGTGCCTGTCCGCTTACGCGCGGCAATTTATCGAGCAGATGGAAAAGCCTGAGATCGAGTCGATCGAGGGAATATCGCCGTCCATCTCCATCGACCAGAAGACGATCTCTTCGAACCCCCGGTCGACCGTGGGCACCGTGACCGAAATCTACGACCTGATGCGGCTCCTCTACGCCCGCGTGGGGACGCCGCACTGCCCGGAGTGCGGCCGGCCGGTCAGCACCCAGACGCCCGAGCAGATCATCCGCCGCATCCTGGATACCCTGGCCGGCGAGAGGGCGAGGATCCTGGCGCCGATCGTCCGGGGGCGCAAGGGCGAGTACTCCCACCTCCTCGAGAAATACCTGAAGAAAGGTTATCTCCGGTTCCGGCTGGACGGCGAATTCCGGGAGCTGGAAAAAGCCGTCCGGCTGGCCAAAACCAAAAAGCACAGCATCGAGGTCCTCGTCGATGAGGTCGATGTCCACGAAAAAAGCGCCGCCCGGGTCCGCGAGTCCGTGGAGAAGGCGCTCGAGATGTCCGGCGCCGACGTCCTCGTCCTCCGGGAGAACGGCCAGGAGGCCCTCTACTCCCTCAAGCTCCTCTGCCCCGCCTGCCAGGTCAGCCTGCCCGAGCTCGAGCCCCGGAGCTTCTCCTTCAACAGTCCCTACGGCGCCTGCGCGCGCTGCCACGGCCTCGGCTACGAGACGACCCTTGACGAATGGGGCGAGGTCGAGCTGACCGACGAGGTCTGCCCGGCCTGCGAGGGGGCGCGCCTCAAGAAAGTCAGTTTGTCCGTCAAGGTCGGCGGCAGGAATATCTCCGAGTTGAGCGCGCTGCCGGTCGACCGGCTGATCGCCGAGATGCGCGCCTTCCAGTTCGACCGCGCGGCCGAGGCGGTCGCGTCCAAGATCCGGAAGGAACTCCTGTCGCGCCTCGAGATCATGGTCAAGCTCGGGATGCCCTATCTCCAGCTCGGCCGGCCGACGCTGTCCCTTTCGGGCGGCGAGGCTCAGCGCGTCCGCCTGGCGGCCCAGGTGGGGGCGCGGCTCCGCGGCGTTCTCTATGTCCTCGATGAGCCGACCGTCGGCCTCCACCAGCGGGACAACGGCCGGCTGATCCGCCTCCTCAGGGAGATCCGGGACGAGGGCAACTCCGTCGTCGTCGTCGAGCACGACGAGCAAACCATCCGGGCGGCCGACCACATCCTGGACCTCGGACCGGCCGCCGGCGAAGACGGCGGCTACAAAGTCGCCGAAGGAACCCTCGGCGAAATCCTGGCCTCGGCCGATTCTCTGACTTCCCAATACCTGCGGGGCGATCGATGCATCCCGGTGCCCGCCTGCCGGCGCCCGCCGAAGGGCTGGTTGACCGTCGTCAAGGCGGACGAGCACAACTTGAAGGACCTGGACGTCAGAATTCCCCTGGGGGCGATGACCGCCGTCACCGGTGTTTCCGGCTCCGGGAAGAGCACGCTGGTCTACGACATACTCTACAAAACCCTCCTCAACCTCTTTCACAACGCGAAACAGAAAGCGGGGAGCCACCAGACCATCCTGGGCGTCGAGGAGATCGACAAGGTGATCGCCGTCGACCAGAAACCGATCGGCCGGACGCCGCGCTCGAACCCCGCCACTTATACCGGGCTGCTCACGCCGCTCCGGGAGCTCTTCGCGCGGACACCGGAAGCGAGGACGCGGGGCTACTCTCCGAGCCGGTTCAGCTTCAACCTGGCCGGGGGCCGGTGTGAAGAGTGCGAGGGGGCCGGGGCTAAGAAAATCGAAATGCACTTCCTGCCCGATGTCCTCGTGACCTGCGACCGGTGCGGCGGGAAGCGGTATAATAAAGAGACGCTCGCCGTCATGTATAAAGGCAGGAACATCGCGGACTATCTGGCTATGACTGTCGACGAGGCCTATGAATACCTCAAGGCGCATCCGATGCTCAAGAGGAAGCTGGCCGCGCTGCGCTCGGTCGGGCTGGGCTATATCCGGCTCGGCCAGCCGGCGCCGACTCTCTCGGGAGGCGAGGCGCAGCGCATCAAGTTGACCAAGGAGCTGGGCCGGAGGAACACGGGCCGGACGCTCTTTCTCCTCGACGAGCCGACGACCGGACTTCACTTCGACGATGTGCGCAAGCTCCTCGAGCTCCTCGCCGAGCTCGTGAACCGCGGCAACACGGTGGTCGTGATCGAGCACAACCTGGATGTCATCAAATACTGCGACCATGTGGTCGACCTCGGGCCCGAGGGCGGCGAGGACGGGGGCCGGATCGTGGCCGAGGGGACGCCGGAGGACATCGCGGCCGCGGCCGGGTCCCACACGGGGCGGTTTCTGCGCGGCGTGCTGGGAATGTCCTGATGAGAGCCTCACGGTCGCCCTCGGGCCCGGGCTTCAACGCGGTCCTGGGGAACGACCGGATCAAGAAGATCCTCCGGCTCGCTCTGGAAAAGGGCCGCGTCCCGAACTCGCTCATCTTCAGCGGGCCGGAGGGCGTCGGCAAACGGCGGATGGCCCTGCTCCTCGCCCAGGCCCTCAACTGCGAGAGGGGAGGGGTCGAGCCGTGCGGCCAATGCGCCACCTGCCAAAAGATTTTGGGGGGCAATCTTCCTGAGGTCGTAAAAGTTAAGCCCGGGAAGCTGTCAATCGGGATTGATGAAATGCAGGAGGTTCGCCAGGCGGCCTATGTAAAGCCCATGTCTGCTCGCCTTCGCCGGGTGTTCATCGTCTCCGAAGCCGACAAGATGACGCTCGACGCCTCCAACTGCCTGCTCAAGATCCTGGAAGAGCCGCCGTCCTATTCCCACATCATCCTCGTGACCGCCATGCCACATCTCATCCTCCCGACGATCAAGTCGCGTTGCCAGGTCCTGAGCTTCGCGCCCGTCTCCCGGGAAGAGATCGTGAAGGCGCTGGCCGCGAAGGGCTGCCCCGAGGAGCTGGCCGGCGCGATCGCTCTTTTCGTCGACGGCAACCTCGAGGAAGCGATGGAGTTCGACTGGAAGAAGGACTGGGACAAGATCCGGGAGGCCCGTCAGGAGGCCTGGGACCTGTTCGCTGGGCTCCAAGGACAGGGCGATACCACCGCTTTCCTCAGGAACTACGCTTTCTCCAAGCGGGACGAGGTCCGGGACGGTTTCGCGAAGGTCCTTCGCCTCACGGCCACGTTCTGCCGGGACGCGAACCTCCTGAAATCCGGTGGAGACCCCTCCCTCCTTCTCAACCCTGACTATGCCGACGCCCTCAGGAACCTGGAGACCGGATGGGGGCCGGACGAGTACACAAGATGCCTGAACAAGATCGAGCAGGCGATCTCCGGGCTGAGAAAGAGCCTGAACATGAGCCTGCTCGTGATGTCATTTTATTCACTCATGGGAGAATTGAGCCATGGCTGATATAGTCTGCCTGATATCCCAGACCACGGGGAAGATGCTCCGCGCCCTCAAGGGGGAGGAGAATATCCAGACCGGGGAGCTCTACGTGGTCGAATCCGAACTGGGCGGCGACCTGGCCAAGTCGGTCGAGGTCTCGTCCAGCATCTGCTGCCTGCCCAAGGCGGCTCTTGGAGCCGTCAAGATCGTCCGCCAGGCGTCCGAAGAGGACGTCCGGAAGTTCGAGTGGCTCTGGGAGAAGGAAAGGCGGGCCTTCGATTTCTGCGCGGAGCGGATCAGGTCCCACAACCTTCCCATGAAGCTCGTTTCGGTCCGGTATTTCTTCAACGAGAAGAAAGGGATCTTCTTCTATACTGCCGACGGCCGGATCGATTTCCGGCAGCTGGTCAAGGAGCTGGCCAAGGAGCTGAAGATGCGGATCGAGATGCGCCAGATCGGCGTCCGGGACGAAGCCAAGCTGATCGGCGGCCTGGGCGTCTGCGGCCGGTCGCTCTGCTGCTTCAGCTTCATGAAGGAGTTCGAGCCGGTGACGATCCAGAAGGCCCGCCGGCAGCAGATCGTCATCAATCCGACAAAAATCTCCGGCCTCTGCGGCCGGCTGATGTGCTGCCTGGCGTTCGAGGAGCAGACCCGCGGCCGGCTGTACATCGAGGACGAGAGCGAGAACCTGATCGAAGATTAGCGGACGTCCCGGCCGGCGGCCGGGTGAGCCGAGTTAAGAGAGCACTAGTTGCCGGGCACGACCTGGAACCGGACACGGCTGGAAACGGCGACCAGCGTCCCGGCGGCCGAGTAGGCTTTCACCTGCCAGGCGTACCTTCGACCGGCCACCATCTTGAGCTTCACGTCCTCAGGGACCGTGATCCTGGTATCGGCGGTGTCCGCCGACCAGAGAAGCTCGCCGTTATAGATGGAGATCTTGTATTCGGCCGCATTGGCCAGCTTCGCCCACTCGAAATAGGCGGGCACGGCCTTGACATCGATGAGCGGCGTGATCAGGGAGAGCGACTGGCCCCTCACCACCTCGCTGTCGCTGAGCGTGAACTGGGGGGACTGATGCCTGAGCAGGGGAAGCGCGCCAAACACGGCGAACAGGATGACCGCCGCCGAGACGGCTGCCGCCGCCCATTGGCGAGGCGTCATCCAGTCCGTTATTTTCCCGAGCGCCGCCGCCCAGCTTCTGGCCTCGGCCTGCCGCTCCCGGGCGAAGAGCCAGGCGCCCTTGGCCTTGATGGCGGTGACGAGGTCGTCCCGTTCCTGGAGTCTCGCGAAACAACTCGAGCAGTTGAAATAGTGTTCCTCGAATCTTTCTTTCTTATCTCCCTCCAGCCTATTCAGGAGGTAATCGTCGATCTGGTTTTCAAACAAACACTGTCTCATGGATGTTCACCTTTCGTTCGGTTTCAACAGTTTAGTCGAGGCGCCGAACGAAATGCGGAATTTTTTCATGGCTTGACCATTTTCCGTAAGAGCTTCTGGGCGTAGTTCAGCCGCTCGCTGACCCGGCGGGGGGAGATGCCCAGCCGGGCCGCCACCTCCTCACGGCTGAGCTCCTGATAGTAATAGAGGTTCAGGACTTCCTTGAACTTGGGTTTGAGCTGCTGGACGGCGCCCGCCACCATCTGGGCCCGCTCCCGGGTTTCCGCGTCCTCCGACGGGTCGGGCCAGGGAGAAGGCTCGGGGCCGCCCTTCAGCACCTTGGTTTTCTGGCGGATGAAGTCCACGATCCGCCGGCTCGTCACCGTATAGATGAATGTCCCGATCGAAGACTCGCCCCGGAATTCGCCCTTCCTGACTTTTTCGATGACCTGGGTGATGATCTCGTTGACGACATCCTCCCAGTCGGGGGTCTGGGAGCCCAGGGACTTGCGGACCTTGAAGCTGACGACGGGGCGATACTTCGCCACCATGTCATTCAGGTCGACATCCTGGGCGTGTCCGTTCATGAAAACATTATAAGGATAGGCTAAAACCTTGACAAGGGTGGATTTAAGGGCAAAATCTCCCCCCCAAAGAGGATGGGAGGGTGAGATGCTTTTCAATTTTCCCGTCCGCCGGGCGACTAATCTCGTGCGATAAATAAATGCGAGACATAGCTATCATGGAAAACGCCGCTGACACCACCAAATCTCCCCTGGACAGGGAGACCCATCTGCTGATCGAGGACGGCAGCGGCGCCCGGTCCTCCCTCCGCTGGTTCGACACCCAGAGGGACAACGAATACCTGTTCTGCCTCCGGGGGAACGAGGACTTTCTGGGCGCCCCGGGGAGCAATACCGGGCCGTTCCCCTGGAGCGGCAACAACACGCGGGGCCAGAAAATCTTCCAGGCCAAAGAGGCTATGAAAGACCTCAACCGCTGGTACGAAAGCCTGTTCCGCAACCACGAGGAGATGGACGAGGACATCGTCGCCGAGAAGCAGCTCTTTTTCAACTCCAACCTCATCCATTTCATCGCCGCCACCGACGCCAACGAAGACACGGTCGGCCACTCCCAGTTCGTGGCCAACTATTCCCTGCTCCTGACCCGCGAACTCGGCATCTCCGACCGGAGATTCCTGGTGGACATCGAGCGGGGGGCGTTGCTCCACGATATCGGGAAGATCGGCATCCCGGAGTCCATACTGATGAAAAGAGGCCCGCTCACGACCATTGAGCGGGAGATCATCAAAGATCACCCTCTCCTCGGATACAAGCTGATCGAGGAATTCTCCTTCCTGAAGCAGGCCTCGCTCGTCGTGCTCTGCCACCACGAGCAGTTCGACGGCAAGGGGTATCCCTACGGCCTGGCCGGAGAGGAGATCCCCCTCGAGGCCAGGATTTTTTCGCTTACGGACACGGTGGACGCGATCACCTCGGACCGGCCCTATCGCCGGGGCCAGAGTTTCGAGGCCGCCCGCCGCGAGATCGAAAAGCACAGCGGCAGCCAGTTCGACCCTCAGCTGGTCGAGGTTTTCCTCACCATCTCCAAGGAGCGATGGCAGAAGGCCAAGCTGGACACCTTGAGGAACCTCAGGCTGCCGACGGTCCACTGAGCTCCAGCGCCTGTCCCATCCACGGGCCCGCCCCTTCCTCAATAAACCTATTGCCTGATTTCCCGGTCTAGACAGGGGGTGGCGGGCTAACCTTTATTGTCCCTGCCCGCTGAGGCGAGCGTGTCCGCCAGGAGCTCGGCGGTGTGATACGAACGGACCGGCTTCTTCTCTTTTTTCAGCCCCGCGCGGAGCTGCAACAGGCACCCCGGGCAGTCGGTCGCCACAATCCCCGCGCCGCTGTCCAGGATTTCCTGCCGCTTCCGGTTCCAGAGATGGGCCGAGATCTCCGGGTTCCTGACGGAGAAGACGCCACAGAAGCCGCAGCACGTGGAGGGGTCTTTGGCCGGGGTCAGCTCGCAGCCGATCGTCTCGAGGAGCTTTCTGGGCCGGGCTCCGAGCTTGAGCTCGGAGACGTAGTGGCAGGGTGAGTGATAGTACACGCGCAGCTTCTCCCTCGCCGCCTGCGGCAGGTCGTCCCGCGAGGCCAGGAAGTCCGTGAAATCGAAAACCCTGTCCCGCCACCGGGCCGCCCGGTCGTCGATCTCGGGATAATCGTTCTTGAGAACCGAGTTCCCGGTCGGACAGATGGTCAGGATAAAATCCGGGTTTTCGCGCTCGATCGAATCGAGGTTGGCCGCCGCCAGGCTGCGGACCGTCTTTTTGTCTCCGAGGTGGAGGCTGGGCGCGCCGCAACAGGCCTGGTCGGCGGGGATGATCACCCGGAACCCGAAATGGGTGAGCGACCGGACGACGCTGTTGCGGACTTCGGGGAAAAAATACTTGACCAGACAACCCTGGAAGAAATAGACCTTCTTCCCTGTTCCTCCGGTATCCAGGCCGCCGCGCTTGAACTTGAGAACCGGCCATCTCTTCCCCTTCATCATGGGCAGGGGGAGCGCCCGCAGGTGCCCATCCTTTTGCCAGACCTTCTGGAGCGTTCCCAGGATATCCGCACCCTTCTCGGCGGCCTGCCTCTTCCCGAAGGCCAGCGAGAGGCCTTTTTCCGCCAGGCTCGCCCCCCGGGACGTCTTGAGCTTCACCAGGAGCTCGCCCGTGGGAATTCCCACCGGGCAGAAATCCTGGCACTTCCGGCAGTCCGCGCACAGGGAGAGCGTCCGTCCGGATTCGGCCACGGATTCGGTCATGGCCGTCATCAGAGTTCCTATCCCCCCGGGATAGACGGGGCCGCCGAAGACGTGGCCGCCCACCGCTTGAAAGACAGGACAGACCAGCATGCAGCCGCCGCACTTCAGGCAGTAGAGGACCTCGCTGAAGTCGTCGTTTTCGGCCAGGGCCAGGCGGCCGTTGTCGAGGATGACGACATGAACCTCCAGCGGCCCGTGGGCGCCGACGACGTGCTCCTTTTCGACATCGCTGGTCGAGCTGGGGCCGGTGATGAAGGACACGTACGAGGTCAACCGCCGTCCCGACGAGGCGAGCGTCAGGGTCTTGATGAGCGTCGTCGCCTCCTCCATGGTCTCGACGAACTTTTCGGCGGACACGATGGCGATGTGGACGGGAGGCAGGGCCGTCACCAGGCGGGCATTCCCCTCGTTGCTGATGATGACCAGGGTCCCGGATTCGGCGATGGCCAGGTTGGCCCCGGAAATGCCGATGTCGGCGCGGATGAAATACTGGCGCAGGTGTTCCCGCGCCGTCCGGACGATCTCCGGGATGTCGGGCGGAACGGGCCGGCCGAGCTTCCGGCTCATGATCTCGGCGACCTTCTCCTTGGTCAGGTGGATGGCCGGCGCCGTGATGTGGGACGGCCGGTCGCCGGCGAGCTGGATGATCCACTCGCCCAAGTCGGTCTCGACGACCTCCAGGCCGTCTTTTTCGAGGAAGTTGTTGAGAGCGATCTCCTCGGTCACCATCGACTTCGATTTGATGATCAGGCGGGCCGATTTTTCCTTGGCGATCCGCAGGACGGTCTCGCAGGCCTCCCCGGGAGTGGACGCCCTGTGAACCACGGCCCCGGCCCGCGCCGCTTCCCGGGAGAAGCGCTCGATCAATTCGGGCAGCCGGCCGATATTTTTATCCCGGATCTCACGGGCCTTTTTCTTGTATTCTTCCCAGGGGACTTCCCCCGCGGTCTCGAGGTATTTCTGGTTGTGCAGGCTGGAGGCGCGGTCCAGGGCCTTCCGGAGATGAATGTCTTTCAGGGCGCGCCGGATCTTTTTTTTCCGCTTGAGCCGGGACAGCAATCAGGACTCCTTGCCCCTGTTCTTCTTCTTTTCGGCAAAGTAGGCTTCGGAGTCGACCAGGATCTCCCGCGGCTTGCTTCCCTCGGACGGGCCCAGGAGGCCCTCCTGCTCCATCTGGTCGATGATCCGGGCGGCGCGGGCGTAGCCCAGCTTGAGCTTTCTTTGGAGCCAAGATGCGGACGCCTGTCCCGTGGCCAGGACCATGCGGACAGCCTCGTCGAAAAGCTCGTCCTTCTCGTCCGACCCCTCCCACTCCTGCTCGGTCTCGGACTTGACGAACCGGACGAGCTTGGTGTCGAACTCGGGGGCGCGCTGCTCCTTGACGAACTTGACCAGGCGTGTGACCTCGGGGATCGAGATGTAGGCGCAGTGGAGTCGGATGGCCCGTGGGTAGTTGGGCGGCATGAAGAGCATATCGCCCAGACCGAGGAGCTTGTCCGCGCCCACCGCGTCGATGATGATGCGTGAATCCACTTTCGAGGGCACGCGGAAGGCGATGCGACTCGAAAAATTGTTCTTGATCGTCCCGGTGATAACGTCGATGGATGGCCGCTGGGTGGCCATGACGAGGTGGATGCCGACGGCCCGGGCGAGCTGCGCCAGGCGGGCGATGCAGTACTCCACCTCCTGGGCCCCGACCATCATCAACTCGGCGAGCTCGTCGATGATGATCACGATATAGGGGAGGGGCTTGAGCTTCTGCTTTTCCTCGTCGGTCAGCTGGCCCTTTTTTTCGCTCAGGATCTTCCGGACCTGGCTGTTGTATTGTTCGATGTCCCGGACCTTGAGGAGGCTCAGCTGGTGATAGCGATGCTCCATCTTCTTGATGGCATCCATCAGGACTCCGCCGGCCTTCTTGGGGTCGTTGATCACCGGGCTCAGCAGGTGGGGAATGCCGTCGTAGAGCGTGAACTCGAGACGCTTCGGGTCGATCAGGACGAGCTTGACTTCATCGGGGCTGGCCTTGTAGAGGATGCTCGCGATCAGGGCGTTGAGGGCCACGCTCTTGCCCGTGCCGGTGGCGCCGGCGATGAGCAGGTGGGGCATGATGGCGAGGTCGGTGACGTAGACCTCGCCGTGGATCGTCTTGCCCAGGGCGAAGGTCAGCTTGGAATTCGACTTGAGGAACTTTTCCGACTGGATGATGTCCCGGAGCTTGATGATCTCCCTCTTGTTGTTCGGGATCTCGACGCCCAGCGACGACCTGCCCGGAATCCTCTGGATCCGGACCGATTCCGCCTTCAGGGCCAGCGACAGGTCTTCCGAGAGGTTGGCCACCTGGCTGACCTTGATGCCCGGGTTGGGGTAGAACTCGTAGGTGGTGATGACCGGGCCGGGGTGATATTCCTTGACCTCGCCGTCCACGCGGAACTCGCGCAGCTTCTCCTCGATGCTCGTCTTTTTCTCGTACAGCTCGGCCTTGTCGATCTGTTCGGACGGAGCCCCGGCGTCGAGGAGCGTGAAGGGCGGAAACTTGTAGTCGCCCTTCTGCTCCATCTCGGGAAACAGGAGCTTGTCCGGGCGCGGGGGGGCGGGCGGATGCACGATGACGGGCTCGGCCCGCTTGATCTCCTTTTTCTCCTCTCGCTTGGGCTTCGGCTTCTCCTCTTCTTCCTCGGCCTGCGCGCCCTTTTTCCTGGACTCGCGTCGGTCCCCGGCCTGGGCTTTGTCCGGAGCCTGGGTGTATTTTTCGACGACCTTCTTCCTCATCTTCTCTTTCGCCTTGGATTTTTGGTAGTGGGTGACCCGGATGCGCACCCGTTTGACGGCGAATCTCAGGAAGTGGGCGAAGAAGGTGACCAGTCGGCTGAGCGAGAACTCCGTCTTGAAGAGGACGAAAAGCAGCAGGAGGGCGGACAGCAGAATGACCGAACCGATGTGGTTGAGATATCTGCTGAGAAAATCTCCGAGGAGTTTGCCGGGAAGCCCGCCGGCGAGCTCGAACGCGGCGCCCTTCCAGAGAAAACCGGGGAAGAGAAGGGAGAGGAGCGAGCAGAGCAGGAGGAGGAGCCAGAGTCCGGAACCGATCTTCCAGAGGAGGAGCTCGTCGCCGCGGGGCAGGAGGGTCCGGATGCCGAGATAGCCGAGGAGGACCGGAATCAGGAAGGCGCTCAGCCCCAGGAACTGGAGCAGGCCTTCGGCCAGGGACGCGCCGACCCGGCCGCCGTAGTTGGCGACTCTCGACCCGGGGACGCCCTTGCTGCTGGCCCAGGACGGGTCCTGCGCGTTATAGGTGATCAGGCTGAGGGCGCAGAAGAGGGCGAAGACGAGGATGAGGAGGCTGAAGATCTCGACCGACCGGAAGCGCTTCCGTTTGGGATCTTTCTTGGCCGGCGCGCCTCGCTTCTTTTTTTTGGACTTCATCGGCCGGAATTATAGCACATTCCCGTCTCATTTCCAGGCGCGTCCGGGAGCGCGGAAAACCGCCCCTGTCGCTTCCTGTCGGGGGATGAGCGAAGGGAATCGCGGCGCGTCAGCTAAAAAGCGAGGGCTACGCCAACTGAGTATTCCAGGCCCCCGAGCTTGATCTGGAAGGCGCTCTCGATGGCCTTGGCCCAAGTGTACTTGGCCTTCAGGTTGACCATCAGCGGGATGTCCCTGGCGAACCGGAGATAAGTCCCGGCCATCACATGGTAACCCTCGGCGTGGTTGACCGTCGTCCCGATCGCGTTATCCTCATAATAAAAATAGATGTCGCCCCCCGCGCCGGCGTAGGGATTGACGATGCCCAAGGGCATGATGTAGCGCAGGCCCAGGGCGATGGGAAACAGCCGCAACATCGTTTCTTCCTTGGAGAAAGTCAGCTCGCCCTCCCGCTGCCAGTACTTGGCTTCAAGATACAGGTTGAGGTTGGAAACGATGGCTGCGGAAGTTGCGATGCCGGCGAGGAGCCCGCCCTTGGGATACACGGCGTCGAACCGGGGCTCGTCCATGTCATACCCGCCGAGGATGATCTCAACCGAGCCTTGCCCTATCGGCCGGTCCTGGGCCCCGATGGGAAAAGCGCCGAGCGCCAGGAGCGCCGCCAGGGCGATGAAGCGTGCTTTCCCGTTTTTGTCCATCGTCAGGCGCATCATATCACGACTCATTTCACCCGTGCAAACTCTCCGGCCTGGCACAGCGGGACTGTTGAGGTATAATAGAAACGATATGAAAATAGGGCGGTTTTTCTGGTTCGCACCGGTCATCAGCCTGCTTGTCTGCAGCGGCGGGCCGAAGGATCCGGCCCCGGCAAGTCCTTCCCAAGCGGAAACCGACCTGGGAACCGTGCGGCCCGAGGCGGCGTTTTCAGGAAGGATCCTCTTCCAATCGGACCTTGACGGTGACAACGATATCTATGTCCTGACGGCCGAGGGGCTGACGAAGCTCACGGACAACGCCTGGGACGACCGCTTCGCGCGCTGGTCGCCGGACGGGAAGAGGATCGCCTTCTCGGCGAACCCCGGGGGTAATTTCGACCTCTTCGTTATGGACGCCGATGGAAAAAACCCGGGGGCGGTTACGGATTATCCCGAAGACGAGCTGGACGTCGCCTGGACGCCGGACGGGAACTCCCTGGCGTTCACCCGGGATGCCAGGCGAACCCCGGGCGGCGATGAGGCGACCTGGACTGTCGACCTCGCCTCCCGGCGCGCCGTCGAGGCTGTCCGGGGCTTCCGGCGCGCGAACGGGTTGGCGGATATCTCGCCCGTTTCCCGGGGCATCGTCTTTACCGGAAAGCGCCTGCTCGGCGGCTGGGACGTTTTCTTCTTTGACCCCCGCGACGAGTCGGTCCGGGAGTTGACCAAGGGGGGAGACGCCTGCCGGCCGCGATTTTCTCCCGATGGGCGAAAGATCGTCTATGTCTCCGGCAGCGCGGACGGCAAGGGCGACATCTGGATCATGAATGCCGACGGAAGCGCCAAAGAAAGGGTCACGGCGCGCGACGAGACCTATGATTATTTTCCCTCGTGGTCGCCTGACGGGACGCAGATCGTCTTCTGCTCGAACGCGCGCGACAAATACGCCGACCGGGGGGATTGGGGGCTCTATATCGTCAGCCTCGCCGGCCGGAACGCCGTCCGTCTCCTGGACACGCCCGGCCGCGACGTTTTTCCCGACTGGCGCTGAGACCGCCACGCTCTACGTTTAGGGCAAGGGGAGCATCTCCTTTTATGTGGGGGGATAGGATCATCGGAGGGGGGCACGGCGCCAGTCCCCGCAACGCCCGGAGCGTAGGGGGCCCCTCTTTTGACGGGTGCGGAGCGAGGACGGACGGGGACGCGCCGTGACAGGACCCTATTATCAAGAAAAGCGATCACATAAAAGGAGATGCTGACATTTTCAGGGCATCCGCTTGAGAAGGAACTGGAGAAGATATTCCTTCGGGACGCCCAGGATCCGGTCACGCCAGAGCCGGTCGCACTGGGAACATGTCTCCAGGCCGGCGATGTCTCCCCGGAGGATCTTTTCCCGCAGACGGACCAGCCTGTCGCCGTTCCAGATATCCTCGAGGGTCGCCTCCCGGACCGTCCCAAGTCTATAGTATCCGTGGAAATCCTGAGTGCAGGGGAGGACCGAGCCGTCCCAGAAAATGACCAGCGCCTGCCACAGGAAAGTGCAGGGAACGTATTTTTTCGGGCTCTTTTTCCCCGGGATTTCGCCGGCCCAGTTGTGCAGTTCCTTGATTTCGACCCGGTCGAGCGGCAGGCCCCGAAAACGGTCCAGGAAAGCGCGCTTCTCTCCGGGGCCCGCAGTCTTGATGGCGTCCGGAAAATTGATCAGCTCGAGGATGGCGTAAGGCTTTTTCGACCGGAGCTCGCGCTTGATCTCGAGAAACCGGACCACGTTTTGCAGCGTCCTTTCGAAATCGGCGTTGACCCGGATGCTCTCGTAAGTTGTGCGGTCATAACCATCGAAGGAAAACGAGATCTGGTCGAGGCCGGCGGCGATGAGCGCGCGGGACCGGGCCTCGTCGAGGAGCGTAGCGTTCGTGTGAAATTTCGTGCCGACGCCCGCCTCGTGGGAGTACCTGACCATCCGGGGGAACTCCGGATGGAGCAGGCCCTCGCCCCGGTGGATCAGGTTGACGTCGAAAACGTACCGGCGGGCCTCGTCGATGATCTTGCGGAAAAGGGGAAAATCCATGAACCCCTTGTCCTCTTTTTTCAGGTCCTTGTTGGGGCACATGACGCAGCGGAGGTTGCAGACGCTCGTCGTCTCGATCCACAGCCGGACGGGAAGGTGAGCGAGGCGCGTCCTTTTTCGCCTGTAGCTCAGGTAGACCTGGAGAAGGCGCCGGTAGTAATCCTGGCGGCTCATGTCGCTTGTTTTATACCACCCGGCGCGGATTCTGGCAACGGAGCCCGCAGCAGCTTGAACAGTTCGACGAACCGGCCGAGGTCGACCTGTTCTGCCCTTATGGTGTCGTTGAGCGATGCGGCGGCCAGCGAGCGCTTGACGGCATCGGCGGCCAGCCCGAGCCTTTTCAGGTTATTGGTCAGAGTTTTGCGGCGCTCGGCGAACGCCGACCGGAGGAATCGCCGGAAGGCCTCGCGATCCTCGACGGCGAAAAGCGGCGACTCCCTTTTTTCCAGGGAGACCAGCGCCGACTGGACGCGGGGGGGCGGCGAGAAGGCGCCCGGGGAGACGGTGAAGTGGAGGCGGACCCGGAAATCGAGCTCGAAGAGGATGGACACGGGGGCGCGCTTCTTGGAGCCCGGCCCGGCCGCGACACGCTCGGCCACCTCTTTCTGCAGGAGGAAGACGCCCTTCGAGACCGGCCCCTGTTGCTCGAGGAGCCTGAAAAGGAACGGCGTCGAGATAGAATAAGGCAGATTGCCCACGACCTTGACCGGGCCCCCGGGACCGCGTTCCCGGCGCAGCAGCCCGCTGAAGTCGGTCTCGAGGATGTCCTGCTCGAGGATGACGACGTTCTCCGGTTTCTTTTCGAGGAGCCCCGGGATGAGCGCGGGGTCTTTCTCGATGGCGATGAGCCGGCCGCAACGCCGGGCGAGGGGAAACGTCAGGGCTCCCTTTCCGGGTCCCACTTCGATGATCAGCTCGTCCTCCCGGGGATCGATGACGGCGATGATTTTCCCGAGGATGGGGCGATTGGTCAGGAAATGCTGGCCCAGCGCCTTTCTTTTCGTCATCGGACCGCCGGCGGGCGCCTGCGCTTGAATTGGAGGGCCATGACCAGGGTCTCGGCCAGGGTGAGCGCGCTGAGCTTCGTCTTCCCGAGCTTCCTGTCGACGAAGATAATCGGGACCTCGACGATGGAGCAACCCAAGAGGTGGGCGCGGTAGAGGATCTCGAGGACGATCGACGGGCCGACGGAGACGAGGTCCTCGAGGTCGATCCTTTCAAGCGTGCTGCGGCGGAAGCAGCGGAATCCCGAAGAGACATCGCGGACGCCCAGCCGATAATAGCGCCTCACGAAGGCCCGCACGCAGAGAGTGACGAACCGCCGGTGCAGGGCCCGGCCGGCGTCCTGTCCGCCCTTGATAAATCTCGATCCGAGGACGAGGTCGGCCGTGCGGGCCGCCTCCAAAAGCCCCGGCATGTCCGAGGGCCGGTGGGACCCATCCGCGTCCATCTCGACGACGAAATCCGCCCCCAGCCGCAGGGCTTCCGAAAATCCGTCGATGCCGGCCGCCCCGCGCCCCCGGCGTTTCCTCCGGATGAGGACGCGGACGCGCGGGTCCTGGCCGGCCAAATTCGCCGCCTCGGCGGCCGTGCCGTCGGGCGAGTCGTCGTCCACGACGAGGACGGAGATTTCTCCTTCAACGGGCAGCGCCAGAATCTCGCGGACCAGCGGTCCGATGTTCTCCCGCTCGTTGTAAGTCGGGATCATGACGATGATTCTTGGCTTGCGTCCGGTCATGGGCGGGTCAGACGAGCTGCCTCAGCTCTTTAAAAACGGCGTCGGGAGTGATCGCCTTCAGGCATCGGCCGTCCGGGCAAGCCGGCCTGTAACAGGGGGCGCAGTCCGGCCCGGCGAAGAGCTTCACCCCGCGTCCATAGAGGTCGATCTCCTGGGGACAGGTCGGCCCGAACAGTGCGACGACCTTTTTCTTCAGCGCGATGGCGAGATGCATGCCTAGAGTGTCGGAGGAAACGACGGCCTCCATCCGGGACAGAAAACCGGCGAATTCGGGGAGGGTGTTGCTCGTGCCGGTATCGTAAACCCCGGACCGGACGCGCCGCGTCACGGCCCTGTTGAAATCGTGCTCTCTCGGCCCGCCCAGGAGAAAAACGCTCGCGCCGAGTTTCCGGGTGAGGAGGGCGGCCAGCCGGACATAGTTTTCGAGGGGCCACTGCTTGGCCGCGAATTTGGCCCCGGCGCCGGTGTTGAGCCCGATGGCGGGTTTGCCGGCGGGAATCCTGTGCCGCTTGAAGAACCGGGCCGCCTTCTCCCCGGCGTCGTCGGGCAGGACGAAGACATATTCATCCCGCGCGTAGGGCAACTCGGCGGCTTCGTGGATGATCTCCTGATAGGTTTTTCGGTTGCGGAAAAACTTGAGGTCGTCGTCGACGCCCAGCCGGAAGGCGTACTCCGAAGCCGGGTTGAAAATCGCCAGGTTGCCGTGGGCGTTCATCCCGAACCCGAGTTTCCGGGCGGCCGGGATGCCGGCAGCCAGCGCCGTGGGGCCGGGCTCCTTGTCAAGCGAGATCAGGACGTCATATTTTTGCGCGAGGAGAGACAGGGAGCTTTCCAGGTCGAAGGCATAGAGGCGGTCGACCAGGGGGTTGCCGGTCAACAGGGGCAAGCTCTCCGCGTCCACAACCCAGGCGATGAAGCTTTCCGGGTGTTTTCTTTTCAGCGCGGGGAGAAGGGCCGTCGTTCTCAGGACATCGCCCTGGGCCCGGCACTTGATGATCAGGATCCGTGCGGGGAAGGGCTTGTACTCTTCGCAGGCATCGCAGCGGCGGTTTGACGGGCAGGGCTTGTCGCCCCGGAAAAAGAGGCAATCAGGCTTGAGCGGCAATCTTGAGTTCTCCTGTCGTACGGGCTGATTCTCATTTATTTATGCCATAAGAAGGGGCGCCTGACAAGGACTGCCCCTGTAGTGAACTGCGGGGCGTTTTGTGATATAAAGAAACTCCGATGAACCCGGAGTTTCGCAGCAGCACCCAGAAGGAACTCTTGTCGACGGGGAAGTCGCTCTTTTCGAAATACACGTCGCTCTTCGTGGGCCAGGGCGGCGCCTGGAAGCTCCTCCGGTTCGAGCTGGTCAACCTTTTCTTCTCCTGGATTCCCGGAGCGCTGGGCCTCTGGGCGCGAAAGATTTTTTATCCGCCGCTTTTCCGGAGCGTCGGCCGGGGGGCGGTTTTCGGACGGAACATCACCCTCCGGCATCCTCACAAGATCTCGCTGGGCGCTGATTGCTTTATCGATGACAATGTCGTCCTCGACGCCAAGGGCGAGGCCAACAAGGGCTTGGAGCTCGGAGACAATGTCTACGTCGGCCGCAACACCATCCTGAGCTGCAAAGAGGGCAATATCGTCGTCGGCGATAACGGAAATATCTCCGCCAACTGCAGCCTGCTTTCGGAAACCGAGATCCGGCTGGGGAAATATTGCTTTCTCGCCGGCAACTGCTTTCTCGTCGCCGGCGGAAATCACAGCTTTGACGACATCAACACCCCCATCATGTTCCAGCCCTCTTTTTCCAGGGGGGGAATCCGGATCGCCGACGACGTCTGGCTCGCGGCGGGCGTGATCGTCCTCGACGGCGTGACGATCGAACGCGGCTGCGTCATCGGCGCCGGCGCCGTGGTGACCGAGTCACTTCCCGAATACACCGTGGCGGTGGGCAGCCCGGCGCGGAAGATCAGGGACCGGCGCAACCAGGGGCAGCCCTGATTCCCGGGCGGGCTGACTCTTCTGTTTTTCTTACCTGAATACTTGAATCGCCCTCGGCGTTCCCAGGCCGGAGGGAAGCGCGGCGTTATAGCCAGCCGTTCCGCCGGTACCAGTCGAGCGCCATCCGGATGCCGTTGGCGAAATCGACTTCTGGCGAAAACCCGAGCTCGCGGCCGGCCTTGGCGATCGAGAGGGGCTTGGAGTGGAGGAAAAAGCTCAGCTTCGGCCGGCTCAGGGGCGGCTCTTTGCGGAGCGGCAGGAAAGCCTTCTCCAGGACATAAGCCGCCACTCGCGCCGGCAATCCGGGCAGATGGGACCGGGGCCGCCGCCGGCCGGCGGCCGAGGCCACGGCCCGGACGATTTCGGCGGCCGTCAGGATCTCGGCTCCGGCCAGATGATAAACCTCTCCCGCCCGGCCGCGGGCTGCCGCCAGCAGGGCGCCCCTCACCAGGTCGCTGATGTAAACGGGCGTTTGCCGCGCGGCGGCTCTGGTGGCCATGATGAAAGGACCGGCGGCGACCTTCCGGATCAGCTTGAACGTCCGGCGGTCGCCCGGGCCGTAAGCCCATCCCGGGCGCACGATGACGACATCCATTCCCTCCGCGGCGAAGCGCCGGGCGGCTTTTTCCCCCGCGTATTTGGCGTGGTCATAGGCGAGGATCGGCCGCGCCGGATAGTCCTCATCCGCCACGTCGCCGTCTTTGACGCAGCCAAAGACTCCCGCGCTGCTGAAGTGGACGACCCGGGAGACTCGCGCCCGCCGGGCGGCTTCCAGGACGGCTTCGGTTCCCGCAGCGTTGATCCTGAAGAATTCCTTCTGGTCGATCAATGATGAGCCCAACGCGGAGGCGAGGTGGAAAACGACGTCGGCTTCCTTCATCCCGGATTCCAGGGCGCTGAGGTCGGTGATGTCTGCGGCGATCACCTCCACGCCCGAGGTCCGGTGAATCGGAGCCCGGTGGAAGAGAGCCGTTACGCGCCAGCCGTCCCCGAGCAGCGCCTCGAGCAAATGGCTGCCGATGAATCCCGACCCGCCGGTTAGGAAAGCCCGCATTCCCCCTCGCGGCATCACCCTGCGAAATTCTGTCGGGCCAGGTCCAGGACCCTGTCCATTTTTTCGAGGTACGCGGGCTCCGTGTACTGGGCTTCGGCCCGCTTCTTGGCGGCGGCCGCCCGGGCCCTGGCCTCGCCGCTCGCCAGGGCAAACGTGATTCCCGCCGCAAACCCGTCCGGGTCGGGGTCGGCGAGCACGGCCTGCTCCGGATCCAGGACCTGGGTGTGAGTGTAGAGTTTGGTGGCGACCAGCGGCGTTCCCGTTTTCA
>Ga0315275_10001627_pt1 | contig 19944 bp, 20 predicted proteins | sample YL17G03_0_MG_FD_205557 | JGI IMG/M metagenome (GOLD analysis project Ga0315275, IMG submission 205557) | Sediment microbial communities from Yellowstone Lake, YNP, Wyoming, USA - YL17G03_0 | ecosystem: Environmental > Aquatic > Freshwater > Lake > Sediment | place: USA: Wyoming | collected...
CATGAATTTTACTTTTTGATAAAATGGATGAAAACAAATCTCCAATTGCACCAGAGCCTCCCACTCCTGCAAAAATAATATGATCAATTCCGTCATAGGATGATTCCTCAAAGTCTGATTCGTAAGATTCTCTTGCAATTTGCGGCCATTTATCATAGACATGATGCATTCCAGCAGGATCATATTTTTTCAAATCAGAAATATTCATTTGTCAGTCATTACCAAAGTTTTCAATATAATGATTTGTCATACCGACACCCTCAAATCATTCCAATCTAGACTCAAGATATTGAATGTGCTTCTTTTGTCGCAGTTTTTCTCAACAACTAGAGGTGGGGGCGAATACGTATTTAGCACAATAGCAAGGAAACTTGCAGAGAATGATAACAAAGTTTGGGTGATTACAAATAAGATCAAAGATGAAAATACAGATGATGTAAAAAACATCACACTAGTTACAGTTTCGCCAACGCTGCTTTACCAGGGAGGTTTACCGCCGGGATTTTCAGATAACCTAAGGTACTCATTTAATGCAGTCAAATCAGGCCTAGAAATAATAAAAAAAGAAAACATTGACATTATCCATTCAAATAACTTTGCGCCGTCCCTTGCCGGTTCAATTCTAGCGGCACTAACATCAAAGCCGCACATTACAACGGTTCATGATATTTTTACCCTGTGTGGCAAGGACTATTGGAAAAGATGGGGAGAGCAAGGCAATGTTTCCAAGATAAATGTAACACTGGCACCATTCTTTGAAAAATTATCTATAAAGCTAAAACATGATTGCATCCATACTGTAAGTAATACAACAAGGGATGATCTAATAAAATTTGGTGAGAAAAAACCAATCCATGTAATTGAAAATTCAATAATTGAGTCAAAAACACATAATTCTAAACAAAATTTAATTCAATTTATCTATGTAGGGAGACTGGTATTTTACAAAAACCTTGAAGTAATAATTCGGGCAACCAGCATAGCAAGGAAACAAGAGCCACAAATAAAACTGGTGATTGTCGGAGACGGACCACATCGGAAATCATTAGAAGAATTGGTGAAAAAGGAAGATCTTGAAAATAATGTAAAATTTAGAGGGTATGTAACTGAAGAACAAAAAATACAGTTAATCTCAGAATCAAATGCAATGCTTTTTCCCAGTCTCTGCGAGGGCTTTGGCCTTGTAATTTTAGAGGCATTCTCACAAAACAGACCAGTCCTTGTATCTAATTTGAGACCAATGTCAGAAATTATAACTCATAAAGAAACAGGATTTGTTTTAGATCCATACGATGAAAAGGCATGGGCAGAACATATTCTCCAGCTAATCAAAGAGCCACAAAAATCACAGATTATGGGCAAAAACGGCAATACGGTCCTAAAAACAAAATACACCCAAAAAGTATTCTATGAAAAGCTAGTCAAAATGTATAATTCAGTATTATCCAAGTAATTCAATATACTGGTTACAGTTCAATATTTTAAGAAGACATAATTTAACACAAAATAAGATGTCAAAGGATAAGAAATCAGAATCGCAAACAAGGCCTAGTGCATTACCATGGATTGTATTTCTGTTTTCAATTAGCATTGTACTGATTAGCTTTGTCTCTGTAATATTTCCGGCATTGATTCTTGCATCAGATACTGTAAAAATTCCTGGTGTGAGTCCAATTACACCTGATCCATATGAAACAGGAGTATGGTCAGGTGGAGTAATAATATCAAACATTGTTATTTTTGCACTAGCATTTTTGCATTTCAAAAACAAGCTACCAAACTTTTTATCGTCGATTTTTAAAAAATTTTTCTCGATTGAAATATCAAGAAAACAGGCATTCATAGTATTGCTAGTATTATTGATAATCTATGCTGCTGCAAGTGCAGGAGAATTATCAAAAGAAGAGACACTAAAAGACTATCAAGGAGTAAAAGATCGCTTAGAGTCATGGTCACCAGATCAAATCACAAACTTTGAACCACATGTGAAATACTTTTTCCTAAAGTCATCAATGATTCTATTTGGAAATTATAAAGTAATTCCATTAATTGCAAGCATATCACTTCTAATTACAACCTATTTTCTTACAAAGACAATCACAAACAAAAGATTTGCAGGAATAATATCAGTAATAGTTTTGATGCAGAGTAGTGTATTTTTGGCATACGACACATCAGTAGCATATGATAATTTTTGGATTTTATTTTATCTTTTATCACTGTATGCAGTTTATAGATTTTGGCCATTGTCTCCTGTATCATATTTACTGTCAATATTTTCCAAGGTACTAACTACAGCGTTTTTACCAATGTCAATCTATTTTATTTTAAAAAGCAGTCTATCAATGAAACAAAAAATACTGACTGTGGGAATTATTACAGGAATAATTTTAGCTGGTGTAGTTGCATCTGCAGGAATATCATCGGGGGAGGCTGCACAGGAGACATTTAATTCAAAAGAGTTCTGGATGGGATTTACATCATTTGCAAATCAATTAAGATTTGATGGTCTAGTTATGCTGCTTATGATTCCTCTAATTGTAGGATTATTCATTGCATCAAGGTATGGAGTAAAACACGGAGAATCAATAATGATATTTATTGCAGGAATGCTCTTAATTGCTCCAATACTTACAGGTTTTACAAACCAGACAAATCAACCGTATAGATTTGTACCACTAGTGGTATTTTTTGCAGTTGGAGTAGGAGTACTGCTAAGCGACAGGTCTGACAAAAGTCCACATTGATTCCAAAGTATCACCTGGAATGACAGCATATCCATCGTGTGCAAATCTGGCAACCAATACAGGTTTTTCATCCACATTATCAGATAATATGGTACTTGCTACAAGATCTTCAGAATCAAATGTCTGTGATTGAACCCGTCTTATCACCTGATAATTCTGGCCATCAATTGTAATTATTGGATCACTTCCACGCGATACTTCAAAATCCAAAAAAGATTCAAGTGCTAACAAATCAAGATCAGAAAATTTCGTGGATTCCAGATACACTACTAGTTGTCCATCGGAATTTCTTACAGTTGTCTGCACGAAAATAAAAATGTGATTTCCAATTTCAGTTTGGGTTGTGCTAAAAGAACTATTCAAAGGAAATAGAAGAAAAACAAATCCAAATAGAATCATCTTGTTCATAGAACTATTTTATTCCAGTAGATAATTAATTTGCTGGTTTTGAAAGTGTTTTTCCCAGTAAATCATTATACAGGGATATGGCATCTTGTTCATCTTTTGAACCAACTATTACAGCAGAACCTTTTTTCATAAAATTAACAGAGATATCATTTGTTCTCAATGACAAACCAAACTCACCTTGATTCTCAACTAGGAATCCCTTTTCCTTTGCTATGCTAGTTACCAAATGTACATCCAGATCAAATGTTCCAGTCGGAGTAATAGAAAATGTTCTTTTACCGCGGTTTCTGCCACACAATTCCTCCAAAATCAATTCCTCCTTTACCACTTCTTGTGATTTACCAGAGCCGCATACAGGACACTCTTCTGCTCTAAATGTACGTGTACTGGTAAAATCTAGATTCTCTATATCAACATGCAGTATTTTATCTGAGAGACTAGGCTTTTTCCCCATAATCACCTTGACTGCTTCTGCAACTTCAATTCCCCCAACAATAGACAGTATTGATGGATGTACTCCTTCAATACTGCATGTAGGCATTGATTCCTCATCCAGTGCAGGAAACATACAGTGGTAGCATGCACTGGTTCCAGGCAATATGGTAAATATCTGACCCGACACTCCAACTGCAGCGCCAGTTACAAAAGGAATTTTAAACTTTACACATGCTTTGTTTAATGCATATCTTGCATTCACACTATCTAGTGCATCAATTACAACATCACAGTCTTGAACCACTTCAAGTGCTGTATAATCATTAACCGAAATAGCTAGTGCCTCTATTTTACAATCAGGGTTTAGTTTTTGCAGTTTCTTTGCAGCAACTTCAACTTTTACTTTGCCTACATCAGATTCGTCAAACATTGTCTGACGATGTAAGTTGGATAATTCGATTACATCTCTGTCCACAATTCGTAGTGTGCCAACACCCATAGCTGCTAGTCTGGTGGTAATTGGATTGCCCAGTCCACCAACTCCTACAACACATATTTTTGCATTTTTTAGTTTTAATTGTCCTCCATATCCAATCTCTTCAAGCATTACCTGCCTGGAATACCTGTCTAGTTCTTTAGCAGATAGTTCTCCTGAACCACCAGCAACTGCAGGCAGAATATACACCTCATCTCCGTCATTTAGAACAGTTTCCATGCCAGCAGAAAACTTTGCATTTTTTCCATTAATGTAAATATTAATCAAAGAACGTGGAGTCCCGTCACTTTCCAATACCCTTCTCTTAAAATCATCTCCCATTATTTTAGATAATTTTGCAAACGCGTCAGTTAGCGAGTCAGCTGTAATCTCTGTTTTTTTCTCACCGCCGCCTTGATTTAAAACGGATGGAATTGTAAATGTAATATTTGCCATTAATGTACTACCGCCGATATTTGAGCAATGTCTGCTTTCATTACTTTGGGTTTTTGTAAAACAGTCATTATTGATTCAGTTGCCTTTAGTCCGTTTCCAGTAACATAGCATACTACCTTGTCATTTTTGTCAATTTTACCTTGTTCGACCATTTTTTGGAGTATAGCCACAGATACGCCTCCTGCAGGCTCTGTAAATATTCCCTCAGTCTGAGCCAAAAGCAATATTGCATCTAAAATTTCCTTGTTGTTGCATTCTTCGGCAAATCCGTTATACTGTGCCAATCTTTTCAAAACATATCTGCCATCTCCAGGATCACCTATTGCCAAACTCTTTGCAATGGTATCTGGATTTTCTACTGGAATGACTTCCTTAGATTTTTTCTTGAATGCATCAACTATAGGTGCGCATCCATGTGGCTGAGCTGCAATCATGTGCATGTTTGATACGTTGTTTAGTAATGATATTGATTCAAGTTCTTCAAATCCTTTACAAATTGCATTTAGCATGGCACCACTGCCAACAGGAACTATGAGTTGATCAGGAACCTGCCAGTCAAGTTGTTCAGCTACCTCATATGCAAGGGTTTTGGAGCCTTCCACATAATGAGAACGCATGTTAATATTTACAATTCCAATTCCCTTACTATCGCCAATTTGTGCAGCTATTCTATTTGCGTCATCATATGTTCCATCTACTGCAATGTAGTTTGCACCGTAAGAGAGTGCCTGAGCAATTTTTGCCATTTCAATATTACTTGGTGCAAATACATGACAAGAGAATCCACCTTTTGCTGCATGAGCTGCAGTAGCTGATGCCAAATTACCAGTTGATGCGCATCCAACAGATGACAAACCAAATTCCTTTGCTTTTGACACTGCAACGCCAGCTGGTCTGTCTTTAAATGAAAATGTAGGATTTACAGAATCATTTTTGATATAGAGATTGTTAAGACCTAGTTTTTTGCCAAGATTGTCTGCCTTGATAAGAGGTGTCATTCCAGCACCAATACTGACAATGTTGGATTTTTGCTCTATAGGTAATAATTCAAAATATCTCCAGTATGTATGCTCACGATTTGAAAATGTATTTTTTGAAATTGGAGGAAAGTCATATTTTACATCTAGCGGTCCAAAACACTCATCGCAGATATATTTGAAAGCAGTTTCATACTCTTTCTTGCATTCCCTACACTGTAGTGATGTTCTAGCCAAGATCTGTTCTTCCTCTTATAAGATACATAAAAAATCCTAATATCAAGTTAAGTAGCACTTAACTTCATGAATTAAAAGTATAATAGTATTTTACTCATGTTGATAAAACTACAATTAAGTCGAATTTTTGAAGAAAATTTGGAAAAATCAATTTCTAGTCTAGTTTCCAGTTATCAGTAAGGTTTTTAGATATTTTTAGAAGATCAGATTTATGAAAAGGGGTCCAATGATAATCATCCCAATAGCGATTGGAATTGTAGTTGTTTTAGCTTTAGTTTTTGTACTAAATCAAAGCCCAAATGCAATAAGGGTTGATTTGCCAGATAAGGATGTAAATTTTACTGGAGAAAGTACAGAGATTCAAAAAAAAACTGATGAAATTGAGAAAATTAATTTAGAAAATAGTTATTCTCCAAAAGCAAGAGAATGGCAAACTTCTGGACCATTTCAAATTGACCGGAGTAAATATGCCATAGGTGAAAAAATTTTCCTAGTAATTGGCGGATTAAATGCAGATGAAAAAGGCGCTGTTGCTTTTATGAGACCATTAAACAGTACACATTCTTCAGTGTATATCACCATTCCATTTGATGGAACAGCAAAACCAGCGTTCAATTATTACATAGATCCTCAAATTTCCAAAATCAGAGGAATATGTTCAGTCGATGACATTACAGGAAAGTGGGCGGTGGTTTTTAGAGGAACAGATTATCCAAATTTGTATTTTGAAATAACAAAAGATATTGTTCCTGGAACAAATGTTGAACCAGTATGTTAAATTATTTTATTAAATTATTGTGAAAACAAAGCTTTTCGCCGGTGTGACATGCAGGTCCTGATGGTTCTACAAGATAAATAATTGCATCAGAATCACAATCCACAAGAATTTCTTTAACTTTTTGTGTGTTGCCAGATTCTTCTCCCTTCATCCAAAGTTTGTTTCTAGAACGACTCCAAAACCAAGAGTTACCAGTTTTTCTAGTTAGTTCAAGTGATTCTTTGTTAGAGTAAGCTAGTGTAAGAACATCTTTGGTATTTACATCCTGAACTATAACTGGAATCAGTCCATCACCTTTTTCAAAATCTATTTCATCAATTGATTTTTGCATTATTTTAAATCACAAAGTATCTCTTATATTCTTACAGGGATTTTTCTCGCTTTAAGATGCATCTTTACTCCATTTACCCCATGCGTTTGATAATGAAATATAGAAGCAGCTAGAGCAGCATCCACATTTGTTTTCTGAAAAACATCTACCATGTCATCAGGTTTACCACATCCACCAGATGCGATTACTGGAATGGACACGGAATTAACAATTTCCCTAGTCAACAAAATATCATAGCCATCTTTCGTACCATCTTTATCTATACTAGTTAGCAAAATTTCTCCTGCTCCTAGTTTTTCAGCCTCTTTTGCCCATTTTATGGCATCCATTCCTGTCGCTTTTTTACCACCATAAATAAAGATCTCAAACCAAAATTCTTTTCCGTTCTCAGAAAAAATATTTACATCAGCCCTTAGATCAAAATTCCTTTTCGCATCAATTGCGACTACAATACATTGTCGTCCAAATAATTGCATTAATTCAGTAATAACTTGTGGATTTTTTATTGCACCTGTGTTAATACCGACTTTATCAGCGCCATTTAGTAATATGTTTCGAGCATCTTCCAGAGATTTTACACCTCCACCAACTGTAAATGGGATATCAATTACCGTGGCAACTTTTCTAACTAAATCCTTGATTGTTTCTCTTTGTTCATCAGATGCAGTAATATCCAAAAAAACTAGTTCGTCTGCCCCCTCATTACTATACTTTGCAGCCAATTCGACAGGATCCCCGGCATCTTTGATTGATTCAAAATGAAGTCCCTTTACTACTCGACCATTTTTTACATCAAGACATGGAATAATTCTTTTAGTTAGAGTCATGACAATTGCTTTGCCTCCTCAATTGAAATTTTATTCTCATAAAGTGCTTTGCCCAATATTACTCCAAATGCATTTTTTTGTTTTACATTCTGGACATCAGTTATGTTTGAAATTCCACCACTTGCAATTACATTTACATTGTTTAATTGACAAGCTTGCTCTAAAAATTTTAAATCAGGCCCATTTAATGTGCCATCCCGACTAACATTTGTTAGTAAAAACTCTGAAAATCCCATCGTAATGAATTCTTGCATTGCCTTAATTAGCTGAATTCCAGTTCTTTTTTGCCATCCATTTATTACTATTTCCCCATCTTTGTGATCAACTGAAATTACAATTTTCTGAGATCCTAAATCAGATAATAATTTTTTCAATGTGAGTTTGTCTCTGAATGCTAGAGTTCCTAAAACTACCCTACTAGAAATTTTTGCCATATCAACTATAATTGATTCATCTCGTAATCCACCAGCAACCTGAATTGGAATTGAAATTTCTTTGATAATTTTTTTAATCAATAATAGATTGGAACCTATTCCAAGAGTTGCATCAAGATCTACTAAATGTAGCATGTCTGCACCATTTGACTCCCATCTTTTAGCAATCTCAATTGGATTGTCACTATACACAGTTTTTTGGTTTGGATCCCCCTTGTAGAGTCGTACCACTTTTTCATTCATTAAATCAATTGCAGGAATAATTTTCATTTTTTACACACGGCGAGAAAATTTTCAATCATGATTTTGCCAACTTTGCCAGATTTTTCTGGATGAAATTGAGTTCCAAAAAAATTGTTCTGTTCAATTACTGCAGGCACCTTTATTCCATAGTCAGATTCTGCTGTAATTATATCATCATCGACAGGTTTTACACGATACGAATGGACAAAATAAACCCAAGAACCATCTTTAACTCCTTCTAGTATTTTTCCAGACTTTTTTATTTCCAAATTATTCCATCCCATGTGTGGCACCTTCATTGATGGTGGAAGAATAATTACTTCACCGTCAATTACGCTTAATCCTTTTTCATGACCTTCCTCACTTTTTTCAAAAAACATTTCCAATCCAAGGCAAATTCCTAAAACAGGAGTATTGTCTTTGACAAAATCTTTAAAATCTGTTTTAGAATATTGCCGGATGCTTTTTACAGCAGGATCAAAATTTCCAACTCCAGGAAGTAATAATCCGGAATAAACATTTGGCTTGTCAAAATTAGTAATAACATCTACTGTGGCTCCTGTTTTTTCAAGTGAATTTTTTAGACTGAAAATATTTCCAGCCCCATAATCAAAGATTGCCAGATTTACCATTTACATTGAACCTTTTGTACTTGGAATTCCTTTTTGTTTTTTATCATATGAAGATGCAATTCTAAATGCTACTGCTAGAGACTTTATGGCTGCTTCAACTTTGTGATGATCATTGTCACCATACTTTACAGTGAGGTGTATACAGCTGTTTAGATTTTGAAGAAGTGACTGGAAAAAATGTTCCAAGTCTTCTTTTGAAATATCTTCAATGTTATTTCTTTTAATTGATAATACTAACTTCCAGAAAGGTCTTTTGACGAGATCAACTGAAGCTTCAGCTATAGATTCATCCATTGGTACTGATGCATAGCTGAATCTGGTAATGCCACTTCTAGTTCCCAAAGCTTTGTCAATTGTTAAACCCAAAGTAATTGCAGTATCTTCAATCAAATGATGTTCAATGTTATCATTGGATTTTGCATCAACTTTAAGATCCATCATTCCATGTTTTCCAAAGGCTGTGATCAAATGATCCAAAAAATTAATTCCCGTATTAATGACGGTTTTTCCAGATCCGTCCAAATTAACAGATACAGATACGTTGGTTTCTTTTGTACTACGATTTATGGAACTTTTTCTTGGTATCATATTTTTCACAGAAGATGTGCTTTGTCTTAATCTAAATTTAAGATATTCGGAAGGGAATTAATCGATTCCAAGACTAATGTGGCTCCATTACGCTGAAATAACTCTAGTTTTTTTTGCGGATTTTTACTGGTTCCTATAATTCCACAAAAGGTGGTTTTGTGTCCCTGCGCTGTAGCCCCTTTAGCCATGATAAAATCCTCCATCGAGTCTCCAACGTAAATGCAGTGGTTAATGTTCATACCCTTAATTGAACGAATTAACGATTCTGGATTAGGTTTTGCCATTTCCCTTGGTTCATCTTCCAAGAATGCAGAATTGATTAGATCAAATTTTTCTAATAATTTTTTAAGTGAATATTTGACTGATTCTTTTCCCCGTCCAGTTACAAGTGAAATTTTGGAAACAAATTTTTTTTCTAGTTTTTCAATTAGAGAATGATTTACTAAAACAATATCATTTTTTATCAGACCTGGTTCTGAAAATTTAGATTGCCGCTTAAAGAGTTTGTTGTATAGTTCTGGCCCATAAAAGATTTGATCAAAGATTTGGTATAACGGATTTTCATGATGTGTTCCAGGATATGACAATTTATTTTTTATCTCGCTAATATCAACAAGTCCCTCAAGATATTTTTCTACAGATAATATTCCAGAAGAATCTGCATTAGATATTGTATCAAAGATAAATTGATCTTGTTTCTTGTTTAATTTTTTTGCAGATACTATAGACAGGATTGAAGCGTATGTCACATCAACCTCGTCATTAAACCCACCAGTTGATTTGAATCCATCAATAATTTTTGAATCAATTTCAATACTGTCAGTGATTTGAGAAAATTTTTCTAACACATATTCTGTTGTTTTTTTTATTGTAAGATCATAAGATTTTGTAACATCTATTAAAACGCCATCACAGTCAAAGATAATTCCATCTAAAGAGCGAAGATCATCTAAAACAGAATCATCCATGTAGATTCCGGATTGTTTTTTTCTTAACATTATCCTAATAAATCACGAATTGCAAGCAAGAATTTGGAATTCATTTCTTTGGTTCCAACTGTAACCCTGAGGCAGCCTTCATGTTTTCCAATTTTTCCTAATTTTCTAATCGATATACCTTGTTCTGCAAGTGCGTCATAGATTCTTTTGTAAGAACCGTGGGCATCAAAAAGTACAAAATTAGCCTTGGAATCAAAGACTTCAAAGGCATCATACTTTCTAATGTTTTCAATAATTCTTTGTCGTTCCTCTTTGATTATTTCAACAGCATCTTTCATTTGATCAGATTGCTTCAGAGCTAGAATTCCGGATTCAATTGTAAGTGTGCTGACTGGATACGGATATTGCAATACTCGATTAAATCCATCTGTGAATTTTTTATTTGCAATGAAATATCCCAATCTTAGGCCAGCTAATCCAAATGATTTGGAGAGTGTTTGTACAACAATTAGATTTTCTTGCGATTTTACCATATCAGCCAGAGAATAATCTCCAAATTCACCATACGCTTCATCAATAATTATCATTCCGTCAAAGGAAGTTACTAATTTTTGTAAATCATTTTTTTTAAACTGAAAACCAGTGGGATTGTTTGGAGAATCAAGATACAAGATATCATTATCTTTGGACTGGTTAGAAAATTCTTGAATGTCTAATGTCATATCACTTGAAAAAGGGATTGCAGTCATTGGAATTGAATATAGCTTACATCTTTCTTCAAAGAATCCAAAAGTTGGATTTGATGTAAGGACTTTGGTTTCCTTTGATGCAAAATTTGAAAGTATTAAATCCAGTATTTGATCAGAGCCATTTCCAACTCCAATCATAGATGATGGAATCTGAAGAAATTTTGATAATTGATCAATTAATCGTTCAATTCCACCTAGAGGATATTCCCTTACATCAGAAATTTTTTGGGCATTTGAAATTATGTCTTGTTGAAATTTTTTAGAAATCACATAGTTTTCATTAGAATCAAGTTTTAGTGCATCAGAAATTAGTTCTGGTTTTTGATATCCTACAATTAAAGAAAATTCTTTGACCTTTTTTTCAAACCAATCATTTTTCATTTCATTCTACCTCTAACTGCTTCATAATGATTTGGAAGTCCTTCTGCATTGGTAAATATTTCCATATATTTTGAAATTTTAGATAGAACCGATTTTGAAGCAGATATCTGTGTATTAATTTTGATAAAGTCTAAAACTGAGAGTGAGCCTCTGGTTTTACCAAATCCATTTGTGGGTAAAATATGATTTGATCCTAAAAGATAATCACTTGCAGATGATGGAGTATCATTTCCTAATAGAATTAATCCAGATGACGTGATTTTTGAGGCAAAAGTATGAGGATCTTTTGTCATAATTTGTAGATGCTCCGGAGCTAAATCATTTGCAAGTTTTATCATATCAGATTTATTCCTACAAATAGCAATGAATCCATTTTGTTTAAGACTAGTTTTTACAATGACATTTCTTTTAATTTTATTGGATAATGCAGTAATGATTTTATCTACTGATTTTGCAAGTTTTTCTGAGTCTGTTATTAGATAACAAAAGGTATCAGTACTGTGTTCTGATTGAGAGATAAGATCCAGTGCAACATATTGTGGGTTCGCTGATGCATCTGCAATAATTCCTAATTCAGTAGGACCTGCAAGCATATCAATTGCTGTTTTGTCACTAACCATTGTTTTGGCAATTGTTACAAATGACCCCCCCGGTCCAACTATTTTGTCTACTTTAGATATGGATTTGGTACCAAACGATAACGCGGCAATTGCTTGAGCGCCTCCAACTCTGTAAATTTCATTTGCACCACAAATATCTGCAGCTACAAGAGTTAGTGAGTCAATTGTCCCATCAGAATTAGGAGGAGATACAACTACTATTCTTTTCACTCCAGCTACTTTAGCAGGAATTACAGACATTATAACAGAACTTGGATATCTTGCTAAACCGCCCGGAACGTAACATCCTACACTTTGTATGGGTTCAAATTTTTTTGAGATTTTAATTCCATCCGTGTTGATATTTTTATTTTTTAGAGTAGATTTAACAATTGATTCAGTTTTTTCCAGTCTAGATTTAGCTAGTTGTATAGCAGATATTTGGTTTTTTGACACTTTGGAAAATGCATCATTTATTTCCTTTTGAGATATACGTAATGAGGTAATCTGGACACCAGTAAATTTTCGCTCATATTTTTTTATTGCCGAATCTCCATTTTTTTGCACATTTTTTAAAATATAATCTACTATAGGCTTATTTTTTTGTGATTGTTTTGGCAATATTTTTGCTGCAAATTTTTCAACGTTAGTAACTTGGATTATCCTCATCAATTTTCTTCATCACGTTTAATCTCCTCTAGTTCCAGAATTTGTCGTGGCTCGTGAACTACTAGTCCTTGAGCAATCTTCCTTAGTTTTGGTATTAGTTTGTGAAAGTCTTCTTTTTTAATAACTGTGTTTATTCCATACCATCCTTTTTCACTTAGCGGGCTAATTGTTGGTTTTTTGAGAGAAGGTATCTGTTCCAGGAGCTTTCCTAGATTCTTTTCTTCTACATTAAGATAAATGTGCAAATATTTTTGTCCATGTACAGCACCTCGCATCAAAGTTACTATATCAAATATTTTTTCACGTTTCTGTGGATCCCTCAGAGATTTTTTGTTAACAATCAAATGAGCAGTAGATGTGAGAACCTCATCAACAATCTTTAATTTATTTTGTTTCAGTGTTGTTCCAGTCTCAGTGACATCCATTATTGCATCAACATCTTCAGGTGGTTTTGCTTCTGTTGCACCAAAAGATAAATGAATTTGAACACTCTTATTTGTTCCAAGTCTAACCCAAGGCGTAACAATTAGCGGATCTTTTGTACCATAATATTTTTTATAGGATTTACATTGTTTAAGAAATTTTGATGCAGTGGTAAGATATTCAGATGAAATACGGAGAGTTTTTTTCTTTTTACCATAATCAGCTATCATTGCATCAAGATTTTTGTAACTGTATTTGTCAGGAAATGCAATAACTAATCTAATTTTTCCATATTCTAAATCCAATATTGGTTCAACATCAGCGTTAGTTTCAGCAACCCAATCCTTACCAGTTATACCAACATCATACAATCCTTCAGATACTAGTGTAGGAATTTCTTGAGGTCTAAGCATTTTTACAATGATGTTTGGATCATCGAGGTATACTCGATAGGTTCTGCTTTCTCTGTGAACTTTGGTCCAAGATCTCTCAAGAATTTTGAAGGTTGCTTCTTCAAGACTGCCTTTTGGTATTGCAAATTTTACCTGAGACATTGCTGGTTTTTTCACTTTTTATCTATAATAATAAGGATGTTTAAATGTCATCTAGTAATTCTTTAGCCCTGTCAAGTGAAATTTTCTTTTCCTCAATCATTTGCTTTACAATTTTATCTACTTGATCAGGTTTTGCTCCTGCAGAGGACGCTAAATTTCTAGCATGAAGTCTCATGTGACCTTTTTGAATTCCTTCAGTAGCTAATGCGCTAATAGCACTATAATTTTGAGCCAACCCAGTAGCTGTCATTATGCCTGCAAGTTCAGAAGCAGAAGAAACACCTAGAATTTTTGCACAGATTTTAGCAATTGGGTGGACATTGATAATTCCTCCAACAATTCCAACAGATAGAGGTAATTCCAAAGAACCTACAAGATTTCCATTTTGATCTTTAGTCCATTTACTAAGAGAACGATATTTGCCAGAGCTAGCAGCATATGCATTTGCAGCTGCTTCAATTGCCCTACTGTCCTGACCTGTTGCGTTAGCTACTGCTATGATGCCATTCATGATCCCCTTGTTATGAGTAACAGCTCTGTAAACATCATTGTCTGCAAATTGGTATGCTAGAATTATATCATCAACAGCTTCTTCTCCTCCCACTGCTTCTTTATCAAAGACAGCTTTTGCTTTAGCAATTCTAGATATTGAGTAATTTGACAATATACGTAACAATGCCCTTCCTCCAGTAATAGTTTCCAAGAGAGGTGAAACAGCCTCACACATTGTATTTGTCACATTTGCACCCATTGCATCGCCTACATCGATTAAGAGTTCAACAATCAACATTTTTCCTAAAGGTGTGTCAATTTCTTTACAAGATACTTTTTTTGCACCTTTATCCATTTTTGATAATGTGTTGCTTTTTGAATTTGCAAGTTCAAGAATTTCTTTTTTGCTTTCTTGAATTTTTTTAACTGCTGAATTGATATCAACATCTAATAATTGAATTTGGCCAATACTGTAAGATTGATCAGCTGCAACCTCAAATCCACCTCTAATTCTTGCGATTTTTGCACCTTTAGATGCTGCAGCAATAACTGACGGTTCTTCAATTACCATTGGAACAAGATAGTCTTTTCCATTAATTTTAAAATTAGTTGCAACTCCTAAAGGTAAAGAGAAAGTACCGATTGCATTTTCTACCATTTTATCAGCTTTTTCAAAAGAAATTCCACCATCATTACTTTGTAAAATTTTTAATTCTTCAGCAGATAAATTTGCAAAGTCAGCTACAATATCTAATCTTTCTTTTCTAGTTTTTTCAAAGAATTTTGAAATTGATGAATCACTCATTTCAATATCCTCAATAACTTATCATCAGTTGCATCTGGAAAACCTTTTCCGTCGGTATTGGAAGTTATTAAATAAAGACTTCCATCTGTGCTTTGAACTACATCACGTATACGCCCAACTCCGCTTAGTATTGTTTTTTGAGAATTTAGACCATCAGCAAAATCTAGTTGATAAAGATTAGCAGCCTTTAGTGAAGACATTACAAAAGAGGTTTCCAAGTTTATTTTATCACCTAAATAGAACAGTATACCTCCAGGTTCAATACTTGGATCATAGCACATAATTGCATCTTCAAATTTTTTGTCACCTGAACATTGTTGCTCAGGCCAACCATAATTTTTTCCTGGTTTAATAAGATTAATCTCATCATTTTTTTCAGGTCCGAGTTCAGCTAGATACATGTTACCCATATTATCCCAAGTCATTCCTTGTGGATTTCTATGTCCTAAAGAGTACACAGGAGAATTTGGAAAAGGATTATCCTCAGGAATAGTACCGTCATCATTTAATCTTAAAATTTTTCCAGATAACGAATCAAGACTCTGTGGCAGATGTGAAGATTCGGAAATTGTTCCAGTTCCTACATACAATTTTTTATCAGGACCAAATTTTAAAAACCCTCCATTAGTAAAATTGGAACCAGGAATTTTATCAAAAATAGTTTTTGCGTCTTTTAGTTTATTGTCAGATTCAGTAATTAGCAGTATTTTATTCCAAAGTTCACCATTTTCTTCATATGTAAAAAAAACATAGATCAAATGGTTTTTTGAAAAATCAGGATGAAGTGTAATTCCCAATAATCCACCATCAAATACATTTGCAGGACGTAAAGTAGCTAATGGCTCTTCAAGTAAACGATAATCCTGAACAACTCGAATAAGCCCATCTTTTTCGGCAACAAAAATTCTGTTGTCTGAAACTGCAATCGAACGGGGTTTATCAAAATTTTCTGCTAAAATATTAACAGAGTTATTTTCAGATTTTGATGAAAGTGGTTCTGGAATTGGTAGAGGAGCAGAAGGAGATGTCAAGATAAATATTGAAAATGCTAATGCTGCAATAATTCCAGCGATTCTAAGTTTTTTGTCCACAAAAAATGATTCAACTCAAATCATATTAATTACTTTCAAGAATTTGATAAAGCGTATATACGGCACGTGCTCATTCTTGAATCAGCGGGGTGGGGAAGTCAGACTTTTTAGGGCTAGGTCATCCCGGCGGGCTCATAACCCGCAGTTCAGTAGTTCAAATCTACTCCCCGCTATTCAATTTCCATATATATGAAACCATGAAATAGATTCATCAAATTTAGATTCCTTGTTAACCCTTCCAATTCTTTGCAATGGTCTGCTAAGATGTCTGTGTGCAGAAACATTAGGAAGATACAATTGTTTTTTAATATTTCTAGGAATTTCCAAAATGATTTTGTTTGTTGATTTTTTACTGCATTTAATACATTGATAACCTTGATTCTTTCCTTTTGATTTCATTTTTTTATTACATTTACTACAGATTGGATTAGAGTTTACTAAATTTTTTTCAAGATACATAACATCGATAAATTCAAGATTTAGAATTCTAGGATGATTTTTTGAAGCTTTTCTAATTCCACCACCAACACAGACCTTATCTCCTTTAATCAGACCTAATGCTACAGAAGACATTCCAGTTGGTTTGTAAACAGCGCACCATAATTCATGTCCATCTGAACTAATAGAGAAAAAAACATGTCCACCTTTAACAATTTTTGCTTCGTTTGATATAACCCCAGTAATTTTTCCAGAGGCGTAAGGTTTCATATTTTCTATATTAAGTTCATTTTTCAAATGATCACCTGTTCCTTGATTAGATTTGAAAATCATGTAACCTGCTAATTTTTCATCAGTTTTCAAAATTTTTGTTGCGTGTAGTAACGAATCCACATTTTCGCCACGTACTCCATAAAAAACAGGATCTGGACCATGAGGAGTGATTAAGATTCTATTTTTCTTGACATCAAAACTGTTAAAGGTATATGGAAATGTTTTTTCTTGCATTATCTTTACACTTTGAGTGAAGAGTTTCCTTTTTTTTCCAAATTTGGAATTTTTCCTATAACTTAATAGCTCTAATGTATGGTCTTTGAAATCATACCCTATAGCACCAATAGCACCTATCAAACCTTGTCCATTCCCCTGATAAAAAAATTCAAGATTGTTTTTTGTTGCAAATATTTTGGCTTGTTTCCTGTTTATTAATTGCCATAAAGCTAGTTTACTAAATTTAGTAAATTGTTTTGGAATTGTGTCATTTTCATAAAAAACTAAACCTGGATTTGCTCCATTTTTTATATCAGAGTATTTTTCAACGATTTGTTTTATTTGATTTTTAATTTTTGATGGATTTTTTGTCCTTATTTTCAAGGAAACTGCCCCATTACCTCTTGTTTTCCAAGGAATATTTGGATTAAATCTGATTAATTTTGGAAAATCAAGAAACTGCGTGTTTTGTTTTTTGAGTAAATCTACTATTTTATAGGCAAGAAAAGTTGTACACATTCCTTTTGGGGAATCTGTGTCATCAAAACCAATGTTAAGTATTTTGGCATCAGTCATAAAAGAGTTGTAGAATTGCAGACATTTTTAGTTGTTGTAGTACAGTTGGTTTAAATTAATATCAGCATATTTTTAGATGGAATTGATAGTAATAGATGAGGAGCGTATCTTCAGAGAAATTGAATCAAAAAAACCGGTATCTGTATCCCTAAACGGTCCTGATGGAATTTTGCCTCAAGTTCAAGAGGCAGCTATGAATATTACAAAAAAATTTGGCATTCCTGCATATGTTTTAGCTGATACCACTTGGGGAACATGTGATTTGAATTCAAATGGTTCAAAAGTATTAGGAGCAGAAATTCAATTCAATATAGGACACACAATTAACATAGAATCATTTGAGAAAAATTTAATTCTAATTGATGCCTATGATGATGTTGAGTTTGATAGTGTTGCAGAAAAATGTGTTGACCTTCTTAGAGGAAAGAAAATATCACTAGTCACAGATAGTCAGCATTTGCATCAGATGGATAAAGTAAATAAAATTTTAACAGATGGTGGAATTCAAGTGAAAATCGGTAAAGGCAAGGGACAGTTAAACGATGGTCAAGTGTTTGGCTGTGAATTTTATCCTGCAACTGAATTCAAAGATAAAGTTGATGCATATGTCTTTTTAGGACAAAGTAATTTTCATGCTGCAGGAATCGCATTATCAACTAATATGCCGACATATGTTTTAGATCCTTATTTTAATGAGGTAAGAGAAGTTACAGAATTTGCTCAAAAATTAAAAAAGAAAGCAACTCTTGCTATTTACAAAGCTGCCGATGCACAATCATTTGGGATAATTATTGGACTCAAAGAAGGACAGCTATCCAAAGTATTTGCTCTAAAATTCAAAAAAGAATTAGAAAAGGAAGGAAAGAGTGTTCAATTATTTGCATTGACTGATATTACAAATGATAGATTAAGAAATCTAAAGGGAATAGATGCATTCATTCAAGTAGCATGTCCAAGAATTTCTACAGATAATCAATTTGACAAACCTGTTCTTTCCACACCACAGGCCAATGCATTATTAAAAATATTACGAAAAGAAAACATAGAAGGATATTTGGAAATTCCCCATTGGCTATAGAATTATGAAGTTAATTTTTGGAATCTCGGGTTATTCTTTAGGTTTTCGAAAGATTTAGTTTTTTTTGCCTTGATTTTATATTGAATTCCTTGTGATATTGCATTTTCAAGTATGTCAAGAGCGTCGTCTAATCTTGATAGCATTGCAAGATTACAAGATTTATCAAAAAGAACCTCAGCATTGTTTGGATAATCTTTTAAAATTATATTACAAATGAGAATAGATTCTTCAAATTTTTCCATAGAAAACAAAATTCTCTCTTTGTGATACAATACAATATTATATTTTGAATTATTGTGTAAAATATCGTTACAGTAATTTAATGCCCCAATAAATTCACCTTTTTTTCTCAAGGATGATATTTTATTTATTAAAACAGAGATATCGGTAGGATCTAATTTAAGTGCACGATCATAGCATTGTAGTGCGCCATCATAATCTTTCAATTTACTCAACGCATATCCCTTGTTGTTAAGAGAACTTATATGATTTTGATTTTCATCAAGGATTTCATCATAATAGATAATCGCTTCTTTTATTTTACCTTGTAAAAATAATCTATTCGCTTCATCTAAAATGGAATTAGTTTTTGGATTGGTCATATTTATTAAAGATCAAGGCTTCATTAAGATTTTTCCAAATAACCCTTGTCCAGTTAACATCTTTGTATGTGCTTCAGCAGCTTGTTCAAATGAATATACTGAATCAATGATAGATTTGATTTTACCTTTAGACATCCAGTACAAAGCTTGCTCTAACTCTGCTCTAGTACCTTGGGTGGAACCTAAAATGTTGATTCCTTTGAAAAAAATATGACGTAAATCGGTTTTAGCATCATAACCTGTTGTAGCTCCAGTTGTAACAATTGTTGCACCATACTTTAACAAAGTCAATTCTTTGTTCCAATGAGAGCCACCAATATGTTCAAAAATTACATCTACTCCAGGAGTATCTCCAAAAGGTTTAATTATTTTTTTAGAAATATCTCGAACTTTATTATGCCAATCTTCTTTTCTGTGATCTACAGCATAATCAGCTCCTAATTCCAATAATTTGTCTAATTTATCTGGACTGGCTGTAGCAATTACAGTACA
>Ga0315275_10001629_pt1 | contig 19924 bp, 14 predicted proteins | sample YL17G03_0_MG_FD_205557 | JGI IMG/M metagenome (GOLD analysis project Ga0315275, IMG submission 205557) | Sediment microbial communities from Yellowstone Lake, YNP, Wyoming, USA - YL17G03_0 | ecosystem: Environmental > Aquatic > Freshwater > Lake > Sediment | place: USA: Wyoming | collected...
GGCCGGCGCCGGCGCCTCGTGTTTGGTTGCCGGGATGGCGACCAAGAACCAGGACGAGTTTCACGAAGAGTTCGGCGAGTTGACCGAATCGCTGAAGGCAATGTAGTGCAAAGGAGAGAAGTAATGGGCCGATCCATATCCGCCGCCGCGCCGATGAAGACCGGGGAAGCCGCGGCGGTCCGCGCGGCTGCGTGGCCGAGCCGGAGCGTGTTCGGGTTCCTGGCCGCGACGCTGCTGGCCACCGCCAGCCTGGGGTATATCGTGGAACTCCCGGAAGCGCCGCTGGTGAAACTGGCGATGGCGGCATATGTGGCCGCCTCGGTGTGCTACGCGCTGGGGTTGACGCGGGCGCCAGAACGATGGCTGAAACTGGCGTCGAGCGGGGCGCTGGTCGGGCTGCTGATCCAGACCACGGCCATCGCCAGCCGCTGGGCCGTCTCCGGCCGCCCGCCCTTCTCCAATATGTACGAGATGCTGCTCAGCTTCGCCTGGGGCGTGGTGCTGCTGCACGTCATCTTCGAGCGCAAGTACAAGGCCTTCTATTCCGGCGTGCTGGCCATGCCGGTGGCGGCGCTGTCGATGGTGCTGATGATGTTCCTCGACAGCACGGTGCGGCCGCTGGTGCCCGCGCTGCAAAGCTCGCTGCTGCACGTCCACGTGTCGCTGGCGGTGATCAGCTACGCGGCGTTTGCGCTGTCGTTCGGCACCGCGCTGCTGTTCCTGATGCGCGACGGCGTCTCGATCGAGGCTTTCGCCGCCTGGGCTTCGGCCCTGGCCGCGTTCATTTATGCGGCCATCCTGGGCGCGTTCTTCCGCGGCGGCCGGATGCTGCTGCCCGCCTGGGACGCTTCCACCCGGCAGAAGATCATGTTGGAGCGCGGCGTCCCCATCCAGGTGAGCGTTGAGGGGTTGGGCTGGCTGGTGTTGGCCGGGTTCCTGTGCGCGCTGCTGCCGGCGGCCTGGTACCTGTGGTCGGGGCGCGAGGCCTCTGCCCGCAGGATGAGCCTGCTGCTGTGGGTCAGCCTGGCGGGGCAGGCCGTCGCCGTTGTGGCCCTGATTCTGGGCTTGCTGGGCGGCCCTTACCCCGCCGTGCAGCCGCAGATCGATCAGCCGCTGCTGACCTCGCCCTCCGCCGTCCCGTTTGTCGTGCCGGGCGCGCTGGCGGGGTTGGTCTTTACCGGACTGGTCCTGCTGTTCTCCGCCCGGTATGGCACCATCGTCAGCCGCTTGCCCGTCGCCGAAAAACTCGACCGGCTCACCTACCGCATCATCCAGGTTGGCCTGCCGTTGCTCACCCTGATGATCGTGACCGGAGCGTTCTGGGCCAACCGCGCCTGGGGCGCTTACTGGAGTTGGGACCCCAAGGAAGACTGGGCCCTGATCACCTGGTTCACCTACGCCGCATACCTGCACACGCGCATGCTGAAGGGCTGGCGCGGCCGCCGCTCGGCCTATTTCGCCATCATCGGCTTCGGCGTGGTGCTGTTCACCTTCTTCGGCGTCAGCTACCTGCTCTCCGGCCTGCACTCTTACGCCTGATTGCCAGGATCCGCCACCGCGCGCTTCTCACCGCTTGGCGGCGGCTCCTGCCTATTCTCCGGCGCGCCGCTTTGTGGTTTAATCCAGGCGTAGGAGGTGGAGGCGCCATGCGTTGTCTCCCGATCGCTCGAACCGCGCTTGTGCTTTTGACCGGGTCCGTTCTTGTCGTGGCGGACAGCCCTGTCCTGCTGCAGAGGCCAGCGGTGAGCCGCACGCAAATCGCATTCGTCTATGCGGACGACATCTGGGTAGTCAACCGCCAGGGCGGCGAAGCCCGGCGTTTGACGACCGGCGTGGGCGTGGAAACCGACCCGGCATTCTCGCCCGACGGCGCGCAGATCGCCTTCACCGGGGAATACGACGGCAACGTGGATGTCTACGTGGTGGCGGCGGGCGGCGGTGTGCCGCGCCGCCTCACCTACCATCCCGGCCCGGATGTGGTGGCGGGCTGGACGCCCGACGGCAAACGCATCCTGTTCCGCTCCGGGCGCGACTCCTACTCCCGCTTCGCCCGCCTGTTTACCGTTTCCATCGAGGGCGGCTTCCCCACTGAAGTGCCGCTGCCGATGGCCTACGCCGGGTCGTACTCTGGAGACGGCGCCAGCCTGGCCTACATGCCGCTGGCCCCCGCCTTCGACACCTGGAAGCGCTACCGTGGCGGCCGCACCACGGCCATCTGGGTGGCCAAGCTCGCCGATGCCGGCATCGACAAGATTCCGCGCGACAATTCCAACGACTTCAACCCCATGTGGGTGGGCAACAAGATTTACTTCCTCTCCGACCGCAATGGCACGGTCTCGCTGTTCGCCTACGACACGGTAAAGAAGACCGTCGCGCCGCTAGTGCGTAACGAGGGTCTGGACATCAAGTCCGCATCCGCCGCGCCGGACGCCATCGTGTATGACCAGTTTGGCTCGCTGCACCTGCTGGACCTGAAGTCGGGCAAGGAGCGCGAAGTAAAAGTGGAGATTGCCGGCGACCTGCCCAGCGTGCGGCCCCGCTACGAAAAGGTCGGCAGCCGGCTCACGCGCGGGCGCATTTCGCCCACCGGGGCGCGGGCCGTGTTCGAGGCGCGCGGTGACATCCTGACCGCGCCCGCCGAGAAGGGCGACGTCCGCAACCTGACCCGCACGCCCGCGGTCGTCGAGCGCTACCCGGCCTGGTCGCCCGACGGCAAGCAAATCGCTTACTTCTCCGACGAGTCCGGCGAGTATGAGCTGCACCTGCGCGACCCCAACGGCATGGGCCAGGCGCGGAAGATCAAGCTGGGCGATGCGCCCTCCTTCTATTACACGCCCCTGTGGTCGCCCGACAGCAAGAAGATCGCTTACACCGACAAGCGCCTGAATCTCTGGTATCTGGACGTGGAAAAGGGCGCCTCGAAGAAGGTGGACACCGATACCTACGACAAGCCGGAGCGGACGCTGAATCCGGCCTGGTCGCCCGACAGCCGCTGGCTGGCCTATACCAGGCAGCTCAAAAACCACCTCCGCGCAGTATTTGTCTATTCGCTGGAGTCCGGCAAGCCCGAATCGGGCAAGCCGGAGCGCGTCACCGACGGCATGAGCGACGCCCGCGACGCCGCTTTCGACAAGAGCGGCAAGTACCTCTACTTCACCGCCAGCACCGACGTGGGCCCCACCACCGGCTGGCTGGATTTGTCCAGCATCAACCGCCTGACCACGCGCAGCGTCTACGCCGTGGTTCTGCGCAAGGACCTGCCGTCGCCGCTGGCCCCGGAAAGCGACGAGGAAAAGACAGCGGAGGAAAAGAAGCCCGGCGAGGCTGCTAAGGCGTCCGACAAGGACAAGGAAAAAGAGAAGCAGGCGGTCAAGGTCGCCATCGATTTCGAGGGCATCAGCCAGCGGATCCTGGCCCTGCCGCTGCCGGCCCGCAACTATATCGGCTTGGAAACGGGCAAGAACGGCGTGTTGTTCATCGCCGAAGCGCAGCAGGTCCCGGTGTCGGCCGGCCCCTCGGGGCCGCGCGGCGTCACCATCCAGAAGTTCGATCTGAACACCCGCAAGACCGACAAGTTCCTGGACGGCGTGCAGGCCTTCGACGTCTCCTTCAACGGCGAGAAAGTGCTGTACTCGCAGGCGGAGAAATGGTTCATCGGCGGCGCCGGCCAGCTGCCCAAGCCCGGCGAAGGCGCGCTGAAGACCGACGACGCCGAGGTCTACGTCGAACCGCCGGCCGAGTGGCGCCAGATGTACCGCGAGGTGTGGCGCATCGAGCGCGATTTCCTCTATGACCCGGGCGCCCACGGCCTGGAACTGAAGGCGGCGGAGAAGCAGTATGAGCCCTACCTCGAGCGCCTGGCCAGCCGCACGGAGTTAAACGCGCTGTTCGCCGAAATGCTGGGGGACCTGACGCTGGGCCACGTCTACATCGGCGGCGGCGATGTGCCGCAACCCAAGCGCGTGCGCGGCGGGCTACTGGGCGCCGATTACAGGATCGAGAATGGCCGGTATCGCTTTGCCCGCGTGTATGACGGAGAGAATTGGAACCCCGAGCTTCGCGCGCCGCTGACCCAGCCGGGCGTGAATGTGAGAGCCGGCGAGTATCTGCTGGCGGCGAACGGCCGGGAAGTGCGCGGCTCCGACAACGTCTACAGCTTCTTCGAGGGCGCGGCCGGCAAGCAGGCGCTGCTGAAGGTCGGCCCCAATCCCGACGGCACGGGCGCCCGCGAGGTGACCGTGGTGCCGGTGGACAGCGAAAGCAGCCTCCGCAACCTGGCCTGGATCGAAGACAACCGGCGCAAGGTCGATCAATTGAGCGGCGGGCGTGTGGCCTACGTCTACCTGCCCAACACCTCCGTCGCCGGCTACAACAACTTCAACCGCTACTACTTCGCCCAGGTGGACAAGGAAGCGGTGGTCATCGACGAGCGCTTCAACGGCGGCGGGTCGGCTGCCGATTACGTGATCGACTACCTGCGCCGCCCCCTGCTCAGCTACTGGTCCACGCGCGAGGGCGGCGATTTCTCGACGCCGGTGGGCGCCATCTTCGGCCCCAAGGCCATGATCATTAACGAATATGCCGGCTCCGGCGGCGACGCCATGCCCTGGTATTTCCGGCGGGCGAAAATCGGTCCCCTGGTCGGCAAGCGCACCTGGGGCGGCCTGGTCGGCATCTACGACTATCCGCAACTGATGGACGGCGGCGGCGTGACCGCGCCGCGCCTGGCCTTCTGGAACCCGGAGGGGCGTTGGGAAGTCGAAAATCACGGCGTGGCGCCCGACATTGAAGTGGAAATGACGCCGGCGGCCTGCCGCGAGGGAAAGGACCCGCAACTGGAGAGAGCCGTGCAGGTGGTGCTCGATGCCCTGAAGAAGAATCCGCCGCCGAAGGCCAAGCGCGAGCCGTATCCCAACTACCACAAGCCGGCGGTGAAGAAGAACTAGAGGAAAAACTAGAGGTCGCACCCGACATTGCGGTTCCGCGATGCCAGCGTTCCAACGCTTCGCGGCTCGGCTGCGCCGGTGCACAGCCGCGGCGCCAACGCCCGGCTACCTGCGGCGAATCTGCGACACCAACCGATTGTACTCGGCATGAGAGCCGATCCAGAACCAGAGCACTTGGTTCCCCTCCCTCGTCCCCATAGCTCGGTACCCGATGCCAACACGCGCCGAAAAGACGGGGCGGATGGGGTGAATCTGCTTGAACTGGAGGCTGGGGTGCCACGGATCCCGCACAAACAGCTTGTACGCCCTCCGCGCGGCCCGTTTCACGTTGGGTGGAAGTTCTTTGGAGGCTTTGCGGAAGCGCGCGGTGGTGTAAGAGGTCACAATTGTTCGGGGTCAAGAGGCTGAGTTCTGCCGGCCCGGTGCTCCGCCAGCGCCTCGTCGGCAAGACGTTCGAGAACATCAGGAGAGCTGGACAGGAGCTTCTCCCACTCTTCCTCAGCACAAATTTCACCGAGGATAGCCTCCGCAAGAACATCCTGCTCGGAAGCCGGAAGCTTCGAAGCCTCCTGAAAGGCCTGTTCGAGGGCTTTGGTCATCCCTGACGCCTCCTCAAGGTCACTGCCCTGATCTTACAACGGCCTCGTTGTTCTTGCCAGAGTGGACCGGCGTCGGCGAATACCACGACTGAACGCAGCTTGGCCCGTCACAAATCCGAAAAGGGAAACAGCGCTCATCCGCCAGACATCGGGCGGGCTTTGATTTGCCTCAAACCGCCGCTTCGGCTGCGGCGACAGCGGCTTTGTGATTCATAATGAAACCGTGATTGATCCTGTCTGCGGAATGGCCGTCAATCCGGAGACGGCGCGTTTCCGGCTCGAGCATCAGGGCAAGCCCTACTGTTTCTGCTGCGCGCACTGCCTGGAGAAGTTCCGCGCCGAGCCAGCGAAGTACCTGGCGACGAGGCCTGCCGGGCTGGTTACGCTCACGCCCATGGGACGGGGCGCAGCCAGCAGCGCCCCTACTCTGGCAGCGCCGCCGGCGCCGGCCCCCGTTGCTCATGCTGGAAAGCCTGTGCCACAAGGCGTCTACACCTGCCCCATGTGCCCCGAGGTGCGGCAGCAGGGGCCGGGCGCGTGCCCCAACTGCGGCATGGCGCTGGAGCCGCTGACGGCAGCCATCGAAGAGGAAGAGAATCTGGAACTGACCGACATGCAGCGGCGTTTTTGGGTAAGCCTGGCCCTCTCCATCCCCATCCTGCTGCTGACCATGTCGGACATGCTGCCGGGCGTTGGGCATATCGTCCCCGGCGGCCTTCTGAACTGGGTGGAGTTGGCACTGGCTACGCCGGTGGTGTTGTGGGGCGGATGGGTGTTTTTCCAGCGCGGGTGGCGGTCGCTGGTTCATCGCCGCCTGAACATGTTCACCCTGATCGCGCTGGGCACCGGCACCGCTTTCCTTTATAGCCTGATGGCCACCATCGCTCCGGGCATATTCCCGCTTTCGTTCCGCGGACACGGCGGCGCCGTGCCGGTGTATTTCGAAGCCGCCGCCATCATCACCACGCTCGTTCTGCTGGGACAGGTGTTGGAGCTGCGCGCGCGCCGCCAGACCTCCAGCGCCATTCGCGCGCTGCTGGGGCTGGCGCCGAAAACCGCCCGCATGGTTGGCGCCGACGGGAGCGAGCAAGACGTTCCCTTGGACCGCATCCACCCCGGCCATCACCTCCGCGTGCGGCCCGGAGAAAAAGTCCCGGTGGATGGCGTGGTGCTCGAAGGAACCAGCTCCGTAGATGAATCGATGATGACCGGCGAACCGATCCCGGTGGAAAAAGCGCCGGGCAGCCGCGTGACCGGCGGCACCCTCAACGGCACGGGCGGGTTCCTGATGCGCGCCGAGCGCGTGGGCGCCGACACGCTGCTGGCGCAGATCGTGCGCATGGTCAGCGAGGCGCAACGCAGCCGCGCCCCCATTCAGCGGCTGGCCGACCGCGTGGCCGCCTGGTTTGTGCCGGCCGTAGTGCTGGCGGCCGCGGTCACGTTCATGGTCTGGGCGCTGGCGGGGCCGGCGCCGCGCCTGGCCCACGCCCTGGTGAATGCTGTCGCCGTGCTCATCATCGCCTGCCCCTGCGCGCTGGGCCTGGCCACGCCCATGTCGATCATGGTCGGCACCGGGCGGGGGGCGCTGGCCGGCGTGCTGATCCGCGACGCCGAAGCGCTGGAGATTCTGGAGAGGGTCGATACGCTGGTTGTCGATAAGACCGGAACCTTGACCGAGGGAAAACCGCGGCTGACCTCGATCGTGGCCTTGCCCGGCTGGGACGAGGCTGAGCTGCTCAGTCTGGTGGCGGGCCTGGAGCGCGGCAGCGAGCACCCGCTGGCGGCCGCGCTGACGGCTGCCGCCCGCGACCGCGGCCTCGGAATCCCGCCGGCGGAAGCCTTCCAGTCGGTCACCGGAAAGGGAGTCACCGGACGCGTGGCCGGCCGCAGCGTGGCGTTCGGGAATTTGGGCCTTTTCCAACTATCGCAAATCGACCCAAATCCCCTGCCCGAGCTGGCCGAGCCGCTGCGGGCCGAAGGCCACACGGTCATGTTTGCCGCCGTGGACGGCCGCGCCGCCGGCTTGCTGGCCGTCAGCGACCCGGTGAAGGCTTCGACCCCGGAGGCCATCCGCATGCTGCATGAAGCCGGCGTGCGCATTGTGATGCTGACCGGCGATAACCGCGCCGCCGCCGAAGCGGTGGCCCGCAGCCTGGGCATCGATGAGATCGAGGCCGAAGTGCTGCCGGAGACCAAAGGCGCCGTGGTCAGGCGATTCCAGGAACAGGGACGTGTGGTGGCCATGGCCGGCGACGGCATCAATGACGCTCCCGCGCTGGCCCAGGCCCATGTGGGCATCGCCATGGGCACCGGGACGGACGTGGCCATCCAGAGCGCCCGCGTTACGCTGGTGAAAGGGGACCTGCGCGGGATCGCGCGGGCGCGGCGGCTGAGCCGGGGCACCATGCGCAACATCCGCCAGAATCTCTTCTTTGCTTTCCTGTACAACAGCCTCGGTGTGCCAATTGCCGCCGGCGTCCTGTATCCGCTCTTCGGGCTGTTGCTCAGCCCGATGATCGCCGCGGCGGCCATGACGTTCAGTTCGGTTTCCGTCGTCACCAATGCGCTGCGCTTGCGGAAACTGCCGCTCTGATTGCGGATTGCGGATTTCGGATTTCGGATTGGTTTTGAACCCTGAACGCACAGACTTTGAAGACTGCGCGGATTTGCTTGTCACCGGTGTCGGGCTGTGCTACAGCTTTTAGTATGAAAGGCAATGCTGACGTAATCGCTGTCCTGAATTCCCTGCTGGCCGACGAATTCACGGCCATTCACACCTACATCCTGCACGCGGAGATGTGCGAGAACTGGGGGTACAAGCGAGTGGCCGGCCTGATCCGCAAGGGCGCGATCGAGGAAATGCGCCACGCCGAATCACACATCGAGCGCATTCTGTTCTTCGACGGGGCGCCGGAGGTTTACACGCTGGAGCGGATGAAAATCGGCGACAACGTGCGCGCCCTGTTGGAAACCCAGTTGGGCATGGAGCGCGGCGCCATCGCCGCGTACAACAAGGCCGTCAAGACCGCCGAAGCCGCCGGCGATGCGGGCAGCCGCGAGCTGTTCGAGCACATCCTCAAGGACGAGGAGCGCCACGAACTGTTCCTCGAATCCCAACTCGCGATGATCGTGACGGTGGGCATAGCCAACTACCTGTCGGAACAGATGAAGGAGTAAGGCTGTGGGCTGCAGCGTACAGCCCACAGTCTACAGCCTGCAGCCTTTGTTCTTGACGGCGGCAGGGGGCCGAGGTTTTGGGAACCTCATGCGCGGGCCGCGCGTCGGTATGGTAGACGGGGAACGTGGAGAGCAACGCAGCGGGGGGTGTCTTGGCAGTAAACTCTCCCCGTCGGGGATTTCCGCTTGCCAAGCGGCAATGGTATACTGCCATCGGGTTTCGTTCCCCGCGAGGCGAAAACATTAGATTTTTATGAAGAAGAGACCGGATAACGAGCTTGGGTTGGACGTGCCAATGCCCCCCATTATGCCTTCCGTCGAGGAGCTGGAGGCTGGCCAGACGCTGCGCTGCCGCGTCTGCGGCAGCCCCGGCGCCAGCAAGCGCCACGACATGCTTTGTTGGGTATGTCGGCGCTTGAAGATCAGCGCCTGGAAGGATATCGAGAAAATCTCTCTCCCCGAATAAATCGCCGACGGACAAACCGCGGATAACCGGGAGCGCCTGCCAGGTGAGGCGATGGGCCTGCCCGGCCGTTACAGCCCCACGGCGATGTGGGTATCGGTGTCGGCGACTCCCTCCAGGTTGTGAATGCGGCCCAGGACCAGGTCGCGGAGCTGCGCCTGGTCGGCCACTTCCACCTGGGCGATGATGTCGGGACGGCCCCAGCAGGCGTGGGCCACTTTGACTTCCGCCATCTCGCTCATATCGCGGATGACCTTCCTGGCCCACCCCGCGCGCACATTGATAAAGATGTAGGCTTCGACCGGCATAGCGGCATTGTACCGCCCCAAGGGTCCAAGGGTCCAAGGATCCAAAGGTTCAAGGGTCCAGAGATTTTGACCTGGTATCCCTGGAGACTTAACATTCGCTTAACATTCATGTGTAAACTGAAAGCTCCCATGACCGGGGCGTTGGTGGCGGCCCCCAGCTTGCCAGCCCCCGTGACTATGCGGCGAGCCACATGATTCGCATACTACCGAGAGAAGAGAAATTCAGCGAGTTGTTCAACCAGCAGGCCACCGTGCTGCACGAGGCGGCCCGGGTGCTGCTCGACATGATGGAGGGGCCGTGCGCCGAGATCGCCGAGCGGGCCAACCAGGTCAAGGCGCTGGAGCACCGCGGCGACACCATGACCCACGACATCATCACCCGGCTGAACCGGACCTTCATCACGCCGCTGGACCGCGAGGATATTCACGAGCTCTCCTCGCGCATGGACGACGTGATCGACCTCATCGATGCCACCGCCAGCCGGATGATGTTGTTCAAGATCACGGAGCGCCGGCCGGCGGGCATCGAGCTGGCCCGCATCATCAAGCGGGCGGCGGCGGAAATCGTGGCCGCCGTGCCCCATATCACCGGGGAACGGGACAAGATCCTGGAGCACTGCCAGGAACTGAACCGCCTGGAACACGAGGCGGATACTGTCTGCCGCTCGGCTATCGCCCAGTTGTTTGAAGAGGAGCGCGACCCCATCACCTTGATCAAGTGGAAGGAGATCTTCGAGGTGCTGGAAGCGGCGGTGGACAAGGCCGAGGACGTCTCCGACGTGCTGGAAACCATCGTGCTGAAGAGCGCCTGATTCTTTCCCCGAAACAATGAGCACCACCTTGTTGATTGTCGTCGCGATCGTGCTGCTGGCGCTGGTCTTCGACTTCCTGAACGGGTTCCACGACGCGGCCAATTCCATCGCCACCGTGGTCTCCACCCGTGTTCTGTCGCCCCGCATTGCCGTTGCCTGGGCCGCCTTTTTCAACTTCATCGCCGCCTTCAGCTTCGGCACGGCGGTGGCCAAGACCATGGGGGCCGGCATGGTGCGGCTGGAGGCGGTCACCGAGACGGTTATCATCGCGGGCCTGCTGGGCGCCATTTTCTGGAACCTGTTCACCTGGTATTTCGGACTGCCGGTCAGCTCCTCGCACGCCCTGATCGGCGGCTACGCGGGCGCCGCCGTAGCCCGCTCCGGCCTGGGCGTGATCATCCCTTCGGGTTGGACGAAGACCCTGGCGTTTATCGTGCTGGCCCCGGCCCTGGGACTGGTGTTGGGCTTCTCCTTCATGCTGGCGGTGAGCTGGCTGTTTCGCGAACAACCGCCTCGCCGCGTGGACGTCTGGTTTCGGCGCGCGCAGCTTGTCTCGGCAGCTATCTACAGCTTCTCGCACGGCACCAACGACGCGCAAAAGACCATGGGCGTCGTGGCCGGGGCGCTGTTCACCGCCGGCTACCTGAAGAGGTTCGAAATTCCGTTCTGGGTGATCATTGCCGCTTATACGGCGATGGCCCTGGGAACGCTTTCCGGCGGCTGGCGGATTGTGCACACCATGGGCAGCAAGATCACCAAGCTGAAGCCGGTGGGCGGGTTCAGCGCGGAGACGGCCGGGGCCATCACCATTCTCACCGCCGCGCACTTCGGCATTCCCGTCAGCACCACCCACACCATCACGGGAGCAATCGTCGGGGTCGGCTCGCTGCAGCGGCTCAGCGCTGTGCGCTGGGGCGTGGCGGCGCGCATCGTGTGGGCCTGGGTGCTCACCATCCCGGCCTCGGCCGCGGTGGCTGCCGGCATTTTCCTGCTGGTCCGCGCCTTCTACCCCAACGCCTGATCCGGCCGGCGACCGGCAATTTCCTTCCATCGGCGTGATCCGCGCAGTCCGCGGATTTAACCTCACCTTAACTCTCCGATAGCGCCCACTTAACCAAGCCGGAATAACGTGGTGCGCGGGGGTGTATCCCGATGTCGGTGACGCTGCTGATCGTGATCGCTATCATCCTGGTGGCGTTGACATTCGACTTCATCAACGGCTTCCATGATGCCGCGAACTCCATCGCCACGGTGGTTTCCACCCGCGTGCTGTCGCCCAGAACAGCCGTGGTCTGGGCGGCCTTTTTTAACTTCGTCGCCGCCTTCACCTTCGGTACGGCAGTGGCCAAGACCATGGGCACGGGCATGATCCGGCTGCAGGATGTGACGCAGTCGGTGATTGTCGCGGGGCTGCTCGGGGCCATCGCCTGGGACCTCTTCACCTGGTATTTCGGGCTGCCGGTCAGCTCCTCGCACGCATTGATCGGCGGCTACGCCGGCGCCGCCATCGCGCGGGCCGGGTTCGGCGTGATCATCCCGCGTGGCTGGACAAAGACTCTGGCCTTCATCGTGTTGGCTCCCACCCTCGGGCTGATCCTCGGCTTCCTGTTGATGCTGGCCGTCAGTTGGATTTTCTACCAGTATCCGCCGCGAAAAATCGACGTCTGGTTCCGCCGCCTGCAGTTGTGTTCTGCCGCCGCCTACAGCTTTGCCCACGGAACAAACGATGCGCAGAAGACCATGGGCATTATTGCCGGAACATTGTTTACCGCCGGGTACCTGACGAAATTCGCGATTCCGTTCTGGGTAGTGCTACTGGCCCACGCCGCCATCGCCCTGGGCACCCTGACCGGCGGCTGGCGGATCGTGCACACCATGGGCAGCAAGATCACCAAGCTGAGGCCGGTGGGCGGGTTCAGCGCGGAGACCGCCGGGGCCGTCACCATTCTCACCGCCGCGCACTTCGGCATTCCCGTCAGCACCACCCACACCATCACCGGGGCCATCGTGGGGGTCGGTTCGCTGCAGCGGCTCAGCGCCGTGCGCTGGGGCGTGGCGACGCGAATCGTATGGGCCTGGGTGCTCACCATCCCGGCCTCGGCCGCGGTTGCGGTTTTGTTCTTTTGGCTGATTCGCCTGCTGTATCCCAGTGCATAACCGCAGACTACAGGCTACAGGCTGCAGGCCGCAGCCTGGCGTTGGACGGCTGCGGTTTCTTTTGCAGCCTGTAGCCTGTAGCCTGTAGCCTGTATAATTGCGCCATGCCGCGCCGCCTCGTGCTGGTGGAAGATGAAAAGGACATCGTCGAGCTTGTCCGCTACAACTTCCGCAAAGAAGGTTTCGAGGTGGAGTCGTTCGCGCGCGGCAGAGAAGCGCTCGATCACCTGCGGCGCAGCGGCGCGGAGCTGGTGTTGCTCGACATCATGTTGCCCGACATCGACGGCCTGGCGATCTGCAAACTGATGCGCGCCGAGGAGCGGCTGCGCACCATCCCGGTGATTTTTCTCACCGCGAAAGGGGCGGAAATTGACCGCGTCGTGGGGTTGGAGCTGGGCGCCGACGATTACGTGGTCAAGCCCTTCAGCCCCCGCGAGCTGGTCGCCCGGGTCAAGGCCGTTCTGCGCCGGCAGGATCGCGCCATCGGCCCCGAGGTACTGGTGACCGGCGAGTTTCGCCTGGACGCGGGCACGCAGGAAGTCAGCGCGGGCGGCCGCCCGGTGGAACTCAGCGCGCTCGAGTTCCGGCTGTTTCACTTCCTGGTTGCGCACCCGCGGCGCATTTTCAGCCGCGACCGCCTGATGGATGAGGTCTGGGGGCGCGATCATTTCGCCACGCCACGGACCGTCGATGTGCACATCCGGCACCTGCGCGAGAAGATCGAGCCGCGGCCCGACCGGCCCCGCTACCTGCAGACGGTGCGCGGCTCCGGCTACCGCTTCTCGCCGGAATCGAGCGAGGAATGAGGCTGTAGGCTATAGGCAGAACCCTGGCACCTGACACCTGGCACCTGATGACCACTCGCACTGTTCTCTTCGGTAAACTGTTCTTGCCGGCCCTGCTGGTCGGCGGACTGGCAGCCGGTGTGCTCGACATCCCCCTGATATCGAAGGCCGGGTGGACGGCGCCGGTGATCGCCGTCTCGCTCGTGGCCGCCGCCATCATCGTGGGCGGGACGTGGCTGTTGGCCCGGCTGTATGCGCGGCGGGTGGCGCGCCTGCGGGCCTTCGCGGAAGGGCTGCTGAGCGGCCGCCTGTCGCAGGTGCCCCTGCGCGAATCGGGCGACGACCTGGGGACGCTGGCCGGTTGCCTGAACCGGCTGAGCAGCCGCCTCCGCGACCTCTCCAGCGGATTGACGGCCGAGGCCGAGCGCAGCGAAGCCATCCTGGCCGGCATGAGCGAGGCGGTGGTGGCCGTGGACCAGAGGCTGTTCGTCGTCTTTCGCAACGAGGCCTTCGCGCGGCTGGTGGGCGCCAACGCTGCTCTGCCGGTGGCCATGCCGGTGCAGGAGCTGGCGCCGGACCGCGAGTTTGTGGAGATGCTGCGCGCCGCGGTGATCTCGCGGCAGTCCTCGCAACAGCGCCTGCGCCTGCCCGGCCCCCTGGGCGGCCGCATCTTCGACGTGCACGCCGCCCCGCTCACCGTGGCCGGACGGCGCGGCGCGGTGGCCGTGCTCCACGACATCACCGAGCTGGAGCGCCTGGAGCGGGTGCGCCGCGACTTCGTCGCCAATGTCTCCCACGAGCTGCGCACCCCGCTCACCGCCATCCGCGGCTACGCCGAAACCCTGCTGGAAGGCGCGCTGCAGGACGGCGAGAACAACCGCCGCTTCGTCGAAATCATCAAGGCGCACGCCATCCGCCTGGACAGCATCGCCTCCGATCTTCTGACGCTGGCCGAATTGGATGCCGACCAGCCGGCGCCGGCACCGGCGCCCGAACCGGTTTCCGTGCGGGCGGCGATCGAGGCCGCCCTGCGGACCGTCGAGGCGGAAGCGGCCCTGCGCGGCGTCGAGCTGTGCCCGGCCATCCTCGAGGAGGCCATGGTGCTGGGCAACAAGACGCGGCTGGAACAGGCCCTGGTCAACCTGCTGGACAACGCCATCAAGTTCAACCGGCCGGGCGGACAGGCGCGCATCGAATGCGGTCCGGCCGACGGCGGCCAGGTCCGCATTGCCGTCGCCGACACCGGCATCGGCATTCCACCCGCCCACCTGCCGCGCATTTTCGAGCGCTTCTACCGCGTCGACAAGGCGCGCTCCCGGGACGTGGGAGGAACCGGCCTGGGCCTCTCCATCGTCAAACATGTGGTCGAGCGCATGAACGGCACCGTCACCGCCCAGAGCGAGCCGGGCAAAGGATCCACGTTTACGATTGTCCTCCGGGCCGCCCCTTGACAAAAACGGGCCGCAGATAAACGCCCGCCGCGGCGGGGACGCTGATCTGCGTGGCAGTCGTACCATTCGCTGCTTTTTCGGCGGCGAAATGCAGGCCCGCCCACGGGCCGGCGGGACGCCAGCGCTCCATAAAGAGCCGCCTATGGAGCGCTGGCGTCTCGCCGGCCCCCCGTCTTGTACTCGCGGCTCTGTTGGTTCCGTCCCGCCCTGCGGGATGGTCTGCGTTTATCTGCGTTCATCTGCGTCCCATTCAAATTTGCATTTCTCCGCCGGGCTTGTTATAAAAGCGCTGGCCAAGGGAGGTGCCTTTGAAAGCCTGTCACATCGCCTGGACCGCGTATTTGGCGGTGGTGTTGGCCGCGGCGTGGACGCCGGTCTACGGCCAGTCGGGCTCGACCACGGGTGAAATCCGCGGCGTGGTGCACGACGCCAGCGGCGCGGTGCTGCCCGGCGTGAAGTTGACCCTGAGCAGGGCCGCCATCGGCTTGACGCGCACCGCCACCAGCGACTCCAACGGCGCCTACCACTTTCCGCTTCTGCCTCCGGGCCAATACCAGATCAAGGCCGAGAGGGAGGGCTTCACCACCATTGTGCGCAGCCAGTTGCCGGTGCGCGTGGGCGATTACCTGCCTGTGGATATGCGGCTGGAAGTGACCACCGTAAAGCAGGAGATGGAAGTCACGGGGACGGTAACCATGGTGGAGTCGCTGCGGCCGCAACAGGCGCACACCGTCACCCAGCGCAACATCAGCGACCTGCCCATCAACGGCCGCAACTTCCTGGAGTTCGCGCTGCTGACCCCGGGGGTGGTGGAAGCCAATCCGAACATTCCGCTGCTGAAGCAACTGCCGAGCAGCGGCCTGTCGTTCGGCGGCCAGAACGGCCGCGGCAACTCGGTCACCGTCGACGGCGTCGATAACATGGACGCCACCTCCAGCACCGTGCGGGCCACGCCCAGCCAGGAAGCCGTGCTGGAGTACCAGGTGAATTCCAACAGCTATCAGGCCGAGTTCGGGCATGCTTCGGCCGGGGTGATCAACATCGCCACCAAGTCGGGCACCAACGACTGGCACGGGAACGTCTTTCTGTTCCATCGCAACCAGTCGATCCAGGCGCGCAATTTCTTCGCCGACGAGAAGCCCAAGTTCCACCGCCACCAGCCGGGGTTCACCCTGGGCGGCCCGCTGCGGCGGGACCAGACATTCGTGTTCCTGGCCTACGAGCTGTTGTACCGGCGCGAGCCGGTCTTCGTGCGCATTCTGGGCAACCAGGCGCTGCTGAAGCCCTCGCCGCAGCAGACGCCGCTGTTCGATTTCCTCAAGCGCGTGCCGGCGCAAACGCTGCGCGACGCGGGCATCAGCCCGTCGCTGCCGGTGCTGTTCGACCTGGCGCCCGACTCGCCGGTGGCGGCCACGCGCCAGACCTACAACATGCTGGCCCGGTTCGACGGCGCCAAGCCCACCAAGGGGGACCGCAACGTGGGCAGCATCAAGCTGGACCACCGCTTCCAGAACAGCGACACGCTGGCGCTGCGCCACATCTGGTCGCTGGAGAAATCCTTCGGCAACTACGCGGGCGGGCTGAGGGCGCTGGATCGCGGCACCTCCAACGCGGCCGGGGACAACTCCTTCGCCGCCGCCCACACGCACCTGCTGGGCGGCACCACGCTCAACGAATTTCGCTTCCAGTTCGCGCGGCGGGTGTTCAAGGTGGACGCCATCGATCCCTTCGGGCCGGCGGTCAGCATCAAAGGTGTGGCCGAATTCGGCCGCGACACCGATCTGGATTCGGACCGCAACGAGCGCCGCCTGCAGTGGGCCGACATCATCATCCGGACGCGCGGCAAGCACACCCTGAAATTCGGCGCCGACATCAACTACCTGCTGTTCAGTACGCGCTCGCCGATGTTCATGGGCGGCTCGTTCGATTTCCAGAACCCGGGCGATGCGCTGCTGCTGGGGCTGGCGATCAACACGGCGGGAGTGGTGGCGGTGCCGCCGGACTCGCCGCTGGCTTCGCAGGACGGCGTCACCCGCCTGGAGACGCTGCTGTCCCGGCTGGGGCAGCAGGCCCTGGTCCCCTCGGTGGTCCGCGGTCCGGCCGCCCAGCCGCTGACTTCGCTGCAGATGTTCATCATGGGCCTGCCGCGCGTCTACAACCAGGCCTTCGGCGATCCCTTCGACGAATTCTCGAACCAGCGGCTGGGCTTCTTCCTGCAGGACGGGGTGCGGTTCAGCCGCCGCCTGAACCTCAACGTCGGCTTGCGCTACGACGTGGAGTTGCAGCCCGAGCCGGTGCACCGCGACCTGAACAACCTGGCGCCCCGCTTCGGCCTCACTTACAACCTGCGGCGCAGCGGCTTCACCGTGGTTCGCGCCGGTTACGGCATCTACTACCAGCCGCTGTTCCAGTTCGTGCCCTTTGCCGCCCGGGTGCTGGACGGAAAGCTCGTCAACCTGGTGCGCACGCTCAATGACGACCTGGCCGGCCGGGCCGGCGCCGCCGCCCTCTGGCAATACGAATTGCAGAACGGTTTGATCGGCCGGCGCACGCTGCCCATCGCCGAGTTGACCGAGCAGTTCGGGCTGAAGCCGGGCCGCGACTCGCGCGTGGTCCAGGGTGTCACTTCCAACCTGGTGAACCCCTACAGCCACCAGGCCAGCCTGGGGCTGGAGCAGCACCTGGGGCGCGACCTCGCCGCCGAGGTCAACTACACCCTGGTGCGCGGCGTGAAGCTGCTGCGCAACAACATCGGCAACCTGAGACCCATCGGAAAGCGGGTGATCCAGGCGGGCGGGCGGACCCTGGATTTCGGCCCCATCTTCACCTCCGTGGACCCCGGCGTCCTCACCCGCTTCGTCATCGGCAGCGAGGCCTCGTCGATCTACCACGGCATGACCGCGCGCGTCAGCCGCCGCTATCAGCGCAACTATCAGTTCCTGGCCTCCTACACGCTGGGCAAATCCATCGATGATGCCACCGACATCAACCAGTCGCTGGCGCCCCAGAACCCGTTGAACGCCCGCGACGAGCGCGCGCCTTCCTCCTTCGACGTGCGCCACCGGCTGGTGATCAGCGCGGTGATGGACAGCCCCTTTCGGCGCTTCGCTTTTCGCGATTTCACGCTGGCGCCGATTATCACTTACCGCTCCGGGTATCCCCTCAACGTGCTGCTGGGCGTGGACCCGGGGACCAACAACTTCAACGCCACCAACACGCAGCGGCCCGCCGGCTGCGGCCGCAACACCGGCCTGGGCCCCGATTTCCAGAGCTTCGATTTGCGCCTGGCCCGCCGCTTCTCGATCCGCGACCGATGGAAGATGGACTGGATCGTAGAGGGGTTCAACCTGCTGAACCGCACCAACTTCAAGACCGTGAACGCCACGGTCAACAGCCTGGTCTACCCTTACTCTACGTTCCGCGTCAGCGGCATCAAGGGGAAGCCCACCACCGAATTCCTCGGTTTCACCGACGCCTTTGCCCCGCGCCAGTTCCAGTTGGCGTTGAAGATTCATTTCTGAGGACCAATCCGCAGATTTCGCAGATTACGCAGGTTTTCAGGTTTCAGAATCTGCGGAATCTGCGTAATCTGCGGATTGGTTTCTATGCGGGAATGGACGGCATCCCTTGTGTGTCTGGCGCTGGTGGTGTCGCTGGGAATCGGCGCGCGGCTGATGGCCGGCTCCATCTGGCGCAGCTTCATCGAATACCGAAGCCCGTACCTGCTGCGCGCCAGTGCGCCGGCCGGGCCACGCCTGGCCGACCGCGTGGTGCTGGTCACGGTTGACGGCCTGCGCCTGGACACCTCGCGCGGCCTGAGTTTCCTGAACCAATTGCGGGCCCGCGGCGCCGACGGCGCGGCGCGCGTTGGCCTCCCGTCGCTTTCCAGCCCCGGGCGCGCGGCATTGGCCACCGGAGCCTGGGCGGAGGTCCACGCGGTCACATCCAATTTTGCCAAACGGCGGATCGAGCAGGATTCCATCTTTTCGCTGGCGCGCGGCGCCGGCTTGCGCAACCTGGCGGCCGGATCGCACTTCTGGCAGCGCAGCTTCGCGCCCTGGCTGGACGCTTTTCTGGCTGCGCCCGACGAACCGAAGGAGCCCGATCCGGCGCAAGTGCGGGAGTTTCAACAGGCCGAATGCGCGGGCGTCCTGGGATTCCTGCGCGACGCGGGTGTTGCGGGCGCCGGCGCCGGCCACCTCGCCCGCTTCGACCTGCTGGCCATCGACCTGCTGGCCGGCGACGCCGCATCGCACGACTTCGGCAGCCGCTCGCCGCTGGCGCTGGAAATCTACGCGCTGGAGGACGGTTGCCTGTCGCAGATCCTCCCGTTGGTGGTGTTGAGCAGTACGGTGGTGATGGTCGAGGCCGATCACGGCCACGTGGACCGCGGCGGGCATGGCGGCGACGAGCCCGAGGTGCTCCATGTGCCGCTGGTGATGGCCGGCGGGCCGGTGCGTTCCGGCGTCAGCCTCCAGGCCGAACAGGTGGACGTAGCTCCAACCATCTGCGCGCTGCTCGGCCTTCCCCTGCCGGCCACCGGCCAGGGAAGAATCCTGCTCGAGGCGCTGCGCCTGGACGAGCCTACCGCGGCCGCCTTGCGCCGCGCGCAGGATCAACAGAAGGCGCGGTTTGCCGGGCTTCGCGCGGGAATTCTGGGTGCAGCGCCGGCCGACGCGCAAAGCCGAGCCCGAGCCGGCCGAGACCGGCCCGCCTTTCTGATCGGCGCTGCCCTGGTCGGCCTGCTCGCCTGGCTCTTTGCCGGCCTTCGCGGCCGCCGCCAGCGGCTCGCCGTGCTCGCGGCCTTGGTGGTTTTCTGGCTGACCTACGCGCTGCTGTTTCGTCTCCTGGGGCTGGCTTATTCGCTTACCGCGGTGAACAAGGAGGCTTACCTCAACAGCTTCTTCTTGCGCGACATGCTGGCGGGCGCCATCGCCCTGCTGTTTGCCGCGTTCTCCGCCGGAATGATCTGTAGCGGCCACCTTCAGGTCGCCACCTCACGCGCCACTGGCGCCCAACCGAGCCGCGACCGTAAGGGAGCGTCCCCAACTCCTTACCTGCGCGCGGGCGGTCGGTCTTGGGGACGCTCCCTTACGGTCGCGGCTCGCCTGGGCGCCGCCGTGTGCCTGCTGGTCAGCGTCGTTCTCGCCATCCTCGTGCTTTCGGCCTGGTGGTTTGACGGACTGTGGACCCGGCTCTGGCTTCCCAATCTGCGCCTGGGGTTCA